>Ga0114996_10002343_pt1 | contig 24550 bp, 18 predicted proteins | sample ArcticOcean_MG_C_4_FD_87039 | JGI IMG/M metagenome (GOLD analysis project Ga0114996, IMG submission 87039) | Marine microbial communities from western Arctic Ocean - ArcticOcean_MG_CB4_134 | ecosystem: Environmental > Aquatic > Marine > Oceanic | place: Arctic Ocean: Canada Basin | collected... | reverse complement strand
AGACGGCCCTGCAATTGTCTGCGGCCGTGGATTTGGCTGGCGAAACTGAATTCAGCCGTATCTTGGGGCAGATTGCGTATGGTTACTGGTGTGCCGCGCGGGGGCCGCAGTTCGGCCGGTGCGTCAATGCACAGATAGCCGTCGGAACTTAAGTCCTGCAGGCGGCCCTGGTGGGGGGTGTCGGCGAGTTTGGGATCGTCAAAAGAAACGATAAAACGCTCGCCAATTTTCAGCCCATCAGGGAGTTTGACTAACTTCTTGGTTGCCTTCATAATACATACCTCCTTGTATGCGCAGATCCGGGTAGAAATTGATGGCCAAACCTGTATTCATTAAATCGGAATACTTGGAGAAAACTTTAGTGTTATTTCATATAACTTGATACTATGGGATAAGTGGTGTGAATCAGGTAAATAAACTAGAAGCATTAGAGATTCCCATTGAACAGGTTAAGGGAATCGGGGCCAAGCGAGGCGCGGTGCTGAGGGAAACGGGCATCGAAACTGTGCGGGATTTATTCTATTATCTGCCGCGGCGCTACCTCGATAGGAGCACGGTGTTATCTATCGATCAAATACCTGCTGGACAGGAGGTTACCCTTATTGGTCAAGTGCGTCAAAGGCGTTTTATTCCAGGCTCAAAACCCCGTTTTACTCTCGTTGTAGAGGACGATACCGACGATATCACTTGCGTGTGGTTCCAGGGGGGGCGCTATATGCAACGCAACTTTAATGAAGGAGATGAGCTGGCACTTAGTGGCAAGGTAGAATTGTTCCAGGGCCGGCGGCAAATGACGCACCCCGAGTACGAGTTCGTTTCTCCTGCGGGCGAACAGGGACTGATGCATACAGGGGGGATCATACCACTATATACAACCAGCGCCGACATGAAGGAACGCGGTTTGCGCAGCCGCGGCTTCCGCCGTTTGATGCATGGAGCGCTAGAAGAGTTCGCAGCGAAAATTGAGGACGATTTGCCGGCCGCTATCCGCCAGCGGCTCGAGTTGATGGATTTGCACGAGAGTTTAAAGAAAGTGCATTTCCCACAGACTTTAGAGGAGGTGCGCCAGGCCCGTCGACGCCTAGCTTTTGACGAACTTTTCAACCTGCAATTGCGCCTGGCGCGCCTGCGGCAGGAGCGCCTGAATCAAGCCGATGGCATCGCCTTTAAAAGAGGCGAAAAGCTGGGGCCGAATATATTTTCTTCCTTGCCTTTTGCCTTGACCGGGGCGCAGTTGCGCGTCATCGACGAGATATTAGCGGACATGGAGCGGCCCATTGTCATGAATCGGTTGTTGCAGGGCGACGTGGGGTCGGGGAAAACGCTGGTGGCATTGGCCGCCATGCTCAATGCAGTGGAAAACGGCTACCAGGCCGCACTCATGGCCCCTACCGAGATTCTGGCAGAGCAGCATTATGCCAATGTGCGCCAATGGGTTGAACCTTTTGGCGTCCAGGTGCGCTATCTAGTGGGCGGCCAACGGGCGGCTTTGCGCCGCGAGCTTTTGGCTGCCATTGCCGATGGCTCGGCCGCTATTGTGGTGGGCACTCACGCGCTGATTCAGGAAGGAGTGGAATACGCCAATCTCGGCATGGCCGTAGTTGATGAGCAGCACCGCTTTGGGGTGGAGCAACGCGCCAAACTCTACGGCAAGGGACATAAGATCGATGTGCTGGTGATGACGGCCACGCCCATTCCGCGCACTCTGGCCATGACCGAGTACGGCGATTTGGAAGTGTCGGTGATAGACGAGTTACCGCCGGGTAGGCGTCCAGTACGCACCGCTTTGCGGCGGGCTGACCGGAGGCCGCGCATCTTTGCCTTTGCCGCCGACGAAGTGCGCGCCGGTCGCCAGGTCTACGTAGTTTACCCGCTCATCGCCGAGTCTGAAAAGATGGATCTGAAATCGGCTGAGGAGGGATTTGAGGAATTGCAGGGGGAATTGCTGCGGGGATTTAAAGTAGCGTTGTTACACGGGCAGATGGATGCTGCTGAGAAGAGCGCAGTCATGGAAGCATTCAAAGACGGCGAAATACAGGTCTTGGTTAGCACGACCGTGATCGAGGTGGGGGTAGACGTGCCCAACGCCACGGTGATGATTATTGAACACGCCGAGCGTTTCGGTCTGGCGCAATTGCACCAATTGCGCGGCAGGGTCGGCCGCGGCGGCGAGCAGTCCTATTGTATCATGGTGACTGATTTGCAGAGCGGCCGCGAGGGGTCGGATGCCATTGAACGCTTGGAGACGATGTGCATGACCCAGGACGGTTTTGAAATCGCCGAGAAGGATCTGGAAATTAGGGGACCGGGCGAAATTTTCGGCACGCGTCAGTCGGGTTTGCCCGAATTTGTCGTTGCCGATCTAGCAGATAACGAAGATTTGCTGCGGCTGGCGCGGCGCGAGGCGCTGCGTTTAGTGGAGGAAGAAATGGCAGCGGGTGAATGAGATTTCCGTGATGCGATCTTAAGACGGCGAAGGTTGTCTAGAGAACTAGGGAAGTGTAGATTAAACGCGATTAAAAGGGAGATAGGCCATGATAGAACCGTTGCTGGCCCCAGATATGTTCGTTGGCTTGACGGGGGTAACGCATCTTTGCACGGGTGGTGAAGCGCCTTGGCTCAAAGCGCAAGAACAGGTATACGCCGATTTCGCTCGTTTGAAGAGCGCCGGGTATGCAGGCCGCTCAGAAATATACGCCCGGGGCGAGACTTGCCGGGGCAAGGTAGGACAATTGTGGGGGGTGGCGGCAAAGCGCATTGCTTTCATGCCCTCGGCGGCGGAGGGCATGAACTGGCTGGCGCGGGGATTGGACTGGCGCGAGGGCGACAATGTAGTAACCACTGAGCTCGAGTTTCCCTCGGTCGCCTACGCCTGGAAGGATTTGCGCCAGCGCGGTGTGGAGGTGCGCATGGTGGCGCACAAGAATTGGATCGTCGAAGAGCAAGACCTGCTTGCTACCGCCGATGAACGCACCCGGGTTATGGCCGTAAGTCAGGTGAGTTTTTACACCGGACAAAACCTCGATATAGAGCAGTTGGCAAATGGGACGAAGCAACGGGGTATCTTGCTGGCCGTGGATGCGACCCATGCCGCCGGCGTGGTGCAGGTGCCGGCCGGGGTGGCGGATTTATGTGTTAGCAGTTCCTATAAATGGATGTTGGCAACACACGGAGTGGCGCCGTGTTATATGAGTGAGCGGGCAGAAGCACAGGTCCAGGAGACCTCGTACGGCTGGCATAATCTGGCCGTGTGGCCACAGCAGGGAGCCGAACGCCATGCGGAAGTTGAGGTGCAGGCCATGCCCGAGAAGATGGAACCAGGCAATCCGGCCATGGCCGTAGTGCTCTTTCTCGACCAGGCGCTGGAGGCCGTGCTGGAAATCGGCATAGAACGCATTGAGGAACACGCCCGCGCTTTAGGTACGTTGCTGCGCAGCGGCTTGGAGGAACGAGGGTATACGGTCATAACACCGGCAGATCCTAAACGGCGAGCCGGCAATACCTGTTTTCTTACTCCAGATGCCGAGGGGCTGAGAGCAGGTTTCGAACAAAGGCAGGTATTGGCCTGGGGAGAATATGGCCGCCTGCGTGTTTCTGGGCATCTCTACAATGGCAGTAAAGATGTGGAGCGTTTCTTTGCAGTTTTGGAGGAGATCAGCTGATTGGTAGAACGAGCCGACAAGGCGCGGTACCGGTGGTGGCAAATCGTGCTGGTGGCTGCCACTTTATCCGGCTTGTGCTGGTTCGGGTATGTGAAATTCGGCCATTTGTTGGTCATTGCGCTCTACGACGGGCAAATGCCCATCGACTTGCTGAACCAGATTGTCAAAAAGCAAACGATCCATCCACTGCATTATTACCTGGATAAAGCAGACGCGGCGGCGCAGGTCGGCGTTGTGCTGTTCTTCGTCGGTGGCGTGCTGATGGCCGCTTATAACGCCCTGGTTGAGCGCTGGCCCCATACGCTAGTCAGCCAGCCACTGGTCGGTGGGATCGTCATCGCTACCGGTCTATTTTGGGTAGTTCTCCTCCTACAAGTGCCGCTTTTGCAAGCCTTGCCTTATTGGTTTTGGTCGTTTAACAACAAACCACTGTCCTGGGCCTGGTTCTTCATTCCGCTGCTGATATTTTCCTACATCGTATTAAGAGTGCTTTTCTCGCAGCAGGGCAGGCATTGGCGTCAACTTATATTGCTGATTTTGTTGGGGTATGTATTGCAGCACGGTTTTGCGCTGATGGAGGGCCGGGGCCTGGCCGCTTTGACAGATCGCATGACCGTCAGCGGCCATGGTTTGTACGCCCGTGCTGCTACCCAACAAGAAAGTCTGCGGCGCGTTTTGGGCCACTACGACGAACTCTTGGAAGAGGGCGAGTTGCCGCTGTTTCCGCATGCGACCAAACCTCCGGGTTTACTCCTGTTTCTAATGACAGCAGAGAAAATATCGGCAGTGGCGGACGGCCTATTTGGCGGCGACGCTGTTGGCAGATTGTCCACTCTTGGAGCTTTGATATTTCCGCTTTTGAGTTACGCCGTGTTGATCCCTTTGTATTTTTTCTGCCGTCTTTACAGCGGCGATGAGGCGGCATTGATAGCGGCGGTGCTGTTTTTGACCATGCCCAATACTGCTTTAATTACTTTGCATGGAGATCAGTATTTATACCCATTCTTGGGTTTGCTAACGGTCTTCGTTTTCTCTCTGGCCGTCGTTCGTCGCCGCTTGCTCTGGGCTCTGCTTGCCGGTGTTTTGTTCTACCTTGCTTTGCTGGCCTCTTTTGCTTTGATTGCTTTGCTGCCGCTAATATTTATCCTGGCAGGAGCTGAAATTTACCAGAACAGAATGAGATGGGACCAAGCGATACTGATTGCCCTCATGGGGGTCTTGGGATTTGGCGCCTGTTATTTGGGTTTCATCTTGGTATTTGATTACGATGCCTTACAGCGCTACCAGGCGGCCATGGCATTGCATCAATTGTTCAAGATCCAGGATTGGCATATAGGACACCGTTTGTATTTTGGTTTTTTGAATCTCGTTGAATTTGCTGTCTGGTGTGGTCTGCCCATTGCGCTGCTGTGCGCTGCGCAGCTGCAGACCACAATAGCCAGCTGGCGTCAAAATGCCTGGGATTCAAAAGAGATGCTGGCCCTAGCGCTTCTGGTCATTTTAGCGGCGCTTATTGCGGTGGGCAAAACGGTGGCGGAGAGTGGGCGACTGTGGTTATTTCTGACTCCTTTGATAGCCATTTGCGCCGCCTGGGAATTGCAGCGTCGGGGAGGGCAAACATCGGTCATAGCCGTCGTATTCATGCAGTTGGTGACGGTGCTGGCAGTGAAAGGTTACCAGGATTTTTTCTAGATAATGGCAAACAAAAAAGAGCGTGTGATTTATTGGTGGGAAGTTGGTCTGCTGGGGCTGGCCGCCAGCGTCGGCGCGGCGCTTTTCTTGGTCTACGAGTGGCATATTGGCGGGCGCTGGGGATTTCCGCTGGACGATACTTGGATCCATCTGCAATACGCGCGCAATATCGCTGCGGGCGGCGGTTTTTCGTTTAATGCAGGCCAACCCAGTCCGGGCTCGACAGCGCCTCTGTGGACGCTGTGTGCAGCCGCTTTGCATTTGCTGCCTTGGTCAGTGCTATATAGCGTCAAAGTGTGCGGCGTCTTTCTTCTTTGGCTGGGGGGCATTTTGACGGTTTGCCTGGCGCGCAGTTTAGCGGTAGAGAGAAATTGGGCTTTGCTGGGCGGTCTGGTCGTGGTGTGGACGCCGCGCTTGCTATGGGGCAGTTTGTCGGGCATGGAAGTGGTGCTCTATATGGTGCTGGCCACGGCCGGGCTTTGGCGCCATATAGAAAGTTTAGCGACCAAACCTTCCCTGCTGGGCAGTGGCTTGCTTGGCCTGGCGGCGCTGGCGCGGCCCGAATGTCTCTTACTTTTTCCTCTCACTTTAGTCGACCGTTGGAGATACGAACGCAATTGGCAGGAAATTGGGCGGCTCTACAGCAAACATATACTCCTGATCGGCGCCCTATTCGCCCCTTTTGTATGGTTTAATTATTCGACTATCGGCAAACCCTTTCCCAATACCTATTATGCCAAGGTGGGGGGCTTCGGTCTGCTGGGTGCGCTAGAGGCGTTGGATGTGGGGCGCATTGTCAAAACACTCTTGCTCTATCCCATGTTACAGGCTCAGGAATTACTGCAGTTCAGTGCAGAGAATAATGTCATTTTGACCTGCCTGGCATCGTTGGGCTTAGTGCATATGCTGCGGTCGCAGGAAAAAGGTAGAGCCGCTCTCACCTGGATCATCCCTCTGGTGCTGCTCAGTTTTCCAATTGTGCGCGGTGCATTGGCGCCTTTTAAAGGGGCCGTTTTTCAACACGGTCGTTATGCCGCCCATCTAGCCCCGCTCTTGGTCGTGGCCGGGTTAGTAGGTGCGAAAGTAGCTCTAGCACAGTTGCAGGCGGGAAGGGATGCGCTTCAGGTGCGTCGCTTGCAGCGTTGGGGGGGGGCATTAGTGGCCGTTCTGGTTGTGCTAAATCTCCTGGTCATCGATCTCAAATACGCTCGGACCTATGCCTGGAATGTCGACAATATCAACGATATGCATGTGGAGATGGGCAAGTGGTTGCAGCAAAACACAGCGGCCGACGCCGTCATCGCCACGCACGACGTGGGCGCCATAGGGTATTTCTCACAGCGCCGCTTATTGGACACAGCTGGCTTGGTCACGCCGGGTGTGTTGCAATACCTGCAACCCGGTGTGGTGGCCGATGAGGGGGTGCTGCGCTACCTGCAACGGGAAAAGCCCGACTATTTAGTCATCCTGCCCAATTGGTATCCCCAACTGGCGCAAAACACAGAATTCTTCGAACCCATTTATGCGATCACATTACAAAATAATACCATAGCGGCAGGTAGCAGGATGGTCGTTTACAAAACCAAGTGGAGACAATAAGAAATGGGTTTTGTGCAGGAAATTGCTTAGAATATGGATATGGACATTCTTCGAAAAAATTAAAACTGTCCTTTTGGCCGGTGTGCCTGACTATCCGACTGCTTATAATTGCCCCAAGTCTCTTCTCTAAGCCCACCCAGGAGGTGTATAATGAGCACTGCGCCCCAAACTCCCGAATCAGTCAGTACTGATGCTTTTAAGCGCGAGGATTTTTCCTCGACCGACATCGACCTCTCGACCTATAAATACCACAGGTTGTGCCCGGCCGACGAATTTGAAGAAGGCGCGGGCAAACCCTTTACGGTCGACGGTACGCATCTGGCCACCTTCCTCTACCAGGGCAAATACTACGCCGTTGACAACCGCTGTCCGCACATGGGCTATCCCATGTCTAAGGGCAGTGTGCGCGATGGGGTCTTGATCTGCCATTGGCACCACTGGGAATTCGATCTAAATACCGGGGGGTGTCTGTTGACATCGGGCGATGACCTGAAGGCTTTTCCGGTGGAGGTGCGCGATGATGGTTATCTGTACGTGGGGATTTCGCCAGGAGAAAAGCAAGAGGCGCGCCAGCGCTTGGTCGGACGTGGCAAGCGCGCCTTGGAGCAGGGATTAAAAGATCGCAGCCCCTTTCTTATTGCCAAGGCTGTGGCGGCCCTGCGCGAGTCTGGTGCTACTGCGCAGGAGATCATCCAACAGGGTTTGTTCTACGGAGCTTATAAAACCAGCGAAGGGTGGTCCTCGGGGGTGGCCATTCTAACGCTGGCAGCGAATATGTGGGACGACATCGCCGAAAAAGACCAGAGTCTCTTTTTGGTGCATGGATTGACCCAGGTCTCAAGGCGCACCTCGGGGAGTTCGCGGCGGCAGCGCTTTCCCTTTCCGCGCGCCCAGAAAGACCAGGACCTAGAAACGTTCAAGCGCTGGTTTCGCACCTTTATTGACCAGCGCGATCTAGGGGCGGCCGAACGTATTTTGCTGACGCTCTACGATCGCGGTCACAGCAAGGAAGTGTTAGCCGATTTTGTTTTTTCGGCGGCGACGGATTTCTATTTTACCGGCGATGGCCACGCCCTCGATTTTGCCAATAAAATGTTCGAGGCGCTCGATTGTGTCGAGTGGGTTGGGGCGCATGAAATTCTGCGGCCGATTGTGGTCGACTTGGTAACGCGCACCCGCCACGAGGAGACCTCGCGTTGGGCTGACAGCATGCCATTGCTGGAGGACACTTTTGGGCGCTTGGATGAGATCTGGCGCGACAATGAGACCAACGACGCCGAGCTGGATATCGCCGACTTTACCCAGGTATTATTGGGCGATGACTTTGCGCCGATCTTGGCCCAGGTCGAGGAAAAGTTGCGCGCTGGGGTGCCCCCCAAAGAGATCTGCCGGGCGATGACCTATGCCGGGGCCGTGCGCACGGTGCGGTTTCACCTTAAAAACGAGGGCGATTGGCACGATGTGGCCAATATTTATTCCTATGCCCACGCGCTCTATTGCGCCTTTGACTATGCTGGTAGCAAAGAATTGTTGCGCGCCCTTTTTCACGGTGCGGTTTTTCTGACTTATTTGCGCTGGCTCAATATGCCGGCGGCGCGGGTGCCCCAAGTAGGGCAGAAACTGGAAGAGGCATTCGCTACCGACGAGGCGATGCTGGAGCGCTTTCAGGAGTTCGCCGATTTTCAGAAAGTGTATGAGGCGGAGATCTTGGTCAACCAGTATATAGAGGAGGGGCGAGATTTGCAGAAGTTGCGACAGGCGCTGGCCCATATCATGCTGCGAGAGGATGCCGAATTGCACATGTTCCAGGTGCTGGAGGCCGCGTTCCGACACTTTGATCTGAGTGCCGATGCAGAGGAAAAACGCATCCACTTACTGGCTGCCACCCGCTATATCACGGCGCAGAAGGTGATGAAGAATATACTTTGGTCCACAGAAAATGCCGAAAGGTTGCAACGGGGCGATATGCTCAGCGAGCGCGAGGACGACAATTAAAGTCGCTTGCGGCGAAAGAAAAAAGAGTCCAGGGGCCGGCGAATTTGCCGTCGGTCCCTATTTTTATGAGTCCAGGTTTGGCAGATTTGCTCCCAATGCGTACTTTTACAACTCTATATCAGCAAAAAAGATTCGCCTAGAATGTGGGAGATAAATACATCATGAAAGCGACACGTTTCCACCAGCACGGTGGGCCGGAAGTTTTGGTTTACGAAGAGGTGGAGGAGCCGACTCCAGCTGCGGGGCAGGCTTTAGTTTCAATAGAAGCCATCGGCCTGAATTATATTGACACCTACCATCGCGAAGGGCTCTATCCGGTCGATCTGCCCTGTATTCCGGGCATGGAGGCGGCCGGGACGGTCACAGCAGTCGGAGAGGGCGTGGATCTTGTCAAAACGGGCGATCGGGTAGGTTATGCCGGTGCTTTAGGCGCCTATGCCGAACTCGCTGTTGTCGATGCCGCCCGCCTGGTGCCCTTGCCCGATGACGTCAGCGCAGAACTTGGTGCTGCCGCTTTATTGCAGGGCATGACGGCTCATTATCTGGCGCACGGCAGTTACCCGCTGGACAAAGACGATACGGCGCTCATTCACGCGGGGGCCGGGGGAGTGGGCCTGCTGCTGGTGCAGATGGCCAAACGGCTGGGCGCCCGGGTGCTGGTTACCGTTTCTACCGAAGAGAAGGCGGCTCTGGCGCGCGGTGCCGGCGCCGACGAAGTCATTCTCTACACCGAGACCGATTTTGAGGAAGAAGTGCAGCGCCTCACCGACGGCCAGGGGGTGGAGGTAGTGTTCGATTCGGTTGGCAAGACCACCTTTGATAAAGGTTTGAACGTACTAAAACCCCTGGGTTATATGGTGCTCTTCGGCCAGTCTAGCGGACCGGTCGAGCCGGTAGATCCCGGAATTCTCAATACCAAGGGTTCGCTCTTTTTAACGCGGCCCACCATGGCCCACTACGTCACCGACCGCGATGCCCTGCTCGAACGGGCCGGCGAGGTGCTCAATTGGATTGGCAGCGGTGAACTCGACCTGCGCATTGGCGACCGCTTCCAACTTGCAGAAGCGGCAGATGCGCATCGCGCCTTACAGGGACGCAAGACGACGGGCAAAGTAGTACTACTGCCCTAAACGCTCGGTCGCCAGAATAATTATCATACAAGGAGTTTTTAAGTATGGCAGATAAGCCAGATCTTCAGGATGAGGAAGCACAAGACCAGGACGCTGCAGGCGCAATCGAAGAGGTAGAAACGGCCGCTACACAGGCGGTAGAGCCGACTTCCGAAGTGCCTGCTAACACAGTGACTGAAGCAACAGAAACAACGGCTGTGGAGTCTGCAACCCCAGCGGCTGAAGACCCGGAGAAAGGCAAGGGCGAGGGGGCAGAGGAGAGCGATGCCAGCGCAGTTGCCGAACAGCAGGAAGCTCCGTCCGCGACAGGCGCAGAGCCGCAGGAAATAGCGGCAGCTGCATCCGAGTCTGTAGAAGAAGCCCCGGTTGCCGAAGCAGCAGCGCCGCCAGTAGAAGAAGCCCCAGTGCCCGAAGCGGCAGTGGCGGCTGCTCCCGAGGAGACCGAAGCCACACCTGCTGACGCAGAGGCGCAGAAAAGTGCCGAAGAGTTCGCCAAGATGGTCGACGAGAGCAAAGTGGAGGACCACAGCCGCGATGTTAAAATCGGCGACAAAATTAGTGGAGTAGTGGTCAAGGTCGGCCCCGAAAATTGTTTTGTCGATTTCGGTGGCCGCTGTGAAGGGGTGATTAGTAGCGTCGACCTGAAGGACAGCGAAGGGGAAAACCTCTTTGCCGAAGGCGATCAGATCGAGGCTTTTGTCACCAGCGTCGGAGAAGAAATAACGCTGGTGCGCCATCTCAGCCAGGCCGACGCAGCGGCCGACTTGCTCTACCAGGCCTATAAAGCCGGGATGCCGGTCGAAGGCCAGGTGGACGCCGTCAATAAATGGGGTTTAGGGGTAGATATCCAAGGCACCCGTGCTTTTTGTCCCATCTCGCAAATCGATACCCACTTTGTCGAAGATACAACGACCTATCGCGGCCAGAGCATGATCTTCAAGATCATCGAGTTCCGCAATCAGGGGCGCAATGTGGTAGTTTCACGGCGCGCTTTACTCGAAGCCGATCAGAAGAAAGAGGCCGATGGGGTGCGCAAAGGCATTCGGGTGGGAGTGGAGTTTGAGGGCAAGGTGACGCGCTTGGAATCCTTCGGCGCCTTCGTCGAGTTGGGCGCCGGGATCGAGGGCATGGTGCACGTCTCCGAGATCAAACACGAGCGCGTCGAACATCCCAATACAGTGCTTAGCCAGGGGGAGGAAGTCAAGGTTCGCGTCATCAAGGTGGTGAGCCTGGGCAGCCAACGGAAAGAGCGCATCTCGCTGTCAATCAAAGCGTTGGAAAAGGACCCCTGGGGCGAAATTCGCGACCAGTTTAAAGCGAGGTCAATTGTGCCGGGCAAGGTCGAAGCTTTGGAAGACTTTGGCGCCTTTGTCGAATTGGCGCCTAACGTGAAGGGCTTGGTACATGTCTCGGAAATAGCCGACCGCCGCATCGCCCACCCGCGCGAAGTGATCAGCGTTGGCGACGAGGTGCAAGTGGTGGTGCTGGAAATTGACAATCGGCGCAAGCGTTTCCGCCTGTCCATTCGCCAGGTGGAGTCGATGGAGTCGGCACAGAACGTAAAGGAGTTTCAGCAGCGCCAGAAGCAAGAGGACGCCGCCGCGCCCAGCGACAATGTCATGATGGATGCCTTGAAACGCGCCAATTTGATCGAATAGGCTCTATATGCGTAAAGAACTCTTCGAATTTGAGCGAGAAGGGTATTACGGACCGTACGGCGGCGCCTTTGTCCCGGAGATATTACAAACCACCCTGGACGAATTGAAGACCGCTTTCCAGGCTGCCAAAGCCGATCCATCGTTCTGGCAGGAATACGTTCAGGTCATGCAGTCCTACTCTTGCCGTCCCACCCCCATCACTTTTTTGCAAAACCTGACAGAAGAATTGGGCGGCGCGCGTCTCTACCTCAAACGCGAGGACCTCAACCACACTGGGGCTCATAAGGCCAATAACGTCATGGGCCAGGGTTTGTTGATCAAACGCATGGGTAAACGGCGGGTTATCGCCGAAACTGGGGCGGGTCAGCACGGCGTGGCCACGGCGACGATGGCGGCGCGTTTTGGTTTTGAATGCACCGTGTATATGGGGGCCGAAGATGTGGAGCGCCAGCGTCCCAATGTATTTTGGATGGAACAATTGGGTGCCACTGTCGTGCCGGTCACCGACGGCACCGCCACCCTCAAGGACGCCATCAACGAGTGTTTGCGCGATTGGGCCTATTCCATGGAAGACACGCACTATGCCCTGGGTACGGCCTGCGGTCCTCACCCATTTCCCGAAATGGTGGCTTATTTTCAAAGCATCATCGGCCAGGAGAGCCGCGAGCAGATTTTGCAGCAGGCCGGCAAATTGCCGGATCGCATCTTTGCCTGCGTTGGTGGCGGTTCCAATGCCACCGGCATGTTTCTCAGTTTTCTCGACGACGAAGAAGTGGAATTGATCGGGGTAGAAGCTGGAGGTTTGGGTCTGGACAGCGGTCAACACGCCGCGCGTCTGGCCGGAGTCGACGGGACACCCGGCGTAGCTCAGGGTTATAAAACCTACTTCCTGCAAAACGCAGAAGGCCAGATGCAAGATACGCATTCGGTCTCGGCCGGATTGGACTATATCGGCGTCAGTCCCATTCTAGCGCATTTGCACGAGATCGGGCGCGTGCGTTTTGAGGCGGCCACCGACGAAGAGGTCATCGTTGCCCTGCGCCGACTCATGCGCCGCGAAGGTATTATTGGAGCACTGGAGAGCACTCACGCTGTGGCCGGCGCTTTGCGCGAAGCTGGACAGATGAACGCCGACCAGGTTGTGCTAATCAATCTTTCCGGTCGGGGGGACAAGGATATTTTTACTATCGGTGATGCCCTGGGCGACGAACGCTGGCAGCAATTCCTCAAGGACAAGGCCGCCAAGCTGTGAATCTAACCGCTTATATACGCCAAGAGCTGCAAAGCAAGAAGATCCTGCTGATGACCCATCTGATCGCCGGTTATCCGTCGCTGGACGCCAACCGGCAGATGCTGCAGATCATGGCCGAGGTTGGCGTCGATATGGTGGAGCTGCAAATGCCCTTTAGCGAACCCATCGCCGACGGTCCCACCTTCGTGCGCGCCAACCAAGAGGCCCTGGCCGCGGGCATGAACTTGGAACTTTATTTCAATTTCATGCAAGAGGCCACCAGCGCCTATTCTTTTCCCCAGCTAATGATGGGATATTACAATACAGCCTTCCGCATGGGGCACGACCCCTTCTGTCGCCGCGTTAGAGAAAGCGGCGGCGTCGGTTTTATTTTGCCGGATCTGCCCTTAGAAGAATACGGCGATTTGCGGCCGCTCAGCGAAACCAACGAACTCAGCCCCATCTTGCTCATGACGCCGACCAATAGGCCGCAACGCCTGGCAGAAATTGGTGCCCATGCCCGCGGTTTTGTCTACGCCGTGGCGCGCAAGGGCGTTACCGGCAAGAAAACGGAGTTCGATCAGGGGCTGGACAGTTTTTTGGCCCGTTGCCGCCAAGCGACTGATTTGCCACTGGCGTTGGGTTTTGGCATTGGCAGCGGCGCGGATCTACGCCAACTCCAGGGCCAGGTAGAAATGGCTATTGTCGGCTCGGCTCTGCTGGACCGTTGGCAAGAGGCCGGGGCCACGGGCTATAGAGCTTTATTAGAGGATTTGGTCGGCGGCCGCAATTGAGATCAGTTCTGCAACTCGCTCTGCTGTAGCACCTGTTCCAGGTAGGAGCGGTAGTCGCAGGAGGGCAGGTTTTCGATCAGACGTTCAAAGCCGTCGCGATCAATAAAATTTTGCACATAGGCGATTTCTTCAAGGCAGGCGATTTTTAATCCCTGCCTTTTTTCTATGGCTTCAATAAAGGAATTGGCTTCTTGTAGGCTAGAAGGGGTGCCGGTGTCGAGCCAGGCAATGCCGCGTCCCAGGCGGTCCACTTGCAGTTGGCCGCGCTCGAGATAGGTGCGGTTGACATCGGTTATTTCGAGTTCGCCGCGTGAGGAAGGTTTTAAGTCCTTGCAAATCTGCACCACCTCCCGGTCGTAGAGGTAGAGGCCGGGCACGGCGTAATTGGATTTTGGCGCGACCGGCTTTTCCTCTATGCTGAGCACTTTGGCGTCGCGGTCGAATTCGATGACGCCAAAGTCCTGCGGGTTGCTGACGTAGTAGCCAAAGATGAGGCCGCCGTGGTGGAAGGCGCTGACAGTGCGGGCAAACCCTTCTTCGCCATAGAAATAATCCCCGTAGAAAATATTGTCTCCCAATATCAGCGCCACTTCCTCGGCGGCGATAAAGTCTTCGGCCAAGAGGAAAGCTTGGGCTATGCCTTCGGGTTTTTCCTGGACAATGTAGGTGAGATTTAAACCCAGATCGGCGCCGCTGCCCAGAAAAGATTGGATGACCGGTAGGTCTTTGGGGGTGGAAATAAGGCAAATATCGCGGATGCCTCCCAGCATGAGGATGGAGAGGGGATAGCAGATCATGGGTTTGTCGTATACGGGCAGCAATTGTTTGCAGACGATGCGGGTTAAAGGATAGAGGCGCGAGCCGGTACCGCCGGCCAATAAAATGCCTTTCATATTATTTCCTTCCCGTGATAATAAACATTTGCATGATTGGTTGTGCTGGGTTCAATCCATGAACAGTCCGCCGTTGACGTCAAGAAGCTCGCCGGTGATATGGCGCGAGTCGTCGCAGGCTAAGAACAGGGCGCTATTGGCGACATCCTCGGGGGTACCTTTAACGCCGAGGGGGATGGCTTTGGTAAGGTCCTTGTGGGCCGCGGCTTGAGTCATGATGGTGTCGATGACGCCGGGGGCGATGGCATTGGCGCGTATGCCTAAGGGGGCACCAAGGCGCGCCAGATTTATGGTGAGGGCGTAGATACCGGCTTTGGCGGCGGCGTAGGGAGGGCCGGCGGCAATACCGCCGGTCTTGGCAGCCAGCGAAGACATGCTGATAATATTGCCCTGGCCGCGTTCTCGCATATGAGTTAGGGCGGCCTGGGAGCACAGGAAGCAGCCCTTGAGGTTGATGTCAATGGTGCGATCCCACAATTCCTCGCTGCATTCCTCAAAGGAAGAATAGGTAAGGTAGCCGGCGTTGTTGACCAAAATGTCGAGGCGCCCAAAGTGGTCGAGCACGCGGGCAAAACCGGCGTCGACCGCGCTTTTGGACGAGACATCCATTTCGATGGCAATGGCCTCGGTGGGCAGAGATTGGGCAGTTTCTTGGGCGGTGTCAGCGTCGATATCGGCTACGGCTAAGCGTGCACCTTGGCGGGCAAATACTTGGCAGATGGCCCGGCCAATGCCGCGGCCGCCACCGGTCACCAGGGCGATTTTATTGTCTAATTTTCCAGTCATCCATCTTCCTTTATTTCACTTTACAGCACGAGCAACATAGATAAGGCGCCCAAACCTGCTCCGACGGCGGCCAGCGGACTCAAGGTTTCTTTCCAATAGAAGTGAGCCAGCAGATTGTCCAGGATGACCAAGGTACAACCCTGTAGAGGAAAGTAGATCGTACCCGGCACCTGACTCAGGACAGTGAGCACAATGAGCAAGGCCATCATATTGAATAGACCAATGCCGGCACCCATGCGCAAGTCTTTGGGGCGCGGGCGCAAACGCAGGGCCGAGACAGCCAGGGCGCCTAGGCCGCCAGCGGTGAAGGCGGTGACCATCAGGACCAGTTGGCGCTGGTCGTCGAGGCCGGCATAATGGACCCAGCGCAGGCCACAATGGCTGACGCCCTGGGACAAGAAGACTAGCAGGACCAAGGCTAAATTGCGGGGGCCGGAGAGGGTGTCGCCGATATTTTTGCCACGCGTCATCAATACCAGGGCAATGCCGCATAAGACGATGCCACTGATCTGTATAGGGGTGACAGCCTCGCCCCAGATAAAGACGGAGGCGGCGATGGGCACCAGGATGGAGAGCCGGAAGGCCGTGAGCACCGTGGCCACATTGGCAATTTCCAGCGCTCTTGTCATAATTAACATGGAGAAGATGAAAGCTAATCCGGTCAGGGCGCCGACTTTGATGATGGGATAGGTGAGCAGTAGACGGTCTTGCAAGATGTAATAGAGCGCCAGGATCGAGCCCAGGACCAGATAATTGGTCGGCAAGACGATCGGAGCGCGACAGCCGCGGCGCTGCGACCACTTGAAGAGTTGGCCAAAAATGAAAGATAGGAATAGAGAAAGGGGAAGTAGGTGCAAAATGTGATCCTCGTTTGGTGCGGATGCAAGTTAAGGGGTATTCATTTATATCGCAAGTCCGGCTATATGTTTTGCTGTATAGCGCTGGTGTTAGTGGGGTGTATGCCGCAATCGCGCCCATTGGATTGGAGTGCGGAAAGTGCGGGGCAGGTGCGGACGCTGGTGCGCAATGTAGGCGGGCAGTGGTACATGGTAGTGGATGGGCAGCATATTGCGGCTGCCCATTGGCTGGAGCCTTTTTACCGCAGGCGAGCTTATAGGCCGGCTTGGATGGCACCTGGAGGCGTATTGGCACGGGTGGATGTATTGCTGGAGGCGTTGAGGCAGGTCGAGAAGGATGGATTAGATCCGCAGGAGTACCGACTGGCGCAAATAATAAAATGGGTTGGGCGTTTGCGCAGCGCTACAGCAACGAAAGTACAGATGGCTACCGCGGATCTTTTGCTGACCAATGCTTTTTTGCAATATGCTGCCCACCTGCAGCGGGGGCGGGTGCGGGCTCAAGAGATCCATGAGGAGTGGCGCGCCAAGAGTCCGAGGACCAATCTGGCCGGGCTTTTGCAGACGGGATTGGATTTGGGGCACGTCGGTGAGGTGCTGGATGGTTTGCGGCCGCCACAGCCGGGATATGCGCTCTTGCGCCAGGCTGTGGCAGCTTATCGCGACATCGCTGCGCAAGGGGGGTGGCCGCGCCTAGAGGAGGATGCGAGCGCATTGACAAAGTGGGCACCGGCAGAGAAGGGAAAGTTGCGGCGCAGATTGTATCTTGTGGGCGATGTCGAAAAAGAGGCGGCAGGCGATGCGGAATTGCGCCGCGGCTTGCAAAAATTCCAGAACCGACATGGGCTGGAACCCACTGGGCATGTGGATGAGGCGACCCTGGCGGCGCTGAATACACCGGTGCAGCAACGCCTGGCGCAGATTATCCTGAATATGGAGCGCTGGCGCTGGTTGCCCCACGATCCTGGGACGCGTTATATCTTGGTGCGCCTCGCCGATTTTCAATTGGATGTGGTAGAGGCGGGACAAGTGGTGCTCAATATGCGTGTTATTGTGGGGCGGGAGTACTGGCGCACGCCAATTTTTAGTTGTGCTTTAACACATCTGGTGGTCAATCCATATTGGTACGTGCCCGAAAGTATTGCACGGGCGGAAATTTTGCCCCTAGTGCGTCGCGCGCCCGATTATTTGCAACGCAAGGGTTTCAGAATCGTAGAGGGAACGGGAGAAAGTGCCCGGACTATAGGAGTCGAAGAAATCGAATGGGCCCAGTTGGATCAGGAGCCATTGCCATTGCCATTGCGACTGATACAAGCGCCGGGGCCGGAGAACCCCTTAGGCAAAGTGAAATTCGCCTTGCCAAACCCTTTTGGGATCTACTTGCACGATACGCCCAACAGTCAATTGTTTGAGCGCCGCGAGCGCTATCTGAGCCACGGCTGTATTCGCCTAGAGCAGAGTGTGGAATTGGCCGAATATTTACTGCGCCAGCAAGCGGGCTGGACGGGTAACAATGTACGTGGGGCGGTGCAAGAAGGCAGGACAGTACAGGTGGACCTGGTCAATCCTATCGCCGTATATTTGATCTATTGGACGGCCTGGGTGGATGAGGACGGTGCCGTGCAATTTAGAGAAGATCTCTATGGCGAAGATGACATATTGCGGCAGGCATTAGGCCAGTGAATTGCGTTATTTATCCGCTGTATTGAAGGAGATATACCATGGCAGATGAACAGAATGATTTTGCGCGGCCCTCTCCGGCCCTGACTCCGGCGCAGCGTTATTATCTGGACGTGTTTGGCTATGTGGTGATCGAGAATACGCTGGAGCAAGGCCAAGTAGAACGTTTGTTAGAGGCCATGTACCGCTTGAAGCGCGATCTGCTGGCCACTGACGATCCAAAGGAAGCGCGGGTGCGCGGCTGTGGTCTAGCGGTTTTCCGGCCGCACCATTTGCACTTTGCCCACATTCTCGAAACCGATCCAGCCGTTTTTGACTATCTAACGCATCCGCGCCTGGTGGGCATGGCCGAAGAATTGGTCGGAGGTAACGTGCGATTGGAAGAATCCGAAGCGGCGATTAACAAGCGCAACCCGGAGGAAGATCTGCAAGCTCCAGCGCGCTACGGTTTCCACAAGGGCAGCTCCTACGGCTATGGCACGCATGAGGAGAACGGTCTTTTCCATTGCAATTTTGTCAAAACGTTAACCAATCTTACCGAGTTGGGGCCGGACGACGGCGGCACGGTTGTCATTGCCGGCAGCCACAAGATGGATTGTTCCAGGGAGGATATCATCGCCTGTGCCTATGCCGATCCAACGCTGATCCACCAGGTGGTGGCACCGGCGGGGTCGACGCTATTGTTCAGCGAGGCGTTGATCCACGCCACCGGACAAGTCCGCAGCGATCGCGAGCGGGTGATTGTCATCGGGGGGTATACGCCGCCGATGTTCCAGGCCTGGAATGGCCAGGAGCCCAGTGCTGAATTTATCGAGCGCACGCCTGAAATATACAAGGCGTTTATTTCGGGGAGCGACAAATGGAGCTGGAAACGGTGCTATCGTAGCTTGGACATGCCGGCACAAGAGTGAGAAGGCTTATTGGACAAGGGCGTTTGGGCACGAAAAAGTCGTCTGGATTTTATCTCTGGACGGCTTTTTCGTGTTGTAATTCAGAATTTCTTATTCCAGTAAGGTCATGCGGCGCATTGGTACGCTGGTCGAGATCGCCCCAATTATTTCCTATAACAATATTGTAACATCAAAGTAACGAGATTGCTGCTTGTGGGGGATATATTACATAAATTAGAATTCGTATATTAAGAAATCACTTTAACTAAGGGGGGAGTAATGAAGATGAAACATTTGGCGTTGGTGATCGGCATCTTGCTGATTATCGGCGCTGCCAGCAGCGCCGAAGCCGGGGACTGGAAGTTCAAAGGTTTGGCATTTGGCGATTATTATTATGTCGCCAGTGCGACCCTGGCGAAACTAAATTACCCGAGAAACGCAATGCTTTTCAAATTCGTCGCATTTATCTCACCGCTGAAAAGGATGTCTCCGACAATATGTCCATGCGTTACCCTCTAGAAGCCAACGATTCGGGTTTTGGCGGCGGCAGCAAGATGAATCCCTTTGTCAAACACGCCTATTTGAAATGGAAAGACGGTGTGGGCAGTGGCGATCTTTATCTGGGACTTTCCGGCACGCCGACCTGGGCCGTAGCTGAAGGGCTCTGGGGCTATCGCGCGGTGGAGAAGACTGTGTTGGATCTGAATAAGATCGGCTCGTCGGCTGATATAGGTGTAGCGCTCGTAGGCAAATCCTACCACCTCATGGTGGGCAATGGCCCGGGACAGACGCCGGAGAATGACAACGGCAAGAAGTTCTATGGCTCGGTAAAAAGAGATATTTCGGAAAGTCTTATGGTAGAGGGTTACGCCGATTTTAATAAACGCCCCGGAGATCAGAATCAATTGACCCTTAGGGTGTTGGCCGGTCTCAAGAAAGAGAAGTTTCGCGGCGGCTTAGAGGTCTTCTCCCGCACCAATAAGGAGACCGGTGTGGCCAAAGAAACCGGTGGCGATGTGACTATTTCCGGTGTGTCGGCCTATGGCGCCTTGACGCTGTCGGAGCAGTGGAAGGGCTTTGCCCGCCTGGATGCGGTCAGCAACAACGATAAGGATACCACGGATTTGCTGATCATTGCCGGTCTCGACCGCGAAGTGGCACCCAATGCCTTTCTGATGCCCAATATTTATGTGCAGTTGCCCGATGGTCCCGATCCCAATATCCAGGCGCGGCTGACATTCTATTACAAATATTAGAGAGGAAGTGCATTTCTCCTATTAGACAGTAGAATGTGTATTTGTAACAAAACAGCTTGGTTGCGTGGGTGGGGGTAGGTTGGAGGTGTGGGGGCGGTCGTAGGAGGGTTTGCCTCTGGCGCTTTGTGATGCCCGCGGGTGGCCGCCCGGCACTGCACCCACACAGCCTGCGGCTGTGAGGCCCGGCCACTCGCTGCCCCCGGCACTGCCCCCACAAAGCGCCGCCGGCAAACCCTCCTACGACCTACGCTACAGCTCCGTTGTATGGCGTTGTCTTGGTAGTATTCTCCGCGTTTCTAAATTCATTATATTAGACCTTGGCTTATAGAATTAACTAAGGGGAGTGATTAGTGGTGTACATTTATTCTTCTCGGATTTTGTACAATTGCCTGGTCTTAATCGCATTGATCTGGACTGCAGGTTGTGAGCAAGACATGCAGATTAAAGGCGAGTCGGGTAAGAGTGCGTTGAAACCGCAGGTCATCGCCCGTGGCAAACAATTATTTGTCGCCTCAGGGTGCCATGCTTGCCATGGCGAGGATGGCAGTGGTGATACACCCATCGCTAAGACGCTGAGGCCGCCGCCGCGCGATTTTCGCGATCCCCAAACGTACAAGCTGGGCGCCAAAGTTGAAGAAATCGCCGAGACTATCCGCAAAGGCATACCCAGCAGCGGCATGCCGCCCTACGGCCATATAAAGGAAGAAAAGCGGGAAGTGATTGCCAAGTTTATCAAATCCTTGCAGCAGGAAAAATCGGATTAGACAAACCCTTCGTGGGAGAAAATATGAGAAATGTACGGCAGTGTGCTCTAGTTCCTTTATTGGCCATATGTGTTTGGGGGGGAGGTTTACCTGCGGGGGCTAATACCTTGGTGCAGCAAGCACTGGAAGAAGGCGAGATAGACGCCGCCACAGCTGCGCTCTACCAGGTCCAATCCATACGCGACCCACAAGCGCTGCCACAACATTTACATCAGGTCTCGACTACGCCCACTTGCGCTACGCCGCTGATGGTCCAGGCCTGCCACCTGGGGCGGCAAGCAGATGAGCAGTACCAGGCTCGTCTGGCCAAGGTGCTGGCGCGGCCTACACTCGAGCATTCTTATGTGACGCCCTCAGGACGTTTTCGTATCCACTACGATCTAGCGGGTTTTAATGCAATCGATCCGCTAGATGAGGACGGCAATGGCACTCCGGATTACGTCGATTTGACCTCGTCCATTCTCGATGATATGTGGGTGTTGCAAATTGATCAATTGGGTTATCCAGAGCCGCCGCTGGACAATGGGCAGGGCGGCGGCGACGAATACGATTTTTACATTCTCGAATTGGGCAATCGGGCCTACGGTTATACCACACCGGACGGTTTTGCTACCAGCACCTCCAGCTATACCGAGATGGACAACAATTACACCGACGCGCTGTTCCAGCAGACGCGCGGCTTGGATGCCCTGCAGGTGACGCTGGCGCACGAGTTTTTCCACCTCATCCACTACGGTTATTATGCGGGCGTCGATGCGCTTTGGTGGTTTGAGGCCAGCAGTACATGGATGGAGGAAGTGGCTTTTCCAGATGTCGACGACTATTTGCAATACGTGCCCACGGTGCTCTTGAGTCCGTCGCGATCGATCAACAGCGGCGCCCGCTTTTCCTCGGATTTGCATGTCTACGGTATCTCGCTCTTTGCCCACTTCCTCGATGGCTTTTACGAGCGCGATATAGTGCGCCAGATTTGGCAAGAGATTTCGGCGCGCGCCAATTCGCGTTTGGAAAATTTCGATCGCGTTATCCGCCGCCATCCGCAAGGGGGCGATGGCTTGGCCGCGGCGATGAACAATTTTGCGGTGTGGAACTACTTTACCGGGCAGCGTCATCGCTCGGGCTTTTATCCGGAAGGCGATCGCTATCCCACGTCCAAGAGCAGCAAAATAAACACGGTGGCCAAATTCACCGTTGAAGACAGCGGGCGGGTAGATCATCTGGGTGCGGCTTATGTGCGTCTGGAGCCGCAGTTGCAGCCGGGCGGCGTGCGCATCTCCACCGAGTTGTCGCGCGGGCAGTGGGGCCGGCAGATTATCCTGGTGGAGCGCGATAGTGTGACAGTACAGACGGTCAACCTCAATCCCATCCAAATATCGGGTTGGGACCGCTACGAGGAAGTTGCTCTGGTGCTCACTTCTACCGAACAAGAAGGTTTGGGGTTTTCATATACGGTGTCGGTGGAATACGATCCCGATTTTAGTGATGAAGCGTCACCGACGGCTTTTAAGCTACATCAAAATTATCCCAATCCTTTTGCGGTGGACACTCAAGAGCACACCACGATGGCTTTTGATTTGGATCGGCCCGGCGCGGTGGCGCAATTGAGTATTTTTAGTGCGGCCGGAGATTTAGTGCGGCAATACAATTTGGGAGGGCTGGGGGCGCGGGCGCAGAGTCAGGTGTGGGATGGGCGCAATGAGGTGGGGGAATTGGTGGGGTCGGGTATTTACCATTACATATTGGATGTCGATGGCAGGACGGCTAAGCGAAGTTTGGCTGTTGTGCGAGGAGAGTGAGGTGTGATTTGGCGGCGTTATTTTTTCGAGTAGTGGTACTATTATTGGTTTGGGTGGGAGTGGTTCGAGGGGCACCTATTCCGGCGGATGCGTTTCCTGGTATTGTGCTCGATGTGTCGTTGGAGGATGGCTACGGGACTGGGGAGGTGGTGGTTTTGAAGGGAGAGGTGGAGGATGGAAGCAAGGCAGATGGGCAGATATTGTTTCGTTTTACGCCGCGGGATGGAGGGGAGCCGCTACGCGCGTTTGTGAGTTTGAACGGCCGGCGGTTTGAGGGCTACCATATTTTTATGCACGACCAGTCTGGCACCTACGATATTGAAGTTTTCCTCGGGGGAGAAGGTGATAGCTCGCTGGGGTTTGTCGGAATATTCGAAGGATTGGAAGTTAGCCCTGGAGGCGGTACGATTTTTTTGCCGCAGGATTATTTTCTGGGGGTGGTCTTCGACGAGGTCTTTGCGACGGATTATGAGACTGGAGAGGAAATCCTTTTTGCCGGGCGCATTGACGATTTACAGAAAACCGACGGCCAGATCCTCTTTAATTTTGTTGCAGCTACAGGGCAAGATGCCGAGGTTTTTGTGCCCGTCAATGGGGATCGTTTTGATGGACGTTTTCTGTTTGAGCACGAGCTGAGCGGTGACTATAGCCTCGAAATCTATCTTGGTAGCAGCCAGGATGAACGCCTCAGTTTTATCGGAAGTTTTCCCGTTATCATAAACCAGGGATCTGGAGCGATTTTTCTGCCGCAAGATTTCTTTACGGGACTGGTGCTGGATCAGCCCATGCCGGTGGAGTTTGCGGTCGAGCGCGCTTATGCATTCGCCGGTAGGGTAGACGGGGATATCGTTGGTTTGCGTCTCGATATAGAGAACATTGCACTGGGGACGACGCGTTTTGTTTCCATCGGTCTGGACGCCGGCCGTTTTTCGCTGCCGCTGCGTTTAACGGCAGACGAAGTGGGCGAATTGAAATTTACTGTGGTAGTGAAATTGCCGGATGGTCAATTGCTGAGTGCAGGCAGTTTTTCGATCCAGGGTATTGAGCCACCACCAGCTCCCATACTGGAATTGGGTGTATTGGCGCTTGCGCTCTTGCCCAGCGGCACCGACAGTGTGCCGCTGTTTAATGTGGGCGATGCAGAGGATGCCTTGCGCTATAGGGTGAGTGGGCCGTTTGAATTGGTCGAAGCACCGCAGGTCTTGGCCGCTGGCAGCAATGCGGTGGTCCGCTTGCGCTACACTGGCACGGGAGGGGAGGACGGGACGTTGGAAATTTCCAGTGCAGATCCGCTGCGGCCTTTGCAGATCGTGGCACTGCGCGGTCTAGAGGAGATGGGACGGGCGACCAGCTTGCGGCAATTGCGCCTTGGCGATCAAGGAGATCTGGCGCTCGACTTTGATATGAATGACTATCTGATCATTCTCTATTCGGGGCAGGTCGATGTGGCTGCGGTCGACGAGGTGTACGGATATTCCCTGGGTGGGGGGCCGGTCAGTGCTAAAGTAGCGGTCGGCGGATCCAGCGCTACGCGCCGGGATGAGGTGGAAGGCCAGATCCGCCAGCACGAAAAGGCCCTGGCGGCGCGTTTGCAGGGCCGCCCGCGATCTCTGGGCAAAAGGACACAGGTCGATTACGCGGTGGGAAACCGGCGCAACTTTTTATTTCCCCAGACGGGGGCTGCTGCCGAGCAGATTGTAGCGGCCACGGTGGCGGCTATCGGCACACGAGCCGTGGGCTGGGTGCAGGACGATTTGCGGCCGGCCGACGGCAATGTAGATACAGCACAGATCCAGCGATTATTGGACCAGTTTAGCGCGGCGGATTTTTCTGCGACCGTAGATTTATTTGGCACGCCCTCGGATGT
>Ga0114996_10002342_pt1 | contig 24556 bp, 16 predicted proteins | sample ArcticOcean_MG_C_4_FD_87039 | JGI IMG/M metagenome (GOLD analysis project Ga0114996, IMG submission 87039) | Marine microbial communities from western Arctic Ocean - ArcticOcean_MG_CB4_134 | ecosystem: Environmental > Aquatic > Marine > Oceanic | place: Arctic Ocean: Canada Basin | collected... | reverse complement strand
CGGCCGCCTCGATCGGCACCTCTTTTTTGAGTTCGCCATCGAGAATATAGATCGACACCGACCCGGCGTCATCGTCGTCGACCATTTCGACGTGGTACTTGTGGCCTTTGCCCAGTTCGACCGCGTTGCCGCCGTGAGGGCCTTTCTCGCCGTGACCGTGGGCATGAGCGTGGCCGCCGCCCGTTTTGGCGGGTGTCTTGGTCTTGCCGCATCCGGAAAAACCGATCAATGCCACAACGGCACAGGACATCAGAACCATTGAGAATTGTCGCAACATAATGAATCTCCCGTTGATGAAAAAAGCTAAATCGAAACTGCCGTCGCCGCGTCGGGGTCGTCCGTCACGGTTTCGTCGCTGAGCGAAACTTCACTACGCGACTCGGCGATCAATCGTTCGCCTTCGCGACGCCCAAATGTCCAAAAAAGCGCCGGACGCACGAGGAATTCTAGGGCAGTACTGCTGATTAGTCCACCGATGATGACCGTCGCCACGGGATAAAGAATTTCCTTACCCGGCTCGCCGGCCGCTAGCGCCAGCGGGACCAAGCCGATTCCCGAGGTGAGCGCCGTCATCAGTACGGGCGAGAGGCGTTCTCGTCCGGCGCGGATGATCATTGATGCGGACCACGATTCGCCTTCGTACCGCACCAGATGCAAATAGTGGTTCAACAACAGAATGCCGTTACGCGAGGCAATTCCGCACAGCGAGATAAATCCGACCATCGCGGCGATGGTGAGCGTTTGATTGGTCACCACCAGTGCCACAACCGATCCGATCAACGCCATCGGCAGTGCTGCCATGACCTGGAGCGCGAATCCGCCAGAGCGAAACATCGTGTAAAGCAGCAGAAACATTCCGGCCAGCGACACGCACGAAAGGATCGTCAGCATCCGAGAGGCCGACTGCTGGCTCTCAAATTGCCCGCTGAACTCGACGTGATACCCAGTGGGGAGCGCCGTCTTGATCGGCTCGATTTTGGCTTTGATATCTTCGACCACATCGACAAGCCCTCGGCCCGCCGTGTTGCACGATATGATAATCCGCCGCTCTACTTTTTCTCGATTGATCGTGTTGGGACCGCCGTTGCGAGTAATCCTCGCGACTTGTCCCAGCGGAATCGTACCGCCGCCGGGAAGCGGGATCGCCAAGCGCTCGAGATTGTTGATATCTTCGCGCGACCGCTCGTCCATTCGCACGACAAGATCGAAACTTTTCCGTCCGTCGAGCACGGAAGAGACGACTTCGCCGTTCATCGCGGTTTCGATCAAGTGGTTTACATCGTCGGGCGTCAGGCCGTTTCGGGCCAGCGCATCTCGACGATGTTCGATGCGTAGTTGGGGGATAATTACCTGCTGCTCGATATTCGCGTCTTTGACGCCATCGACCGACGAAATCGCCGCCAGGATCTCCGCACCCCGACTTCGCAGCACGTCGAGGTTATCGCCGTAGAGCTTGATTCCGATCTGTGCTTTGACGCCCGAAAGCATGTGCGAAATGAGATGCGAGAGCGGCTGCTCGGTCGACGAGACGATCCCCGGCACTTCGCCCAAGGTATTGCGGATTTCTTCGAGAGTTTCTTCCCGCGGGCGGGTTGAATCGGGATTGATCGAGAGGATCATCTCCGTGCGGTTTACCCCAGCAGCATGTTCGTCAAGTTCGGCGCGGCCGGTTTTCGAGACAATCGCGGTCACGTCGTCGATCTCTCGCAGACGAGCCTCGACCACGTCGACCGTCTCGCGCGATTTTCGCAGCGAAGTGCCGGGCGGCAAGATGACGTTGACCTGAAACGAACCTTCGTTGAATGGCGGAAGGAAGTCGCGCTCGAGCCCCAGAAGCACCATCACGCTCAATGCCGCGGCGGCGGCTGCCGAAAGCAACACGGCCGCGGGGTTCTTCACCGCGAATCCGATCAGCCGCCCGGCGACCGCCTGACACGCCCGAACCAGTAGGCTTTCGCGCTCGCGGTGCATGAACTTCGCCTTGGGCAACAGCCACGAACAGAGCACCGGGGTGACCGTCAGCGAAACAACCAACGACGAGAGAATCGACACGATATAGGCCACACCGAGCGGCGCAAAGAGCCGGCCTTCCATACCCTCCAACGCAAACAGCGGAATAAACACCACGACCACGATCGCAGTGCCGAAGACGATCGAGTTGCGAATCTCGGTGCTTGCCCGATAGACCACCAGCAGTGATGGCAGCGGTTTATCCCGCTTGCTGTTCTCGCGTAGTCGTCGATAGATGTTCTCGACATCGACGATCGCGTCGTCGACCAGTTCGCCAATCGCCACGGCCAAACCGCCCAAGGTCATCGTGTTGATTGACAGCCCGAACCAGCGGAAAACCAAGGCGGTCACGACAATCGACAGCGGAATCGCGGTGAGAGTAATTAGCGTGGTGCGAAAGTTGAGCAAGAAGATAAACAGAATCACGACGACCAAGATGCCGCCATGGAGCAGCGCTTCGCGGACGTTGTGAACGGCCAAGTCGATGAACTGTTTTTGTTGGTACAACTGCGGGGCGACCTTTAGGTCGTCGGGGAGCTTCATCGTGTTGAGCTTCTTGACGATCGCTTCGGAAACGCGCGAGGTGTCGGCAGAAGGCTGTTTGCTGATCGTGAGCACGATCGCCGATCCGCCAGAGAATGACTCTCCGTTGCGTTCCCAGGCCGCGCTGTCGCCTCGTTTTACCTGAGGTGCTTCGACGACTTGCGCAACTTGCCTGAGTAACACCGGGCGGTCGTCGCGCAGCTCGACGACCAACGCCTCGAGATCGCGGGCCGTAGTGACACGTCCGATCGTGCGGACGAGTAGTTCGTGAGGGCCTTGATCGTCGAGATAGCCGCCGGTCACGTTGGCGTTGCTCTTTTCGACCGCCTCTTTGACCTGCTCGATTGTAACGCCAAAGGCCAAGAGTCGGTCCGGTTGCACGAGCACTTGAAACTGTTTGCGACCGCCACCCATCACAAACACCTGTGCCACCCCGGGGACCATGAGGCGTTGCCGGACCTTCCAATCAGCCAGCGTACGCGCCGCCATCGGCGAGGTCATTTTGTGCACGGCGAGCGATTGTCCCTCGGGTACGATTGCCAACCAGCGGTCATTGGTGTGATCGATCACGAACCATCGCTCCGTGCTGCGGTCGTCGCGGAGCTCGAAGTTTTCCAAAGGTCGGTCGTCATATTCGGCCAGCGCGCTCAGCAACCGCTCGCTGGGGCTGTCGCCGCTTACGTCATGTTCGGCCAGCGCGCTGCGCAACCGCTCGCTGGGGCGGTCGAGACTTAAGTCGTCGCGCAAGGCCAAAGGGATGGTGAACAGCCGCGTTTTGTCGTTTTGCTCACTGTAGATCCCCACGATCATGATCTGGCCCATGATCGACGACATCGGAGAGAGTGTTGTCTCGGCACCCTCGGGCAATTGTTCGGAGACCTGCGAGATCTTTTCGTTCACGATCTGTCGATCGTCATAGACGTCGGTTCCCCAGTCAAACTCGACATTGACGATCGACATGCCGAGGCCCGACGAACTGCGGACCGTCAATACGCCAGCCGCTCCGTTCAGTGCTGACTCGAGCGGCAGCGTGATCCGAGATTCGATTTCTTCGGGTGCCAATCCGTGAGCTTCGGTGATCACTGTGACCCGGGGCCGATTGAGATCGGGAAACACATCGATCGGCAGATTCACGGCCTGCCAACCGCCATAGCCCAGGATGAGCATGGCCAGCGCCAGGACGAGAAGCCGGTGACGCAGCGCGAGTCGAATGACGGCGTTTAACATTCTTGAAAACCCAGATTAGGGGAAATGTCTAATGTCTAATGTCGAATGTCTAAGCAAGCGATGGTGTCTTAGTCATTCGACATTTGTCATTTGTGCTTTTGTTAGTGAGAGTGCCCGGCATGTGGATCGGCACCACCGCCGGCCGCGTTCTTGATCGCCAGATGAATTAAATAGGCTCCGGACGTTGCCACGCGATCGCCGACGTAGATCGAACCGTCGTTGGCGATGTGAACCTCGTCACCGTCGCGGTCCTTCACATGCACGGCCCGCCGCTCGAAGAACCGGCCGTTTTCCTGGTAAACATAATTTTCGACACCGTCGCGGACGACAGCGTCGGTGGGAAGCACGATCTGCTTCTCGGAGCGTTTGATCGGCACTTCCAGTCGCAGGCGTTGACCGGGGCGATAACGCCAATTCAAGAACGTTGGGCCACTGGTCGTCGGCGCGTCGTCGCTTTTAGGCGATGATAGCAATTCGTTTTTTAGTTCCAGATAAAACGGCAACGCCCTAGAGGCGGCGTCGATTTCACTCGCGACGTAAACGATTTGCAGATTCTCGATCGGCGCTGATTGGCGATGATCGGTTCGCAAATGGGCCTTGATCTTCCAGCCTTTGCGACTCACTCGGCGAAGATAGACGGTGTCTTCTTCAAACGCCTTGCCCTCGATGTACAAGTGGGACAAGTCAGCCAACACGGCAAGTTGCTGTCCCATCGACACATGCTGACCATGAACCACCTTGACGTGTTCGATCTGCCAACTGCGGATCTTGGAATTCGGATTCTCCGACGCATCCGCTGCTGGGGCGTAGACCGTTAGCCGGTCGACCAGTTGCCGTTGCTTAAGGATCTTTTCGACTTGCGCTTCGCTGAGTCCGTGCAATTGAATACCACGTGCTCGAGCCTGCAAATCGGCTTCAAGCTTTTCCTGTTGGTAGGCGTGTTCCAGCAGTCGAGCACCCGCTAATCCTCCCGTGCGATTGACTTCTTGCAGCCGTTTTACTTCGCGTCGTTCGACGTCCAACTGAGCAGAGACACGCAGCAAGGCACTTTGGGCCTCCACCAGTTCCTCGTGCGTCAAGCGGACCTCGAACAACGGATCGCCCGACCGTACCTCTTGGCCCTGTGTTGGATAGACTCGAGTCACGACGCCGGTCAGTGGCGCCGTGACTTGGCGATGCGAGCGTCCTGGAATCTCGACGATCATGCCGGGCACGTTGATCGTGCGCTCGAATGTCTTGAGCTGAATCGCTTCAACACGAGCATCGACGTTCTTAAGGGCCTGGGGGCTAAGCTCGATCGACGAACCGCTAGCGTGATCGTCATGCTTTTTATCTGGCTTTTCCTTCTTCCCTCGTCCAATCAGATCGGGCATAAGCACGACGACGGTGGCCGCGACGATCAGGCCGCCGGCGAGGAACAAGATCAGCAGTTGCATCCCACGACTGGATGTGGGTGTGGTCGTTTCGGACATGATATAGGTCCAGCAAGGCTTACAAATGGAAAAACGATGGGAGACAGTTGCAGATCGACTCGATTGAGCAGTTCGGCAAAGGGCCGACAAACGTACGCTTAATCGAGAAACAGCGGTGGCGAGCTAAGAAAGCCCGTCGCGCTATCGTCAGAGAAGCATCACTGACAGCAGAAGATAGGCGCGCACCGGTGGCGCTGGCACCGTGTCGAAGCGGTGTTCCCCGGTCATCAAGGCATCGACTTCGGCGGTCTGGCCGGTCAATGTCGTCGAGGGATTAATCCGTGTCGACCAGAGTGACGAGGGCAGAGGAAGCTTAGGGGCCACCGTCAGGGAAAACACACAGGTTGGCTCGTCGCACGAAGGCGACGGGCATGGATTGTCTCTCGGTACCTCACGTGAATCGCCACAAGGGCCGTGGTGATGCCGCGTGTGATGATCGTGCCCATGATCATCCAACCTCTCTGCCGCACATCCACCAGCCAGCACTTCGACATGCGTGTGATGAGCGCAACAACCCAGCGCAAGGTGAGCCAGCAAGGCGGCGATCAGGATAGGGGCAACGAGAACTCGCATCGGTCATCCACACGAAAACAGGAGTTGGGTCACCTCAATCATTGCCCCTGTTACGATATGTGTCAACAGAAGCCCGAAAAACGGCGACGCCGATAACCGGCACAAATCCGCCAAATGTCACGGCTGCTCATCAAGGCTTCCCGAGAGCAGAAAGTTGTCCAATTCTGCTGCTGCCCGACGCAAACGCTCGGTGGCCTCGAGCTGTCGCAGGCTGCTGCGAAAGTACGTTCGCTGAGCATCCAGCAGGTCAACATAGGCCAATTCCGTGGCCTCATATCCCTTGGTCACCAGTTCCAGGGCCCGCTTGGCCCGTGGCAGAATATCTTGGGTATATTTCTGCGTCTCCATGCGTGCGCCCGCGTATCGCCCAAAGACTTCCGCGAGCCGGTGTCGCAAGCCAAGTGCCAGGCGTTCGATTTCGCTTTGGGCGGCTCGCAATTCGGCCTCCGCTTGTTCGATGCCGCCTTGATTGCGATCATTCCATCGTAGCGGGACACTGACCTGCACCCCGACCAGCGTCTCGCGGCCAGTGAAGTCATACTGCACGCCCGCCTGTGCATTCAGGTCGGGAGTCGCTTCGGCACACGCCAATTGCACCTGCCAGCGAGCCTGTTCTAGCTTGGCCAATGCGGCGGCCATTTGTGGGCTGTCGGTTTCGAGTCGAGCCAGCGCCGCGTTCCAGTCGTAATTTTTCGGTTCGACGTTGGAGGTCTTCGACAATTCAACCGGGCGCATTCTGGGACGACCGAGAACGGCGGTAAGCCGTCGCCATGCGGCAACGTGTCGCACTTTGGCGTTGTAGAGAGTGACCCCCGCTTCGTCGGTTTCGATTTGTGCTTTGAGAACATCGACGTCGCTGACCAACCGCGCTTTGCGGAGTTTTTGAGCCGACTCGACTCCTTTGGCGCCAATGTCGACCAATTGCTGCGCGAGGGCAACTCGCGTTTGAGCAGCCACTGCCACGTAAAACACAGTCTGCACATCGCCGATGATCCGATGACGCGTCATCCAGAAACGTTGTTGCGCTTGAGTGATCTCTTGTTCCACCACGGCCCGGCGCAGTCCGAGTTTGCCGCCGGTGATAATCTTCCGACCGATGAACGCTCCATGTCTCCCGGCACCACCCAACTCGCCGATGTCATCTCCCATGTAGATTAACCTTGGGTTGGGCCGCAGCCCGACTTGAAGCCAGCGACCTTGGGTGGCCTCGATCTCCGCCTGTGCACGAGATAATCCCGGGTGGTTTTCCAGTGCAAGCCGTTCCGCCTCGGTGAGTGTGAGCGCGATCCGTGGCAGCGGCTGAGGCCTAACCGATTCCGCTCGCGGCACAGTGGGCGCGAAGTTGAGTGTGCTTTGACCGCGAGCACCACCATCGCCAATCGCCAGCCACAACAGCGTGCCGGCAAGTAGGCAGAACATCGCCGGCGTTGGTAATAGACAGGCTCGCCGCACGGCGCACGCTCCGCACTGACCATGCATGCGATGCAAGGTCGAGTGCCAAAGGGTCATAAGCGGTGGGAGACGAAACCCCAAAATGCGGCGACGTCACACACGGCGCGGTCCCACGGGATGACGAATTGGCCAAGCCAACCGCCCGAGACACACATCGCGATACCCACCCTCGGGCGCAAAAAACACCCGATGCCAGTTGTATCGGCCGTAGGGGATGTACGGGTCAAGCCGATTGTATCGACCGTGGTACAGATTACCTAAGATGCCCCGGTGCTGCGTGATCCTATCAACGACTCAATCAGTCGCCACTCAATCAGTCGCCAACGTACGGAAGCAGGGCCATGAAGCGTGCCCGTTTGATCGCACCGGTGACGGCGTGCTGGCTAGCGGCGCTACAGCCGCTCTTGCGTCGGGCAACGATCTTGCCGTGGCGATTGACCAGTTTGCCGAGCAGATCAAGATCCTTGTAGTCCACGTACAGAGGCCGGGGCCGCACGCCATCGACGTAAACCGGGTCCTTTTTCTTGGTTCGGATCTTGTTTTTGTTCGTCTTACGTCGTTGGGGGCGTTTGCCGAATTTTGCCATGGTGGACGGGGGACCGCTGCGGCGCGTGTCCCGTAAAGGGGGTGCTTTGAGTCAATGGGAAACGTCTCAGTCTACCAAAATCACGACGCTCGACAAGTGGTGACGCGAGAGAGTTTTTCGCCCCAAATCACTGCTAATCAACCGCCCGGCGGCCCAAAGACCCGCCGCAGGGCCTTCTCGCTCGGCGGCCGGGTCACTAGCGATACCAGCACCAATGCCGCGGTCGAGCTAGCGACCATTGTCGCGACTGGCATCATGCCGAGCACGTCGTAGTGGGGATTCAGCCCGAATTTGGACTGCCAGAACAGCACGACCCAACTGACGATCGCCGCCAGAATCGAGGCATACGCGCCCGCTTTGGTCAGTCGACGCCAATAGAGCGACGCAAAGATCAACGGAAACATGCTGGAAAATCCACTGAAACACCAAACGCCCAGCGTAAAGACTCTTCGCGGTTCTAGCAGGCTGAAGCCATAGGTGACCGCCACGATCGCCACGATGAATCCCCGGGCCAGCAGCACTTTCTGCCGCTCGCTGAAGCGGTCCTTGCCGCCATAGTGAACCACAATGTCGTTCGTGAACATCGTGCCGATGCAGAGGAATTGGCTGTCCAGCGATGACATGATCGCCGCTAGGATCCCAGCCGTCAGAAATCCACCCAACAGCGGACCGGTCATGTCTTTGACCATCTTCACGAGCACCGCATTCGGTGGAAAATGCGACGCGATCAACGGCCGCCCGTCTATCACCGCAGATGTCGCCCACACGCCAACCAACACGCACGGCACCCAGACGATCATGATGAAGATCGGATGGGCCACTACCGCCAGTTTGAAACTCGACGCGCTGCGTGCCGTGAGCCAATGTTGAAACAAGTGCGGGAACATGCCGACCGATAGCGGTACCAGCAGGTAGGTAAGAAACTTGAGTTTGCTGAGCGTGTGTGGTTCATCGGGTGCCCAAGACTTGGCTTTGTAGACGCCTAGCGCCTTCTTTCGAGTCCACTTCTTGCCCTTCGTGGGATCCCCTGGAACGAGCAACTCGTTGGGGTGGCCGACCTTCGAGCCGAACTTATCAAATGCTTTTTTGGGCCAGGCGTTCGACTTAGGAAACGCGGAGAGTGACAACGCCTTGCCGTTGGAATCGAATAGCTTGACGCCCGCCGCCGCAACACGGTCGTCCTGGGCGATGAGCGCCTTCTGTTTCTCCTCTGCGGTGAGATCCCTTTTCAGGCCGTTCTTGGCCGAGTAGGCCGCGACCGCCTTTGCCTGCCACTTCTTCAGCGAAGTCTGATACGTCTCGCGTTCCTTCGGCGTAATCGTACGCATCAGTTTGCTGGGATGTTTTTCCAGCACCGCTTGGCTGGCTGCTTCGAGTCCACCTAGCTTGCTGGAGATGACAAAGAACGTCACGACTCCCAGGATCATGAACACAATCGTCTGAAAGGTGTTGGCCCACGCGGTGCCCCGCATGCCGCCAAAGAAGACGTAGACCAACACGACACCGCAGATCACTAGTGAACCGAGCCACTTGGGAATCCCGTAGTCATGCGCGGCAAACGTGTCGGTGAAGGCCCCTTCGGTCACGCCGTTGATCACGGTGCCCGAGGCCATCACGCCGATCAACAGATAGGGAATCACGAGTCCGACAAGGATCGGGAACAGCAACAGCCCGATGCGATCACTCTCAAGCCGGTCGCGGAAGTATTGGATCTGGGTCGTGTAGCCGTAGCGACGCCCCAGCGACCAGAGTTTGACGCCCAGTACGAAGAAGCAAAGCGAGTGAATGATTCCGCTGGACGAGGCCAGCATGCCGTAGACTCCGATCCCTTCTTTGAACGCCTCGCCAGTCGACCCGACCAAGGCAAACGCCGTCATCGTCGTGCCGAACAACGACATCAGCAACAGAAAAGGGCCGATCGAGTGGCTCGCCAGCATATAGTCTTTGCTCGTGCCGCGAAACAATCGGCTGGCGAGAAGGCCCAGCCCGAGAAGCAGCAAGAGGTAAATGCCAATGATGATCAACTGCGTCATGCCGAGTCCCCTCCCTGAGCGTCGTCCGAGGCGGAGACTTCCAGATCGGTGGGCCAGGCAAACTTCGTGGCCAGAAACCACGTCGCCCCGGCGGCCAGCGAAATGCCGGCGTGATACAGCAACCCGATCGGCATGAATCCGAAGACCAGATGCGAGTTATCCCAGAACCAATTATCCTGGTGAATGACCAACAGCAAGACGACGAGTCCGCAAACCACGAACTTCATAAGGCAGGATCCTCCGGAAACAGTGGCCGTCGTGCCACCGCAAATTGCAAAGCGGCGAGCAGTGCTCGCGCAGAAACAGTCGCAGCAATATAGAACATTCCCCGAGTAAACGCTAGAACGCGCCCACCGCCCGTGTTTACTGTGCGGTATCGCGCAGCCGCTGGCGATTACGTCGTGCTGAGACGTGCCCGGGGACTTGCACAAGTACCGTGTCAAACTGGACGGCCGCCTCGCGAGTTTTCCCTTGGGCGGCGAGTGCCACGCCCAGATTATTGCGGGCCCGATGATGATCGGGCTGCAACGCGACCGCTTGGCGGAAATGTCGTTCCGCGTCGGCCGGACGACGTTCGGCCATCAGGACGAGCCCCAGATTGTCGTGCGACATCGCCGCCTGATCGCCGACCGCCAGCGCCAAATGAAAGTGCAGTATCGCTGCGGTGTGCTCGCCGCGCTGTTGATGCAGGCGCCCCAGTGTGTTGTGAGCAACCACACTTCGCGGATTCACCGCCAGCGTGTGGCGAAACAACGATTCGCTGTCGCGCCAGTGACGGCATTGTCCGGCGCTAATGACCGCCAGCAGCGACAACGTCCCCAAACTCGCCACGACCACCGATGGGCGCCAGTAGCGAGCGAGAAGCGAGGCCGTGATCAGTACAGGTCCAAACATCGCTAGATAAAGATACCGATCGGCCACCGTCGAGATGCCTTGATGTCCGAACGAGACGAACCCCAATACCGGCAGCAACACCGCTAAGAAAATCGCGAGACCGACGATATTGGACCGAGGTAACGACGAGATAATCGCATTTTCCGCGTCCTCGCCGGCGGCTCGGGTTCGCGTGTGTTTCAAGACGAATCCAAGAGCGATCAAACTAACCGCCACCGTCGTCACCGGCACATACCAGTTGCCGCGTAACACCGACTGTGGAGTGCGCCCGTAGTCGGGTCCAAGATTCGCTGGCCAGAGAAGTTGGCCCCAGTAGAACACGATCGCATCGGCCGCGACGATTGGCCGCGACCACCACGGTGCGACGAAGCCCGTGATCGCGTCGGGCTGTTGCGATTTGGCGATCACTACGGCAACAATCGACAGGACGAACCACGGCAGCAACGAGACGACGACTTGGCGAGTCAACCGCCCGACCACGAGCCATACCAGCAGCGCGGCGACCAGCGGCACACAGACCGCTGCCGGCTTGGCCAGCAGAGCCAGGGCGAAGAGAGCGGTCGATAGAACCAGCATCGCCGAGCGAGACCGACGGCCCGAGGTACCCGTGTGATCGACCGAGGTTTCGGCGTAGCGGAGAAACCACCACAGCGCCCCGAGTGACAGCAGCGTCGCCAGCAGTCCCCGGGTTTCGGAAATCCACGCGACTGATTCGACCTGCACTGGATGTACCGCAAACAACATTGCCCCGACTAGCGCCGCACCACGATGTCCTACGATTCGACCCAGGAGTTTCCACACCATCAGTACACAACCGAGATGCAACAGCAGACTGCCCAAGTGAAACAGAGCAGGTCGCAGATCGGCGCCATCGCCGGACAGCCACGCCTCACCGGCCCAAAACGTGTAACTCAGCGGCACGTACTCACCGCGGTACGGGGTGCGCCAAAAGTGACCGATCGACTCGACCGATACCGGCAACAGATGCGGATTCGCCGTGATGTGTAGCGGGTCGTCCCAAGTGAGAAACTCTCCGTCAAGCGCCGGCGCAAAGGTGAGCACCGTCACCGCCACCAGCAACAGCGCCGACCAACGGGCAGCGCCCATACGAGATTCTGCTAACAAGGAGTTTCCCATGGTCTTCTGAATCGGTGCACCGGCGGGCCTGCCTGCAACGTCCGACCAATCATGCCGAGTGTGCCGAGCAGCGAGCGCCGCCTATGCCGGTTGTTCGCGTCCTGCGGAGGCCACCTCGCCATCGATGCAAGATTGACGTGCCTGGGGCGGATGCCGTACGATCGGCCGTGGACTGTCATGCCGAAGTGGCGAACCTGAGCGACCAGGGTATTCGACTGATGAATGAAGCGAGTCACATTGCCGCCGTGCAGATGAATTCCGGCGAGAACAAAGCGGCGAATCTGCGCAAGGCAACCGAACTGATTGAGCAGGCTGCCGCCGCTGGCGCGAAGCTGGTGGCGCTGCCCGAGTTGTTCAACTGCCTCGGGCCCTTCGAGACAGTCATCGCACAGGCCGAGCCGATTCCTGGTCCGACGACGGCGGCGATGTCTGACTTGGCGGCGCGATTGGGCGTGACGCTGTTGGTTGGCAGTCTTTGCGAGCAGAGTGACTTGCCGGGTCAAGGTTACAACACGAGTGTGCTCTTGGGCCCCGACGGCGCGATGCTCTCGACGTATCGCAAACTGCATTTGTTCGATGTCGACCTGCCGGGCCAAGTCACGGTACAGGAGTCGCAGTGGATGCGACCAGGTGAGCACGTGTCGGTAACGCCGACGTCCGTTGGACTGCTAGGTCACTCGATCTGTTATGACCTGAGATTCCCGGAACTCTATCGCGCGCTTGCCGACCGCGATGCGGAGCTGATTGCCGTGCCGGCGGCCTTCACGATGACGACCGGGCGCGATCACTGGGAGGTCCTGCTGCGTGCCCGAGCGATTGAGAACCAGGCGTATGTCGTTGCGCCCAATCAGTGCGGTCATCATGGTCCATCACTACACAGCTATGGGCACTCGACGATTATTGATCCCTGGGGTGTGGTGTTAGCGATGGCCGGCGAAGAGGGCGAAGCGGTGGTGCTTGCCGAAATGGACCCCTCGCGACTACGTGACATTCGACAACGTGTGCCATCGTTGGCGCATCGGCGCAATATGTCGTGAGCGAAAATATGCCCGAATGACAAGTATTCACGTGGCCGACCAGTCCCTAGCAACCGACACAACGAGCGAACTAGCAACCTTCTCTGTAAAATGCAATAGGGCCGCGACCACCTGAAAAAACTTATAAAGATGGTTCTTGACAAACCCTCAAAGGTTCGCACAATGCCTGTTATTCGTGTTGAACATTTGAATTGAATGACACCAACGTCACCCGGTTTACGGTGGCATGAAGCGATTGAGCGGCTCACGCCGCTGGGCAGGTTGGGTCGGGATGGAAACCGACGGTTTGTCCGTGGGGATTGTGCGCGCAATCCTGCCAATGCTCGTTGGTTGTCGTCAGTTCTTCCCAACACTTGGATTCGGTCAATTGGCGTGATGCGACGCGCCGGATAACCATTGCCGATACACTTTGGGGGCGGCGACCGCAAGGATCGACCGTCGACGGCTCGCGAGTCGGGGCCCGGATGTCCCTCCAGTGTTTTTTGGCAGGGTTTTTTGGCAGGCGGAAACGGAAACTCATTTGCTTTCGATCAACAGGCGCGTCAAACACCCCCCACGAACGGAATCGTCATCGAAGTAAGGAAACAGACCGAATCCTGATTTGGGACTCAACACACATGGAGGCGGTTCGATGCAATGGCGTGCATCGGACCGCCTTTTTTTATTTTTTTCGGACCGACCGACGAAAGAGCTCTCTCGCCATGTCCGACTGTCTGATCGGCCTTGGAACCAATCTCGGTATCCGGCAACATACGCTCGGCGCGGCGGTCGAGGCCTTAAGAAGTCATCCCGACCTGAAAGTCGTCGCGGTTAGCAGTTGGCTGGCCACCAATCCGATCGGTGGCCCAACCGGACAGGGAGAATTTCTCAACGGGGCCGTTCGGCTGGAAACGTCGCTATCGCCAGAATCGTTGCTCAGCGTACTTCAGCAGATCGAGCAGGAAGGTGGCCGCAGAGCATCCGAGCGTTGGGCGGCCCGAACCCTTGATCTCGATCTTCTGCTCTACGGTGATCAGCAGATTCGCAGCGAGCGATTGATCGTGCCACACCCACGGATGGCTTTTCGGCGTTTCGTGCTGCTGCCGGCAATCGAGATCGCCGCCGAGATGCGTCATCCGCAACTCGGCTGGTCGTTGCAACAATTGCTCGAACATCTCGATTTGCCCGGCTGCTACGTCGCGATCACCGGACCGCCAGCATCGGGAAAAAAGATTCTCACCGAACAGTCCGCGGCGGCCACTGGCGGAAGCGTCTTGTTCGATCCCTCGCAGACTGGTCCGACTCCGTCGGCCGAGGTAGAATTCCTACGGCGTCGGGCCGAGTTGCTCACGCGGTACGACCCACCAGCAGAGAATCAACCGGTAGTCAGCGATTTTTGGTTCGGCCAGTCGTTAGCCTACGCAAGCCTGAATATGCCGATCGAGCAGCAGCACGATCTGCGAGCAGCCTGGGATGCGGCCAACGCCGAGATCACGCAACCCAAGCTGATCGTCATGGTGTTACAACCCGCAGCGGAGAGCCCACAACAGCGGGAAATCGGTCGGGTAGTCAGCTCGTCGCGTCTGTGTCCGATACTCGAGGTGAGCGCCGTTGATCCAGATTGGGCGAAAAAAGAAGTCGTGGCTGCCGTCCAGGCCATGCAACCCCTACCGACATAACATCGCGATGATCTCCATGAAAGACTCTCCTCGCACTGCCGAAGTCGTGACGACCTGCGCCCAGATTCGCGCTGTGGTGACCGCGGCACAGCGCGAAGGCAAGACCGTTGGACTGATCCCCACGATGGGCGCGCTGCATGCGGGTCATCTGAGTCTCGCATCTCTCGCACGTTCGCAATGCGATGTGACGGTGGTGACGATCTTCGTCAATCCGACGCAATTCGGCCCTGGCGACGACTTTGCGGAATATCCTCGAACACTCGAGGCGGACCTGGCGGCGCTGGCCCCGTTGGGCGTTGATTGGGTCTTCGCGCCGCCGACCGAAGAGATGTATGACTCCCGGCACACGACGTCGATCAGCGTTGGTGGCGTAACCGAGCCGCTTGAAGGACGCCATCGGCCGGGCCATTTCAGCGGCGTCGCGACGATCGTGCTCAAGCTCCTGGGCGCGGCGCCGGCCGATATCGCTTACTTCGGCCAAAAAGACTACCAGCAGTCGCTGCTGATTCGGCGGATGGTTGCGGACCTGAAGGTGCCGACAGAAATCTGCGTTTGCCCGATCGTTCGCGAGCCAGACGGTCTGGCGATGAGTTCCCGGAACGTCTATTTAAGCGACGCAGAGCGGATGCAAGCATTGGCGCTGTCACGAGGTCTGAGCGAGGCTCACGGACTGTTTGCGGGCGGTCAGACGTCGGCCGCCGCGATTCGATCGCGAATTCGAGAAGTTCTCGCGTCGGCCAAAATCGACCCGATCGACTATGTGGCGCTGGTCGATCCTGAGAACCTGACCGAAGTCGACGAAGTGGACGAATCGACGATTGCACTGATCGCCGTTCATGTAGGAAAAACTCGATTGATCGACAACCATGTGCTCGGCGAACGGTGGGCCGGCTAACCCGGTATTCCCCCCGAGCCCGATTCCCCTTATGTTTCGTGCGACCTCCCCGATGTAAAGCGGCGAGCAGTGCTCGCGCAATGAACTACCATTTCCGTCCCCCGATGCCATCTTTCCCATGCGCCAAACGCTCTTCGAAATCCCCTTTGAGTATCATGGGATCCCGATCTTCAGATTCGGCGTGCTGCTGGCGGTCTGGGTTCTCTTTAGCGCAGGCCTGCTGTGGTGGCTCTCGCGGAAACAGGGATTCAACGCCGATACGAAGAGCTATATCCCGTTGTTGGCGCTGGTCGCCCTGGCGATTATTTTTCTTCCCAAGGTCTTCGACGGCGCCCTGCCGATTCGCGGATACGGAGTCATGATGCTTCTGGGCGTTGCCTCTGGCGTGGCCCTGGCTGTGCATCGGGCCCGTCAGGTGGGGATTCATCCTGAGGTGGTCTACTCGTTCGCATTTTGGATGTTTATCAGCGGAATCGTCGGTGCTCGGCTGTTTCATGTGCGTCAAAAGTGGGAAGAACTTTATCGGATACCCGACGAGGGCGAGTTGGATTACGGTCGCACGGTGATCAATATAATCAACGTGCCAGGCGGCGGACTGGTGGTCTATGGTGCGTTGATTGGCGTAGCGCTGGCGCTGGTGGCGTTCATCTGGAAGAACAACCTCCCTGGGCTGGCATTCTGCGATCTGATCGCTCCGGGCATGGCGTTGGGACTGGCGCTGGGACGCATTGGTTGCCTGATGAACGGGTGTTGCTTCGGCGGACAGTGCGACGGGGCGCTGGCGATCACTTTTCCTTTTGGTTCGCCACCTCACATTCGGCAGGTCGGCGACGGCGAGATCCCCCTTCACGGTTTGAAGCTCAAGGGCGCCGAACACGAGGCGGTAGTCATCGCCTCCGTCGAGACGGGATCGGCGGCCGACAAGGCCGGATTCAAAGCAGGAGACCGCATCGACAGCGTGCGACGCAAGGTTCTCTCATCGGACGAAGTGGGCGTGACCCGCCGAATCCACAACCGGCAACAGATCACTAATTATTTGTTGGAGCTAAAGGAACCGGGGCAGTCGATCGATATTTCAGTTCCAGCCAAGAAGTTGACATTTCGCACACTCACGGTCCAGTCGCCACCGCGGGGCAGCTTGCCGGTCCACCCGACGCAGATCTACAGTGCGATCAACGGGTTGCTGATGTGTCTGTTTCTGGTGGCCTACACGCCGTTTCGTCGCCGTGACGGCGAGGTGTTCGCTCTGCTGCTGACGATCTATCCGATCGCCCGCTACTTGATCGAGGAGATTCGTGCGGACGAGGCGGCGACTGGAATTGTTCCTATCACGATTTCACAATGGGTGAGCGTGCTGATTCTGCTAGCGATCGTCGGCCTGTGGATCGTGATTGTTCGCCGACCACGGGGCTCCGCCGTGGCGTTGTCTCCTCTGGCGTCTCCCCCACCTGCCGCCACGACGCCAGCGGCCAAATCGTAACGCGAGGGGCCATTCCGTCACAAGAGAGTGTCCACCGCTCGGGCGATCTCCGCCGGTGGCGAATCCCGACCGATTGTCGCAAGTGCTTACGGCATCGGGGTTTGACAACCCTGGGGGTCGCGGTGATGATACAAGAAGCGTCACCCCCCACCTAATTACCGGAACCAGACAGGGAACTTTCCTGTGGTCGAAGGCGTCCCTAATCTTGGAGCGGCTGTCAGCGACGCCGAACTCATTGACGAAGCCCTGGCCGGCAACGCCGAGGCCTTTGGCGGGCTGGTCACGAAGTATCAGGACCGGTTGTACAACACTGTGGTCCACGTGGTCGGTTCGACCGAGGATGCCCGCGATGTGGTACAGGACGCATTTGTCCAGGCCTTCGTCAAACTGGAAACGTTCCGGCGTGACAGCGCGTTCTACACATGGCTCTACCGCATAGCCTTCAATGTGGGAATCAGTCATTTGCGACGAAAAAAACCAACCGCCTCGATCGACCAGATTCAAGAGGACGCAGGCCAGCAGCCGATCGATGACGTGGAAGCACCCAGCGACCGAATGGAACAACAAGAGCGGGCCGTTCGCATTCGGGCGGGGCTGGAACAATTGAACGAGCAGCACCGCACTATCTTGGTGCTGCGAGAGATTGACGGCAGCAGCTACGAACAGATTAGCGAGATCCTCAGCCTGCCGGTTGGCACCGTGCGCAGTCGATTGCACAGGGCCAGAATGCAGTTGCGGGATCAATTGAAAGAGATGCTGCAGGAGGATCTGCAGTAGTAACGAATTGGACGATACGGAAATGATTCGAGGGGCAAGAACAGTATCATGGCCACAACGTCAAACGAAGAATTGATCAGCTTTTATCTCGACGGGGAACTCTCGCCCGAGGAGACTGTGCGCGTCGAGCGATTGCTCGAGCAGCATGGCGACCTGCGGCAGTTGCACGACGAGCTCAAAGTGATTCGCACCAGCCTCCGCTCACTACCGGCGCATCGGCTCGAGGCCAGCTTCTCGAGTCAAGTGTTGCGCCAAGCCGAACGAACGATGCTGCGCGAGCCGGCCACAGACAGAGCGACCGAAGATGCCGTTATGCCTGCGGAGAAATTCAAGTGGCCTCGTCCATTTTCGAGTGTTCGCAGTGTGGTCTGGGCGGCCATGGCGATCTCGGCGGCGCTACTGATCGGATTGTTCCTGCCAGAAGAACTGGGCAATGGCCCGCAGGAACCGATCGTCGCGGTGAATGACGATAAAGTGTCCGGCGACCGTGCAGTTGAAAAAGAGAGCGATGACGAGTCACACCGTGTTGCCAGTCGTCCCGTCATGCGTGCGCGACGCCAGAAGGTGGGATCAGCCAAAGGTAGCAGTGGGTTCGCCGAAAATCGGCCGGATGCAGGGGCGCAGGAAATACCCGAAGGCCAGATCGTGCGTGACCTCGATCGTAAACGGATCGCGAAGGGTCCCGCCGCCAAGGGCGGGGGGCGAGCCCGGGATGGAGGATTCGCTAAGGACAAGGGCCTTGATGATCTGTTGGCCAGCCGCGAGAATTCGATCAAAGCACAGCGCAGGGCTGATTTGAATCCTGCCATCTCCGAGTTGCAACGCGGTAGCGAAGTGACCATCACGGCAACGTTTGTGGTCAGCAACGAAGCCCTGGCGGGTGGCGCGGTCGAAACGTTATTGGCCCGCAACGATATCGTCTTTGACGACGCAGAGGACGCCCTCGAAAGCAAAACCTCGGTGGCCGGCAATCAACTCGCCAATAAGAAGAAAAACGCAGGTCGCGTCGTGATCAAGCAGGGCCCCGGTTCGGATGACGTTGCGCCGCGAGTGACTGCGGGCAAAAGAGCAGCGGGAGAAGGAATCGCCACCGAGCCAGAGTATCAAGTCATCTACATCGAGGCGACGCGGGCACAGATCGAAGCGACTCTCAGTGCACTAGCCGCTCGTGAGCGCGACTTCAAACCGATCGCCAGCTTGCCAGAAGAGAAAGCGGATCAACTGGCACAGGTCGAATTGGCCGAAGCGGGGTCACCGCAATTGGCCAAGTCGACCCGCCGATTGAAATCGCGTTTGGGCGCACCGATCTCCAAAAAGCCGAAGGCAGCCAAAGCTGTCCCGGCCGATGAGCCAAGAGGTGCGGCACCCTCTGGCATAGACCAACCGTTTGCACGACCGGCACTGTTGGCCGACGCCAAGAAATCGCCGCCTAAGGCGGAAGCCTCCAAAGCAGATCCTGCTGCCGAGAAGCGCGGCCCTGTCTTCAAGTCAGGAGTCGCCAGACGGAAGAAAGCCGATGGCAACCAGAAACCGCCCGCTCGCGACGGCGCTCTGGCGAAACTTGACCCGGCCGTAGCACCGAAACTAGTTGCCGATTCGCCGGTGGATGCTGTCCCTGCGGTAGTGTCACCGGCGGCGACTCGGCCCGCCGCTGATCCGGCACCGATTGCGCCGGCGGCTCCTAAGCGTCCTACCGCTGCAAAGGGGAGAGCCCGATGGGAAGCGTCCAAAGCCAAAGAACGGCTTGAGCAAAAGGATCAGTCGATCGTCCACGGAAAAGCAGCTCCGATCAGGAAAAAAGCGGCGACGAAAACCGACGAATCGGACGAAGCGCGCGGCAAAAACAAGTTCGCCACCGGCACTCGGCGGATCAAGTTCGTTTTCCGCGTCGTCGAGTCTCCGGCAATCCCGCCGGCCGCAGCGAATCAGACCGACCGGTAATTGCGGTTGTCTCTCTCGACCCCATTTGCACAGATTCGCGTGTTGCGGTACAAGGGGCCCGGTTCGTTATTATTCCCCTCGGCAAAGAAGGTAATCGCGATGGCTGATGTTCGCGTCCGAATTCGCCCGAACGGACCGCTCGTGGTCGAAGGGCCGTTCGAGTTGGCTGACTCCGAAGGCACTCCGTTCTCGCTCGGCACCGACAAGCCGGCCGTGGCGCTTTGTCGTTGTGGAGCATCCGCCAGGCAACCGTTCTGCGACGGGGCGCATCGGCAATGTGGTTTCGAGTCCGATCCGCGGGCTGGTGGATGACAGCCCATCGACATGTTTTCCCCAGCGATACCGCCTCAAATGCTTCGCGGTAACTCGTTGTGCAGCCATAAGATAGTGCCTGTCAGGTGCCTGCCGGTACGGTCTCTTCGCCAGCCGATCATAGCCGGGGTTTACAACCCGCGCTAAAATGGTCTCTTCTCGCTGGCGGGCATCGCTCGCTACATACCAGTCAGTTTTAGACTCCTCGCACAAGGACTTAGCACGATGCCCGAAGTCGATGGCATGGATCAGGCCGTATTGGACGAAACTTCACAGCCCTTTGTGGGCCAATGGAATCACTTGGTCAGCATGACCAACTGGGAAAAAGGGCGGATCATTGATCAGTGGCGCAAGGCGCTGCTCGACCAAGACGCCCCGCGCGGCGAGTACTCGGACGAAGCTTGGGCCGTGCGAGTCAGCAACGTCACGAGCCAGCATGTCGGGCGACTGCGTCGCGTTTACGAGCGATTTGGCGGTGTGCATGATCAATACGAAGGCCTCGCCTGGAGCCATTTTCAAGCGGCCCTCGACTGGGACGACGCCGAGATGTGGCTCGAAGGCGGCGTGCAGAACAAGTGGTCGGTCTCGCAGCTTCGCAAACAGCGTTGGGAAGCGCTCGGCGCACCGGCCGAATTGAAACCGCGCGACGAGGACATCATCCACTCGGACCAAAACGAAGACGTCGATTCCGAAGAAGACGCGCCGGTCGAAACGATCTCTCCGTCGACCGAAGTGGTGCAGAGCGCCGCGACCGACGACGACGGCAATCCGGTTCCTGCTGCCGATGCCGAGTATGACGATGCGGACCTCACGCCCGACTCGCCCACAGGCGCACCGGAACAGCCAGCGGTGGCTTCGGTCCGCCCGTTTGAGAATTTGGCGACGCTCCCCGAGGATCTGACGGAAGCGTTCGAGCAGTTCAAAATGGCGATCCTCAGACACAAGATGGAGCAGTGGGAGCAGATCTCCCGCGACGACGTGTTAGCGACGCTCGACGCCCTCAAGGAGTTGGCCCTGGCGCCGGCGGCCGACTGATCGTTCCGTTTGGATGAATCGCCGGGGCTCGCCGCCGTGGTGGCGTAACCGTTGCGGCTGCTGAGTGAATTCGCCGACGCTCACTGGGTCCCCGAAAGATTTGTTTTGGGGGTCATCGAACTTCGAGGAGGCGTGCAAGGTAACGTCGTTTTCGGGTTTCAATCAAGGCTGGCGTGCCAAATCGCGAGCATGTTGCTTGGTCACTCTCGCCCGATCACGTATCCCGCCGGCGTCACTCCGCCGGTGGTTGATTTCAAGACGACCTTCAAACCGTTTTTTCGTGAAATTGATTTGCAGGTCTTCTCGGAATGCGATCTCGCCAACAAACAACGTTCGCAAACCGCGACGACGGTCATCTTCTGATCGCAATAGTCGGCGAAAACTATAGATCTCTTCGCTACTTTGTTTCGCGCACGTCGAGACAAACGAACTCTCGGTTGTCACGCAAGTACAGCAGGCCGTCAGCCAGAGCGGGCGCTTGGCGTGTCCCGATCAGAACCTTGATGCGTCCCAACTCGTGGTAGCCTTTGGCCGTCGCCGTCACAACGACCAGTTCTCCCTTGAACGTGATGATAAACAGCTTGCCATCGGCCGCGATCAGATTCGCCTTGCCAAAACGGGTCTTTTGCCAAACCCGTTTGCCGGTGGCCACCTCGACGCAGTTTAGGTGCGTGATCGGACCGGCGCTGCCGACGTTGTCGAAGCCGTAAAGATGATCGCCAACTAGGGCCGCGGTTTGCCATTCGCTTCGCAGTGCGCTCTTGGGGCCGAACGAGGTCCATGTCTCGGTTACGTCGAATTTTCCATCAGCGGCCTTGAGTGACAAGAGCGCAGAGCCGTGATTTTCAGCCGCAGAAATGAAGACTTGGCCGCGGTACGTCAGTGGCGTGGCAATGTTGCAGTCGAAATCGGTCTTGAATGGATACTTCCACAGCAACTTGCCCGAAGACGGGTCGAGCCCCATCGCACCGACACCGACAAAGGCGATCACTTGCTGCCGCCCGCCAATGGTTCGCAGCGCGGGCGAAGAATATCCCGCCGCTCCGCCACCGGCCTTCCACGCCAGTTTGCCGGTGTTTCGATCGTATGCCACGACCGTCGCGCCGGGAGCACCGGCGGTTACGATAACTAGATCGCCGACGACCAGCGGTGAACAGGCCATGCCGTAGGGCGCCGGCTTGCCACCCAACTCGATAACCACTTTGTGTTGCCAGACGATCTTTCCGTCGTCGAATTTTAGAGCCAGCAGATTGCCCTCTCCGCTAAACACATAGACCATCGCGCCAGCGACCGTCGGGGTCGCTCGCGGTCCGGCCCCTTGAGAGTTTCCGTACTTCGGTCCGATTGCGGTCTGCCAGATCGTCTTGCCGGTTTTCGCGCTGAGGGCCACAACCGACTGCTGACCCTCTTTCTGGACCATCGAGAGCGCACGCCCTCGGGCAATGGCAAATCCTGACATTCCAGTTCCGCCCGGCACACGCCAGAGTTCCTTCGGTCCGCCGGTGGGCCACGTTTTCAGAAGACCCGTTTCGCGGGAGACTCCGTTTCGATCTGGTCCCAAGAACTGGGGCCAAGGGTCGGTCTTGCTACGAGGCGGTTTGACCACCGGCTCAGCCGCGACCATTTGCACTGTCGTCGAGAGGGCGATCATCAGCATCGTCACGAAAAACGAGACATTGCGACATCGAACGCGTGGGCTGGGTAGATCGGGCATGAACGTCTCTCCTTGGAGTCAATTCGTCAGCCCGCGCTTATAACATGCGGACGAAAGGTCGGTCAAGAGTTGACCGGAAAGAAACCACGGCGACGTCGCTCGGCCACTGGGCGCACGGCGAAGCGAGCCATCTAGTGGCTCAACACCGCTCCGATGTGGACCCGAGATCGAGGCTGTGGAAGGCCGACAGGAGTGTTCAACTTATAGCCGTAGTCGATGCGAAATTCGAGGCGTTCGTTCAAGGTGTATCGCGCCCCCGCACCGACACTCTGAAGCATGTCGTACGACGGAACGGCCATGATCGGGTTGTGCTGCCAAGCTTCGCCAATGTCAAAGAACGTGAGCACACGTAGTTCATCGTCGCCCAACAGGCAGTTCCATGGGTCGGACCACCATTCGACGCTTCCGAAGTAGCCCGAGTCGGCCGCAAAGGTGTATTGGTCGTAGCCGCGGACCGACGTATAGCCGCCGAGTCCGAGAGTCTCTGGCGGCAACAGATTGGTTGAGGCAATCTGGCCGGTAACCCGAGCGACCAATTCGCCACGGTTGAGCCAGAAACGGCGCTCGAAAATCATTCGACTATAGATATACGTCGAGTTCGAGTTGGGGATGATCGCTTGATATTGGGCGTCGTCGTTCTTGCCGCCCCAGTTGCCTGGGCTCATATAGAAGTCGACTCCCAAGTGCATCGAGCCGAGGTCGTCGTGTCTATGACCGTTGTAGCCGGCCATGAACTGGATGACGTCGGCATCGCTGGCCGCGATGATCGCCCCGCCGAAGTCGAGGTTGGTGTTCGTATTTTTAAAGTCGAAGCCGGCCTGGATGCCATGCTCGTAGCAACCCCTTGGGCAGAGTTCGCGATTCCAGCGAATCGATGCCTGCCAAAACTGACCTCGCGTGTTTCCAGGAGCGGCCGCGGGAATAAACACGGTGCCGTAACTGCCGAACACCGTGAGAATGTCACGGTTCTGCAGCGCCAGCGAATAGATCCCTGAGTGAACGTCGACCGTTGAGAAGTCGGGCGAAGCGGTGTATTGATAGCCGAGTTGGTCATCTTTGTTGAATGCGTTGTACCAGTTGACGCCCGTCAACACTCGCTCCAGACCGGTCGACTGGTTGCCCGTGTCTTCATAGCCCATGTACCATCGCCACGGCTTACGATCGTAGACGTTGAAGATCACATCGGTCTCGCCGCGGTTTTCGCCGGGCGTCAGTTCCATTTCGACGCTGCGAAACGGGTTGCGCATCAACCAGCGTTGGTCCTCGAGCAGGTTCGATTCATAAATCCGGTCACCGGGGCTTATACAGACCTGATCAACTAGGTTCTGCGGATCGAAAAAGCACGGACCGGTGACGCGAACCTGTCCGACCCGACCTTCGGTCACCACGACTTGCACGACGCCGTCGGTGATGTCTTGATCGGGGATGCTGACGTCGACCACCGGTTCATCGTTGTCGCGATATAACAGGACGATGTCACGGACCATCTGGTTGAGTCGGTAGATACTCACGCCGCCGCCGATGTACGCGCCGACAATGCGATCGAATTCGGCCGTGTTGACCAATTCGAGATCGCCGTCTACGCGGACGCCCGTGACGTCGAGTTTGCCTTTTTGGATCTTGTCGGGATGGTCGACAAAGACCAGACCTTTGAGCTCTTTCACCAAGATCTTGTCCGAACCGGTTACCTCGGTCGGTGTGTCGGGCAGCGGCGGCGGGTTTTCGTCGCCTTCGGGCAAGCGGGGCAGGTAGCGATATCGATCAAGCTGACGATAGTGCT
>Ga0114996_10002341_pt1 | contig 24567 bp, 26 predicted proteins | sample ArcticOcean_MG_C_4_FD_87039 | JGI IMG/M metagenome (GOLD analysis project Ga0114996, IMG submission 87039) | Marine microbial communities from western Arctic Ocean - ArcticOcean_MG_CB4_134 | ecosystem: Environmental > Aquatic > Marine > Oceanic | place: Arctic Ocean: Canada Basin | collected... | reverse complement strand
GAATCTGAAGCGCGATGTGACCGATGGCCGCACCGATCTTTTCGTCCACGAGGTCGATCATCTCGGTACCGTTGAGCCAGGTGGTCACGTGCCCGCCGACGATCCTGACGCGCATCTCGTTCCACTCACCCATGCGGAGTACGGTGTCCTTCTCCGGATTGGGTTGGATGAGCCAGCCCCGTCCGTACGACTCGTAGATGCCGCCTGAGAAGAGCCCGGGCGGCGCAACTTCCGCCTGCCAGCCGGTGATCACTACGCCATCGAGCGTCGAACGGAAGAAGACACCGCTGTTGCCGTCAGCGTCCTGCTTGAACTCGAGAGAGAGCTCGAAGTCGGTGTAGGTGGCATCGGTTCGTAGGTAGCCATAGTGCGCGTCGGGACCACTCTCACAAATGAGTTCACCGCCTTCGACGTACCACAGCTCGGTGCCGTGAACGGTCCAACCGTCGAGGTCCCGGCCATTGAAGAGCGAGACGGGTTCCTGCGCCGCGGCCCCAGCGCTGACGCCCAAGGAAAACAGCACCATCGCCCCGGTGAGGAGGCTCGACGATCGAGTGACGTGACTGACCACGTCGCCCTCGATCGCCTCAGCCACCGTTGAGCGGCCGGATCTTCATGTTCCGATACCAGACGGGCGTACCGTGGTCCTGCAGCCCGATCGACCCGGAAGGTGCGCGCGAGTACTCCTCTCCGAACTTGCTCTTCGCGACCAGCTCCTCCCACTCATCCGAGTACAGCTCGTACTCGACGGTCATGCGACCGTTCAGCCAGTGTTCGACGTGCGTGCCGTCCACCAGGATGCGCCCCGTGTTCCATTCACCGGTCGGATACATGGTCTTCTCGGCGGCCGATTGCAGGTCGTAGTTGTCACCCGTGAGGTGCCTGTTCATGTCCATGGTGCCCATCGCGATGTACGCGGGATCGTCCAGGACTTGGTACTCCGGGGCGACCTCCCAGAGACCCTTGTCGGTTGTTTCCTTCACTCGATAGAAGACGCCGCTGTTGCCTTCGGGACCCACCTTGAAGTCGAATACGAGGTCGAAGTCCGTGAACTCCGCGAGGGTTATCGCGTCCCCACCGTCCATGCCCCCACCCGAGGACAGGCCTGCGAGTTCGCCGTCTACGGCCTTCCAGCTGGCTGCCGGCAGATCGTCGCGGCCGTAGCCGCGCCATCCGTCGGAGGTCTGTCCATCGAAGAGCAGCATCCACCCTGCGGACTCCTCGTCGGCACTCAAGGTGTTGTGGGTCGCAGCCGCAGCTGTCTCCGTGCCCGCAACTCCATCCGCAGACTCCGCGTCATTCGTCGACGAGGCCCCGTCACCGCTGCATGCCGCGACTGCAACCAATCCGCACAGAAGAAGCGCCCTTGGCCATTTCGGGTTCGTCATAGCACGCTCATCTCCTCGGGATCCCAAGAGACCACCTTCTCGTCGAAGTAACTGTTGTTGCAGGCGAGGGCCGGAGCTGCGGCCCGCAGGCCGAAGACGGCGTCCTCTTGCACTGGTGTCCCGTCGCGCACGCCGCGGAAGAAGTTCATGAAGTGATCGAAGTGAGCACCCATGTACCCGTTCTCGGCGGTGTACACGCTCTCAGCCGGCGGCAGCATCTGCTTGCGGGCCTCGACGCCGAGGTCCATTTCGTCCGCTTTCATCTGGCTGAAGACGTCGGTGGCGCTGACCGATTTGTTTCGGCGCAGCACGACATCGGTCCAAGTGACGTCCATCGCGCCCTCGCTTCCGACCAGCCGGAGGAATGTGCTGCCGGAGGTGCCGTCCACGAAGTTCACACGTAGCGAAAGGTTGAACGGCGGATGCGCGTCGGTCTCCGGGTAGTCGAACATGCCGAGCAGGATATCAGGCACTTCGCGGCCGTCCTTCCAATAACGAAGTCCACCCTTCTGTGGCTAGGGGATCGTCACGGTGATAGTCTGCATTGCCCCAACCATGACCGATCATGGAGGATGACTGATGGCTGAATATGTGAAGGACGTCTGGTCGACCGAGGCGCGTGAGATCATGCCTGGGTTCCGTGGGCATTTTGTGCACTCCGAGCACACGACTCATGTCTTCTGGGATGCGGATGAGGGAGCGAGCGTGCCAGAGCACGCCCATCCGCACGAGCAGATCGTCAGCATGCTCGAGGGCACCCTCGAGCTCGTGCTGGCCGGAACGATGCATGTGCTGAGTGCGGGAGATGTGCTCGTGATCGAGGGTGGGCAGCCACACAGCGCGACCGCCCGCACCGCGTGCAAAATCCTGGACGTCTTCTCGCCTGTGCGCGAGGAGTACCGATGAGCGCCCGCGTGTGGTGCGCCGGGCTTGTTGCGCTCACGCTGTCGGTCGCGGCAGCCTCAGTCGCGGGTGCGCAGGAGGTGCCGCCGCCTAGTGGGGTGCGTCGTGCCCCGTTGGATGGGGTCGAGCTCTGGCCCCCAGTGGCGACGTTCTCGATCATCGGGTTCGATCCTGAGACCGGTGAGATGGGCGCGGCGGTCCAGTCTCGCGTCTTCTCGGTGGGCAACGGCGTGATCTGGGCTGAAGCCAACGTGGGCGTGGTCGCGACTCAGGCGATCGTTGACGTCAGCTACGGCCCGCAGGGTATCGAGCTGCTACGGCAGGGGCTTTCGGCGCAGGAGGTTTTGCAGCGGGTTCTCGACAACGACCCGGATCCTGATCCGGAAAACTGGACCAAGCTGGGCCGGCAGTTCTCTGTGATGGACGCCGAGGGCAATGTGGCGACCCACACCGGCCAGGAGGCGTCGGATTGGGCGGGGCACCGGATCGGTACCCATGTCTCCGCTCAGGGCAATATCCTGGCGGGTCCGGAGGTCGTGAACGACATGGTGGAAGCCTTCGAGGCGACCGAGGGCCACCTCTCCTTCAAGCTGATGGCGGCGCTGGAGGCAGGTCAGGCCGCTGGAGGTGATCGACGGGGTATGCAGTCGGCAGCCATGCTCATCGTGCAAGAAGACGGTGGCGTTTGGCTCAACAACGACGTCGTGCTGCGCCTCCAGGTCGACGATGCGGAGAATCCGATCGTGGAGTTACGCCGACTGGTGGATATGGCCGGCCGTCGGCGCGAGAGATTCCGGGGCAGATAGCCGGCTAGACGCCGACGCGAGAGTAGTATGGCGTCGGACCCGTGCACGAAAGGCGAGACTCAGCCCCTCTGTCAGCAGTGCTGCTCGTAGGCGTCGCGCAGATCGGACGCGATGTCCTCGGGGTTGCGCCCTTCGATCTGGTGACGCTCAATGAAGTAGGCCAGCTCACCGTCTTTGAATAACGCGATCGACGGAGATGAGGGCGGAAAACCGGTGATGTAGTCCCGGGTCCGGTCCGTGGCTTCCAAGTCCTGTCCGGCGAAGACCGTGGTCAGAACCTCAGGCTTCTTCTCTCCCTGCAGCGACATATAGACCGCGGGGCGCATCATCGCGGCCGCGCAACCACATATGGAGTTCACCACGACGAGCGTCGTGCGCTTCTCCGTGCCGAGGATGGCATCCACATCTTCTGGCGTCCGCAGCTCTGCAAATCCAACGCGGGTCAGATCCTCACGCATCGGGGCGACCATCATTTCTGGATAGGGCATCTTCGTTCTCCTATGCTTGCACCGGGGTGGGGCGACCGGAGTTTTCTTGGCCTACGAGACACAGACTACCCCCACTTGAGGCAGTGTTCCACGACCGGTGGCCATGAGTTGCCGTGTTGCAGGCCCGATCTCGTACGGCGACCTTTTTCGCATGTCTGCCGCCACCGAAATTGTTCGTCTCACGGTCAATGGTGACCGTCGAGAAGTCGGTGTACCGACTCACTTCACATTGCTCGAGACGCTCCGCTACGTCATCGGTCTGACGGGGTCGAAACAGGGGTGCGACAAGGGTGATTGTGGCGCCTGCACTGTGCTTCTGGACGGAGAACCGACGCTCTCTTGCCTCACGCCCGTTTGGGAAGCCGAGGGCCGGGCCGTCACCACGGTCGAGGGTTTGGCATCCGTGGAGGGCCCGCATCCGCTGCAAGACGCGTTCGACCTGAACGGCGCTGCCCAGTGTGGTTTTTGCACGCCTGGGATTCTGTGCTCAGCAGCCGCGCTTCTCGACCGCTCGCTCGACCCCACCCGGCAACAGATCAAGGAGGCGTTGGCGGGAAATCTGTGCCGGTGCACTGGATACTCGAAGATCTATGACGCGGTTGAGGCTGCTGCCGCCACTCTGCGCGATGGCACAGGGCCTGCCGCCGCCTCTGAGTCGTCCCGCCCTCGCGGCGCCGAGAGGACAGTAGAGTGACGGATGGCGACCGTAACATGAAGTCCGACTTGCGGTTAATCGGTACGGCGATGCGTAAGGTCGAAGGACTAGACAAGTCCATGGGCCGGGCGCTCTATACCGATGATCTCGTCTTTCCGGGCATGCTGCACGGCAAGATTTTGCGGAGTCCGCATCCGCACGCGCGCATCGTGTCGATCGATACCAGTGCTGCGAAGGCTCTGGAGGGCGTGCACGGGGTGATCACGGGCCAGGACATGCCGACCACGTACGGTGTGATCCCCTGGACGCCGGACGAGTATCCGTTGTGCGTGGACCGCGTGCGATACGTCGGAGATGGCGTCGCTGCGGTAGCAGCGGTAGACGAGGATACTGCACTCCGCGCGCTGGAGCTGATCGCGGTCGAATACGAGGAACTGCCGGCGTTCTTCGATCCATACGATGCGCTCGAGGCTGACGGCTCCTCACCGTATGTGCACGACGCGAAGAAGGCGGACTGGAATGGCAACATTACCAAGAAGGTCCACCTGGAGTTTGGCGAGGTCGATGAGTTGATGGACGGCGCCGATATCGTTGTGGAGGGTGAGTACTTCTTCGAAGGAACGACCCACGCGCCGATAGAACCGCACTGCGCGATCGCATCGTGGCAGGGGGGCGGTGGCTTCGAGCGCCCGTCCGGTGAGTCTTCCGGCAAGCTCACCGTGTGGTCTGCGACACAGGTGCCTCACTACCTGCATCGTGAACTCGCCCGGGTGCTGGATGTCGATCAGGCTCACGTGCGAGTACTCCAACCCCTCGTGGGTGGGGCGTTCGGGGGGAAGAGCGAGCCATTTGATCTCGAGTTCTGTGTCGCCAAACTGTCGATGCTTACGGGCCGACCTGTGAAGATCCTGTACACGCGCGAAGAGGTGTTCTACGCGCACCGCGGAAGGCACCCCTTTCACATGAAGTACCGCACAGGTGCCACTGCGGATGGCAAGCTGACATCAGTCGACGCGAAGATCCTACTCGACGGAGGTGCTTACGCTTCGTTCGGCCTAGTCACCACCTACTATGCGGGCCAGTTGCTCTGCGCGCCGTATGACTTGCCAGCGTATCGATTCGACTCGACACGTGTGTATACCAACAAGCCCGCTTGTGGTCCGAAGCGAGGGCATGGCTCAGTCCAGCCGCGCTTTGCCTTCGAGGTGCAGATCGACAAGCTGTCCGACCAACTCGGCATCGACCCGATCGAATTCAGGCGCCGTAACTCCATCGGCTCGCATACACGCACGATCAACGAACTGCGCGTGACCTCGAACGGTTTCTTGGAGTGTCTGGAGTCGGTCGAGCGTGAGAGTGGCTGGAAGGAGCGTTTTCGCAAGCTGGCCTTCGGGCGCGGACTCGGGGTCGCGGGTTCGACGTACATCACGGGCACGAACTATCCGATCTATCCGAACGACATGCCGCAATCCGGCGTGCAGATACAAGTCGACCGCTCCGGGCGCGTTGCGGTCTTCAGTGGTGCGAGCGACATCGGCCAGGGATGTGACTCGATGGTGGCGTACATCGCCGCAGAGGAACTGGGCGTGCCGCTCGACTACGTGCGCGTCCTGCGCGGCGATACCGACTTCACACCGGTTGACCTGGGCGCCTACTCCAGCCGTGTGACGTTCATGGTGGGCAATGCCGCGATTGATGCTGCGCGCAAGCTGCGTAGCATGGTGCAAGAGGCCGTTGCCGAACAGTGGGACGTGAAGCCAGGCGAGGTGCTGCTTGCGGGCGGCCTCGCGCTGTGGGCGTCCGATACCGAGCGACAGATGCACATCAGGGAGGCGTTCAACCTCGCCGAGGCCAAGTTCGGCACGCTCGGTTCAACGGGTTGGTACAACACACCGAAAGATGTGCACGGCGAGTACCGCGGCGGCACGATCGGTGCGTCTCCTGCGTATTCGTTCACCGCGCACGTTGCCGAGGTCGATGTCGACGTCGACACCGGCTTCGTCGAAGTGAAGAAGATCTGGGTCGCGCACGACTGTGGGCGTGCGCTCAACCCGGTGTTGGTGGAGGGGCAGATGGAGGGGTCCGCCTACATGGGCTTCGGTGAGGCGCTCATGGAGGAGCACGTCTTCAAGGATGCCGAGCACGGGAGAGCAGGTCTACACGATGGGCCGTCGCTACTCGACTACCGTATTCCGACGAGCCTCGATACTCCGGAATTGGAGTCGTTGATCGTCGAGTCGATCGATCCGGAAGGCCCGTACGGCGCTAAGGAGGCGGGTGAGGGTCCACTGCACCCATCGATCCCGGCGATCGCCAACGCGATCTACGACGCCGTGGGCGTGCGTATGGATCGATTGCCGTTCTCTCCGCCTAATGTGTGGCGCGCGATCGTGGTAGCGCGAGAGGCGGGTATGCTACGTAAGCCGACCTTGTCCGATCGTGCTGATGCTCAGACGTCCGCTCCCGAATCCGTGGCTACTCCCGAATTCGTTCCGGGCGACTGATGCGAGAAATGATTGAGCGGCTGGTGAAGTATCGTGCGTTGCTCGGGCCAGTGGCGTTGGTGACGCTCTTTCTGATCGCGATCCGTTGGTCACCGTTCGAGCCGAACCGGCCACCAACGGTGGCTGCGCCCGGTGACGAGGTGACCCTGACTGCGCGAGCCAGGTGGGTCGACGAGGACTGGGCGATTTTTCAAGCGAAGGTCGTCTGGGCGCTGGAGCAGCGACTCGACACGCTCCCGTTGGGCTCGGCCATGGTGGAGATGGGTCGTTCGTTTGTGGGTGCGGCGTATGTGCCTGCTACGCTTGAGGTCGAAGGACCGGAACGCCTCGTGATCAACTTCCAGGGTCTCGACTGCGTGACATTCGTCGAGAACACGTGGGCGCTTTCGAGCTTCGTGCGCGTCGTCGGTGGTGCACTCGGGCTCGACGCGATCAGGAGCCTCGGCAATCGCGAGTTGAGCGAACAACGGTACGAGTCGCTGCTGAAGAGTGTGCGGTACCGGGGTGGCGATATCGACGGATACCCGAGCCGCCTGCACTACTTCACCGACTGGGTGGGCGACAACGCCGACCGTGGGCTCGTGCGTGACATCAGCCGGGAGTTGGGTGGCTCACTCGACACCGAGCCCATCGATTTCATGAGCACACACACGGAATCCTATCGGCAGCTTGGTGACCCGTCGTTCGTGGCGTTGGTGCGACAGGCGGAGCAGCGACTCACCGACTCGGGTCGGTATTTTGTGCCGCAGGATCGCATCGACGAGGTGGTCGACCGGATTCAAGACGGGGACGTCATTGCCGCGACGAGTACGGTGCGTGGTCTCGATGTCGCGCACACGGGACTCGCGCTCTGGGTCGATGGTACGCTCCACATGCTGCACGCTCCGCTCGTGGGCGAAGTGGTACAGATCAGCGAGGTATCGCTTGCGGACCGCATCCAGCGCATCAGCGGGCAGGACGGCATCATCGTGGCTCGTCCATTGCTCGATCCGATGCTGGAGCGATGAAGTGCTGAGGTTGCCGCCGTTCCGATATCACCGGCCCGACTCCGTTGAGGAGGCGGTCGAACTGATGGGGCAATACGTCGGTGACGCCATGTATGTGGCTGGTGGAACCGACCTGATCCCGAACATGAAGCACCGTCTCTTCGAGCCGAGTCACCTCGTGGCGCTCAAGGGGATCACGGAGTTGGGTGGTATCCGTGTCGACGACGCGCACCTACGGGTTGGAGCAGCTGAGACGCTCTCGAGCGTCGCTACAGATCCGGAGGTAATCAGTCGATTCCCAGCGCTCGCTGAGGCGGCCGCGCATGTGGCCGGACCGCAGCTTCGGAACTCAGCCACCATAGGCGGTAACCTCTGCCTGGATACGCGTTGCACCTACTACAACCAGACTGCGTTTTGGCGGGAGGCGCTCGGTTATTGCCTCAAGAAGGATGGTACGGTCTGCCACGTGACCGAGGTCGGGAAGAAGTGCGTCGCCGCTCACTCAGCGGACACGCCACCCGTGCTCATGACGCTCGACGCCGTCGCGACGCTCGTCGGACCAGAGGGCCGACGGAGCGTCCCGATCCGTGACTTCTTCGTCGCCGATGGCATCGCCAACTCGCGACGTGCGCCAGAGGAGATCGTAACCGAGGTGCGTATCCCGTTGGTCTCAGGCGAGCGGAAGCAGGCCTACGCCAAACTTCGGCAGCGGAAATCGATCGACTTCCCGTTGCTGACAATTGCGGTTGCTGCCGACCTCGATGGGGATGGTACAGTGCGGTCGATCGAAGGTGTAGTTACCGCACTCGGTGCGAGACCCCGTGTGCTCTCTGGATGGGCAGACGTTGCCGTCGGTCGTCAGCTTGATGCCGACGTCGTAGACGAGCTCGCGCTACGAGCGCACCAACAGTGCCATCCGCTGGAGAACATGATCGTCGATCACGAATGGAGGCGGGCGATGGTGCCGGTATACGTCCGTCGTGCGCTGGAGAAGCTGAGCTAGCCCAGAGCGCTTCCACCCTGGGCTGTTAGTGTACTAATTGGTAGCCGGCCCGCACCCCCAATGAGACTGAGAATGCGTAGGAACATCTTGCACGTCGGGGCTCAAAACCTGAAGTATGAGATCCGTGAGATCGTCAGTGCTGCCCGTGAGATCGAGGCGCTCGGACAGGAGATCACCTGGGAGAACATCGGGGACCCCGTGGAAAAAGGGGAAAGCCCGCCCAATTGGATCCGGGAGATCGTAGCGGGCCTGGTGGACCAGGCCGCGTCCTGGGCGTACTGCGATTCCCAAGGGATTCCCGAGGTGCGCGAGTTCCTCGCGAACGAGGTCAACCGACGTGACGGCGTACGAGTGACTGGGGACGACATCGTTTTCTTCAATGGCCTTGGCGACGCAGTTGCGAAGGTCTACGGCTTCCTACGTCGGGAGGCTCGAATTCTCGGCCCTTCACCAGCCTATAGCTCGCACTCCTCCGCTGAAGCCGCGCACTCTGGATACGAGCATGTGACGTACGAGCTGGATCCGTACAATCGGTGGATGCCTGATCTGGAGGACATTCGCAACAAGATCAAGTACAACGATTCGATCGCTGGCATCTTGCTTCTATCGCCGGATAACCCCACGGGGGCGGTGTACCCGAGGAGCTTGCTCGAGGAGATCGCCGAGATTGCCCGCGTGAACGACATCTTCATCATTGCCGACGAGATCTACGCCAACATCGTGTACAATGGTGAAGGTCATCTGCACATGAGTGAGTGGATTGGCGACGTCCCAGGTATCGCTATGCGTGGCATCAGCAAGGAGTATCCTTGGCCTGGTTCGCGATGTGGTTGGTTGGAGGTCCTGAATCAGGGGAGAGACTCCAGTTTTTCCCAGTACATCGAGACCTTGATCGCTGCCAAGCGGCTCGAGGTTTCGTCCACGACGCTGCCGCAGATGTCGATTCCACTCGTGATGGGTGACGCTAGATATCCGGACCACCTAGCTGGGCGCGAGAAGATGTTCGCGCAACGGGCTGACGAGATGATGGCCGCGTTCGAGGGCTGCGAGCACGTCATTGTGAACAAGCCGAGTGGCGCCTTCTATTTCACGGTGATGTTCAAGGACGGCGTTATCGGAAACGATCAGTTCCTCGATATCCCCAACCCCCAGATTGGCGCGTCCATTGAGCGTATGGTGGAGGGCGTGCAGCCAGACAAGCGCTTCGTATACCACCTCATGGGCGCGACAGGGATCGTGGTCGTGCCGCTGACTGGTTTTCAGTGCGAGCACCGCGGATTTCGCGGCACGCTCCTGGAGACCGACGATGAAAAGCGAGCCTGGGTGCTGAGCTCGCTGCGAACGGCTATCGATCAGTACGTGGCTAGCAGCAGCTAGTGGGACCGGGCGCGCCTCGACCCTAGCAAATCTTCACTCGGTCCCCAGGGTCACGCCACATGCCGTCTCCCTCCTGCACTCCGTAGGTGTCCATGAACAACGGGAGGTTCATGAGGGTTCCGTTCGCTCGGAACCTCGAAGGAGAATGCGGATCGCTCAGCACACGGCCTCGAAGGGCCTCGTCCGTCGAAAGATTGCGCCAGATCTGCGCAAAGCCGATCAGATACCGCTCTTGCGCAGTGAATCCGTCGATCACGGGAGGCTCCGCCCCGTTCAGGCTCGTCAGGTAGGCGCGCCAACCGATGGTCGCCCCGGGCGGCCTTGGTCATCGAACGCGTGCCCGACCTCATGCCCGATGACGGCGCCGATACCGCCATAGTTGACCGCATCTTCAGCCTCCATGTTGAAGAACGGAGGCTGTAAAATCGCGGCAGGGAAGACGATCTCGTTGAGCGTGGGCCTGTGGTAGGCATTCACAGTCTGTGGCGTCATACCCCACTCCGTACGGTCCACTGGCTTGTCGAGCCTCCCCACCGCACGCATGTGCTCGAACTGTCTTGCACGGACGACGTTACCGAATAGATCGTTGCGCTCGACCTGCAAGTCGGAGTAGTCACGCCATTCGTCGGGATATCCGATCTTGGTCGTGAAGCGCAAGCGCTTATTCTGCGCCCGCACCTTCGTCTCTTCGCTCATCCAATCCAACCCGTCGATGCTCTCTCCAAAAGCCGTGAGCAGGTTGTCCACTAAGACCTCCATGCGGGCCTTTGCTTCTTGGGGGAAGTGCTCCTCGACGTAGACCTTGCCGACGGCCTCTCCGATGTTCCCGTTGACGAAGCGCACGCCTCTTTGTCAGAGATCGGGAAGTTCCTGGCGCCCTCTCACCACAGCGCCGTTGAAGTCTTGATCTGCGTCTACGAACTCTTCGCTCAGAAACCCAGAGAATCCGCCTAGAATACGAGCGTTGTAGTAGGACCTCAGTGTGCGCACGTCAGTCTCGGTCAGCAGTTCCGTGAGCGCCTGCACATAGTCCATCTGCATTACGATGACCTGCTCGGCGGCTTCCAGGTGAGCCGCACCGAGCATCGCGTCCCAATCGAACGTACGTGTCACCTCGCTAGGGAGATCGGAGACGCTGAGCACGTTGTAGAGACGCTGAATATTGCGTAGCTCCTCAGCTGGCCACTGAATGAGGGCCAATTCCCGTTCGAATTCGTAGACCGCATTGGCGTCTCCCTCCACTCCAGCGAGCCCGAAGATCGTGCTTAGGTACTCGGGATAGGCTGCTCGGATGGCGTCGTAGTTCTCGCCCTCGTTGAGGTAGTAGTCACGGTTCGGTACCCAGAGCATTCGCAGTCTCCGCGTTCATGAAGCTCCCGAACATGTCCCCGACCTTTTGCGCCTCCGTGCCTTCGACGAGGTCGTCACGGGAAGCGACATCCTCAACAATCCGACGCTGATTGATCTCGCTTTCGTCTCCCAGGATCACGAAGCCGCCCCAGCTCGTGCGATCACCCGGAATCTCGGCGGTCTCCAGCCAGGCCCCGTTCACATACCGATAAAAATCGTCTTGCGGGCGGACGCCGGTGTCCATGTTGGCGACGGTGATGCCGGAGGTCAGAGCGACGGTACCGTCACGGGGCTCATCTGCCGCGCAGGATGCGAGAGCCGTGACGAACAATGGGGCCACCAGTAGGCGCTTCAATGGACGACCTCCACAGGAGTCATGGACGACTTGGTGACACTGCGGCACCCACCCGGAATACGTAATCGTTGAATGCGAGTCCTTCCTGCCCCCTGTGCGGCAGCACAGTAGGGACGGGGCCGTGGTGCCCACTCGGCGCCACGGCAGGCCCGAACCCCTATCGCTGCCGCAGGATCGCCATTCCGGCGTAGGAGGTGCTACCGCTCAGTGAGTAGGCAGTCAACACGGCTCGGTACGTGCCGGTTCCTGAGGCCTGGAACTCGACGATGAGGAAGTTGTCCGTGAGCGCGTCGCACTCAACTTCGTCTCCCAATTGTCGGAGGGTCGGCAGCAACATGGGGCACGGGTCAGTCGTGTCGATATTCCACGACATCGTTGAAGACTCCAGGTACGCGCTGCGTCGCTTTCAGAAATCTCCGGGATACGCGATCCTCGCCGTCGGGACCATCGCCATCGGCGTCGGCGCGAACACCGCCATTTTCAGTGTGCTCGACGCCGTGCTCCTACGCCCACTCCCGTTTCCCGAGCCCCAACAGCTCGTACAGATCTGGGAGACCAATCCGCAGTTGGTGGCGAGCAGAACCTTGGTCAATCCCAATCTCTCCATCAACCGGCTCCATTACGAGCAGTATTTAAATCAAAACCGTACGCTCAGTGGGCTAGCGTACGTGCAAGCCTGGGGTGACGGGAGCAGCACCATCGCTGGCGGTGACCGAGCCCCGGAATTGGTCGGGGTAAGAAGTGTATCGTCGTCGTTCTTTTCGGTCCTCGACCTCAATCCGGCGCTCGGCCGTGCGTTCCTGCCCGAAGACGACGACCTCGGCGTGGGAGGCTCAGTCCTGCACTCCGCGATCCCGACGTACGACCTATGGGTGCGGCGTCACAGGGCCGATCCGGACATTATCGGCAAGCGGGTCTCACACAGGTCTTCACCGCTTACGGTCGTCGGCATACTCCCCGAGGGATTCGCGTTCCCACCGATCTCGGAAGGCGGACGTGTAGTCGTCGGCGGGGATGTCGATGTGTATGTGCCCGCGACCCGTCCTACCGATACCGACAGAGGCCGCAGCCGTCGCGACTACACTGTGTTGGCGAGGGTTACCCCCGGGACGTCCGTCGAGGAGGTACAAACCGACCTTCAGCGGATGTTCTCGAACTTGGCTCAAGCGGACCCCGAGACTCCCGAAGGGTGGGGCGTTGGTGTCACGCCACTCCAGGGGCCGCTAGCGCGCGACTTCGGGGGTGACCTCTATTTGGTCATGGGCATCGTGGGCCTCGTGCTCCTGATCGCTTGCCTGAATCTCGCTCACCTGCTGTTCGCGATGGGTTCACGTCGTAAGGCCGAGTTGGCGGTGCGCACCGCGATCGGTGGAAGCCGGCGCAGGCAGCTCCAGCTTCTCTTGACGGAAAGCCTTCTCCTCTCCGGCTTCGGGGGTGTTGTCGGGCTCGTCGTTGCACGTCTCGGATTGGCCACGCTTCTCGAACTCGTGCTTCTTCCAGCTTCGTGCAGTGGACCGGGGTTATCGAGCGGACAACGTGCTGGTGATGGAGGTGCGGGGAGGTCGGCCGTTGCCGGCTCCGACCACGGGGCCGCTGAGTCCGGCGGAGCTACAGCGGGATTGGGAGGGACGCATATGTGCTGCTAGAGACGTTGCAGGCTATGCCAGGGGTACTCTCCGCCGGGAGTGGGGAGGCTCCCCTCTCGTACTCCTATGCAGATTGGATTCAGTTCCGGGAATACGACGATGGTGCCCAACCGACTGAACCGGCCGAAGAGATGGTCATGAGCTACATCTCATTCATCTCGCCCGGCTACTTCGAGACGTTGGGTATACCGATCATTAGAGGGGAGGGCCTGCCTGAATGGGACGGCGCGAACGACTGGCGCCGGCACTACTGGACCACCCAATGCCAGCCAGATCGTGCCCCCTTCTGCTCCGAGAGGGCTGAGTTTGGGAAGGTGGTCGTGTCGGAGAGCTTCGCGGGCGCGGCGTGCCCCGGGCAGGATCCGATCGGTAAGGACTTGGGCCTGTATGACTGTTGTTGGACCGTAGCGGGCGTCGTGCCCGATGTGGCCCGCGTGTCCGTGTTATCGCCCGCGCACGCATACAATGCCGACCTCCCGAACAACCACAGCATCTACTACTCGCTAGAACGAAGTGGTGGTGGGGGTAAGGGACGTGGCAATACGATACTCGTTCGGACTGCAGGAGACCCCTTGCTGATGGTACCCGCGGTCCGAGAGGCGATCCTGTCCATCGACGACCTGCTCAGCATCAAAGTGTCGACCATGGAAGCTCGTGTTGATGACGCGCTTGCGACTCCTCGCTTCCACATGCTCATCGGCGGCATTTTTGCGGCGGTCGCGCTGCTACTCGCCCTCACAGGGCTGTATGGGATCGTCTCCTACACAGTGGCGCAACGCACACACGAGATTGGGGTGCGCATCGCTTTGGGGGCACGCCGGGAGGACATCAGGGTGATGGTCGTCCGCGGCGGACTATCCCCTGTCCTACTGGGAGTCGGTCTGGGCATCCTGGCTTCGCTTGCCTCGATCCGTGTACTGGAGGCGTTGCTCTACGGAATGAGCGCTCTTGATCCGGGCCTCATCGCTGGACTCGCAGTGGCTCTCGTGCTCGTAACGGCCGCGGCGTGCTACGTGCCGGCGCGGAGGGCGAGTGCGGTGGATCCTGTAGTGGCGCTCGCAAGCGAATAGGCCATCAGACCGTGGACCAAGTACTCGGCCACGGATCAGAAGGACGATCGTCCCGCCGGGGGTGGCTTCGGCTACCGCCCGCCCAGTGGGTCCGGACAGTTCTCAGTGCGTCGCGTATCGGACAGCTGTGTGACCTTCCAGCCATCAGCATCGCGTAGCAGTTCGATCGAGTTGATTCCGCAATGCCGGACGGCGCCGTCCAGGTAGAAGGTGTAGGGAACCCAGGCGGAAGCCATGCCACCGTCGACATCGATGTCGAGATCGTACACCTGCTCATCCCAGCTCCCTTCGGAGTTGCCGATTGCTTGGATCCACCCGTCGACGGTCTGGGAAGCGATAGCTGCCGTCCCGTTTTCCGTGGAGATGACCGCGAAGCGCGCACCTGGCGCGAAAACTCCGCGCACCATCTCGGGGTTGGCGGTGTGCATGCCCTCGAAGACCTGCATGATCGCCGTCTCCACTGCCGCCTCCCCGCCCTGAGCGCCTAGCCCGGGCGAGAACCCGACTGTTGCCGCGAGGCCAATGCTGGCGATTAACACGCGCTGGCTCATGCGCCTACCTCCTCTTCAACTGCCGTACACTGTTCACCCACTCAAGATAATCGGGACCAGCAGTGTCGAGACCGTAGTGATCAGCACGATCGCAATGATGTTCAGCACTATGCCCGCGCGGCTCATCTGCGGAATCGTGATGCAGCCGGACGCGAAAACGATGGCGTTCGGGGGAGTCGCGACGGGCAGCATGAATGCCATCGACGCGGCGAGCGCGGCGGTCGTCATGACGAGCAGTGGCTCCATGCCCAGGCCCATAGCGGCGCCGGCCATGATTGGCATCGCCATGGTCGATGTGGCGGTGTTCGACGTGACCTCCGTGAGGAAAACAATCATCGTCGCAACGACCGCGATGATGACCACCACAGGCACCGTGTCCAGCGATTCTACGATCGTGCCGATCCAGGCCGCGAGACCTGATTGATCCATCCCGCGCGCCAAAGAGAGTCCACCACCGAATAGCACCAACACGCCCCACGGAATGCGTTGCGCTGTGCGCCAGTCAAGCGCGAATTCGCCCTTCTTCCAGTTCACGGGCAGAATGAAGAGCACCGCAGCAGCGGTCATTGCGATCGTCGAGTCGCGGATGTTTGGCGAGAGCGTCTGGAGCCCCGGGATCGTTACGCTGCCGAACGTCTTTTCGGAGCGGAGCACCCATGCGAGTGCAGTCAAACCAAAGACTACCGCGGTCATGACTTCGCCACGGCTCATGGAGCCGAGCCCTTTACGTTCGCTCTCGATGACTCCCGAAGCGTCGCCGGAAAGGTTGCCCGGTGGATACAGGAAGCGCGTGAGTAGGATCCATGTCAGTGGGAGCATCACCAAGGTCAGCGGGAGCCCGACGCCCATCCACTCCACGAAGCCGATTTCCGTTCCGAGCAGCTCGTTCGCCGCACCGGCGAGTACCGCGTTCGGCGGAGTGCCGATGAGCGTGGCTACGCCACCGATCGATGCGGCGTAGGCGACGCCCAGCATGAGTGCGATGCCGAACTGGTAGGGGCCCTCCTGATCCTGCGGCCGGAACATCTCTCCAACGGCCAACGCGATCGGCAACATCATCGCGGTCGTAGCCGTGTTGCTGATCCACATGGAGAGAAATGCGGTCGCAAGCATGAAGCCGAGCACAACGCCGTTTGGGCTCGTTCCGGTGACCCTCATGATGCTGAGGGCGATGCGCTTGTGCAGTCCCCACTTCTCCATGGTGACAGCGAGGAAGAAGCCACCCATAAAGAGGAAGATGAGCTCGTTCGCGTAGGGGGAGCTCGCGTTTGATGCGTCGAGCACTCCTAGGATTGGGAAGAGCGCGAGCGGCAAGATCGCCGTGGCCGGAATGGGGATCGCCTCGGTCATCCACCAAATCGCCATCAGGATGGCGACCGCGGCCGTGCGCCAGGCCTCCACGCCCATCGAGGCCGGCGCGGGCAGCAGCAACAGGCCGAGGAAGGTCAGACCGCCACCGATCAGCCCGAGTCGCTGGGCCCGTCGGTAGTGTTTGGCACCGGGAATGTCGGAGCCGGGAATGTCGTCCAAAATATCTCCTGCCGGGAGAGGGGGACTCGGCGCCGAGTCTGGCGCAAGAGTCCGGCTGAAGCAACCGTATGCAGACGTGGAACCCAACGACCGACGAGCCTAAAGCCATGAACCCTCCCGAGCTTCCCCCCCGAAAGCCCGCTGACTCTAGCGCTGTCGTCTGCGAGTTGATGATGCCCAACCAGGTGAACAACCTTGGGCACGTCTTCGGTGGCGTGGTTCTCTCGATGGTTGACCGCGCCGCCGCTGTCGCCGCCATGCGTCACTCTGGGCGCCCCTCGGTCACGGTTTCGATCGACCGCGTCGACTTCAAAGAGCCGATCCAGGCCGGTGAATTGGTGACGTGCACCGCGCAGGTGAACTTCGTCGGGCGCACCTCTATGGAGATTGGTGTTCGGGTCGATGCGGAGAATCTTCTCTCTGGCGTGAAGCGACACACGAATAGCTGTTTGCTCACGTTCGTAGCAATCGATGACGAGCATCGCCCGTGTCACGTACCGCCGCTCGACACCTCGGATCCCGGGGACAGCCGCCGTTACCGCGAGGGACAGAGGCGCCGCGAGGTTCGTGAGCAGTTGGACCGTGAGCTGGAGGTGGGGGCGTAGGGTTACCGCCGCTCCACCACCATCGCGAAGCCCATACCTCCGGCTGCGCACACCGTGATCAGTCCGAATTCAACGTCGCGTCGGGCCATCTCGTTCAGGATCGTCACGGTGAGTCGGCCACCGGTGGCCCCGAAGGGGTGCCCGATCGAGAGTGAGCCGCCCATCACGTTGATGACGTCGACGTCCGGGTGCCCCACGGCCTCACTGCGGCCGAGCTCGTCCTGAGCGAACTGCTTGGAAGAGAGCGCCTGAAGGTTCGATAGCACTTGGGCGGCGAACGCCTCGTGCATCTCCATGAGGCCGATGTCCTTCATGGTGAGGCCCGCGCGGTCGAGCGCGAGCGGAGCTGCGTATGCGGGTCCTTGCAGGAGCTGTCCCGCAGGATCCAAGGCGGTCCACGCCCAACTGCGCACGTACCCCATCGCTTCGATCCCCTCGGCTGCTGCGAGCTCCGCGTTCATCAGTACCACCGCCGATGCCCCGTCGGTAAGCGGTGACGAGTTGCCTGCGGTTACGGAGCCGTATTTCCGGTCGAAAGCGGGTCGGAGTTTGGCCAGCTTCTCGAGAGAAGAGTCGGAACGAATCCCGTTGTCCCGCTCGATGACCCTCTCGTAGCGGGGCGGCAGGTACACCGGTGTGATCTCGGCCGTGAGCCGCTCGTCCTGCGTCCCGGCGGCTGCGAGTTCATGCGAGCGCAGCGCCCATGCGTCCTGGTCCTCACGAGAGATTCCGTTTTCTTTCGCCATACGCTCGGCGGACTCCCCCATCGTTTCGCCTGTGGTGGGCTCCGCGATCGCCGGCGTCACCGGAACGAGGTCCCTGGGTCGCATGGACGAGAACGGAGAAAGGCGTTGCCCAAGCGTCTTCCCCTTGGCAGCGACCACGAGCGTTTTCGAGAGCTTGTCACTTACCGTGATCGGGATGTGAGACAACGACTCGGCGCCTCCAGCGACCACCACCTCGGCCTGGCCGACTTCAATGAGCTGAGTCGCATCCGTGATCGCTTGGTTTGCAGAGGCACACGCCCGGGAGACGGTCACGGCCGGCACGGTCTTGGGGAGCACAGCGAGGCCGACCTCACGAGCGATGTTCGGCGCCTGCGTATCGTGCACCACCGTACCGTAGACGAGCTGGTCCACGCGCTCGCCTCGCAATCCGCTACGACTGAGTGCGTCTCGCACCGCCACTTTGCCGAGCTCAATGGCTGTAAGATCCGCCAAGGCACTGCCTGAGCGGGGGAAGGGAGTACGGCATCCGGCGATGATGGCGGTGTTCATGGATAAATTATACCGTGCTGACCATGTTCAGACACGTCGCCGCGATCGAACACATAGCTGAGAGGAGGGTCAGGGGTGCCGTTTTATCCGACCCAGCGCGATGTGGCAATCGCGGAATACTCGTACCGGCATGAGGCCGAGTTTGCGGCGGGCTTCTTGGCGGACGCCGGCATCCCGTTTCGCCTCCAGACCGACGATGCGGGTGGTGTGGAGGCGTTCATGAGCATCACTCGGCCGGCGCGTCTGTGGGTCAGACCCGAGGACGTCGAGAGGGCATGTGATGTGCTCGAGATCGTGGTAGAACCATCGGTATCTCCCCGGTTGCCAGCGCCGCAGAGAGCATCTGGAGATCTACTGACGGGGCGCGAGCGCCTGGTCGCCGGGGTGCTCGGCTTGCTCTTCCTGGTAGCGGGCCTCGGCATCGCACCGTTGCCGCTGTCGGGCGAAGTCGCGATCACGAGCTACGTTTTGGTGATGGTCTTTGGTGTCGCCGCGGTATTTGGCCGCAGCGTTGCTCCGATCCGCCTCGCATTACGAGTGCTCTCGGGTCACGTTCCGTAAGTCGAAATCCCGTCACATCGAAAGCGTGTTGGCCCGGCAGGCGCCGGGACGACACTGGGGAGCGTACGAATAGGTATGCGTGCTGTCTCGTTCAACGTTACGGTCCCGAGCTTCCTGATCGGCAAGGGTCTCGGCGGACTCACCGAGTCTGCCATCTTTGGGGGCCTCAGCGGCGTGAGCTTCGGCGACGTGGCGGAGCCGCCATTGCCTTCGGAGCACTGGGTACGGCTCGAGATTCTGAAGGCTGGTATCTGCGGTACGGACATCGGCACGCTGACGTTCAAGGCGAGCCCGGCGATGGAGCCGTTCGGGTCGTTTCCGGCCGTACTCGGGCACGAGATCCTGGCTCGCGTACTCGAGGTCGGGCCTGGTGTACGTTCTGTGGAGCCAGGCCAGCGCGTGGCGGTGGACCCGATGATCTCGTGCACTATGCGGGGGTTTGCGGGCGATGATCGGTGCCCTTCTTGTTCCGCAGGCCTTCATTGCACCTGCGAGCGAAGCGGAGAAGAAGGCACGTTGATGGTCGACGGGACCGCGCTCCAACGTGGTGCGACGATCGGATACCATGCGTCGCTGCCGGGAGGTTGGGCCGAACGCATGATCGCGCACGAGAGCCAGCTGTTCGTTGTTGACGATGGCATGCCGGACCGGACCGCGGCGCTGATCGAACCGCTCGCTGTGGGTATGCATGCGGCGCTCGGTTCGCGACCGTTCCGGGAGGGTCCCGTGCTCGTGATCGGGAGTGGCCCAATAGCACTCGGCACGATCTGGGCACTACGTTCGGCGGGGTACACGGGCGAGCTGGTTGCACAGATCAAGCGAGGGCACGAGGGTGAGATTGCGCGGGCTCTCGGCGCGACCACGGTAGTCTCTCCGGGCGACGAGGCTCGCGAAGCCCTCGTGCACACCGGTGCCAGCGCCTACATGCCGATCGTAGGGGACGAAGTGTACGCGGGCGGCGGGTTCCCCCTCATCTTCGACTGCGTCGGCAGTGGGCACACGGTCAAGCAGTGTCTACGCTACGCAGCTCCTCGCGGTCGGATCGTGATGCTGGGCTGCGCCGCGGAGATCTCCAAGCTCGATCTCACCTTCGTCTGGGCGCGCGAGCTCGATGTCAAAGGGTATGTCGGGTACGGCATGGAAGACTGGCGCGGTGAGCGTAAGCACACATTCCAGATCACACATGACATGCTGCTCGAGACAGGGGCACCGGTGGAGCCGATGGTGACCCACGTGTACCCGCTCAATCAGTACCGCGACGCGCTATCGACTGCCGCCAACCGGAGGCGTACTGGGTCGATTAAGGTCCTGCTGGATCCGACGGCCGGGTGAGTTCGGAGACCACGAACACATGAGCGCTGCTCGTGCCGTCGTGGTGGGCGGTGGCGTCATCGGTGTGAGCTGTGCCTACGCTCTCGCACGGGAGGGCTTCGACGTCGTGCTGCTCGAGCGTGACGAGGTTGCTGCTGGAGCTTCTCGCGGCAATGCGGGCACCGTGTCGGCGGGCCACCCTCCTCTGAACAGACCGGGGCGGATCAAGCAGGCTATCTCACAGATGCTCGACCCTAAGAGCCCGCTCTATGTACCACCCAGGTGGGATCCCGAATTGTGGCGTTGGCTTCTCACATTTGCACGCCACTGTACCGAGGCACATGTCGATGAGTGCATACGAATCATGGCGCCGCTTGGTATCGAGGCCCTCGAGAGCTTTGACAGGCTTGTCGATGAGGAGAGTATCGACTGCGGATATAGAGCGGACGGATACTTCGAGGTTTGCACGACCGAGGAAGGGATCAAAACGGTTCGGCATGAAGCTTCAGTGATCGAGCGAAGTGGCTACAATCCTGAATTCGTCGATGGCGATGAACTGCGGAGAAGGGAACCGGAGTTCGGAAGGACGGTGATCGGGGGTGTGCACTATCCGGAGGCCCGAACGCTTGATCCATACCGATTCGTGACCGCAGTCGTAGGATGCGCGAAGGACCGGGGTGTCGATGTGCGAGAAGGGGTGTCCGTGGTGGGCGTCGCGACCGAGGGTGGGCGAGCGGTGGGAGTGCGCACAGCGGCAGGCGACTTGGTCGGTGCTGATCACGTCGTTCTTGCGACCGGGCCATTCAGTCTCGAGTTGGCACTTCGACTCGGTGTTCGGCTCCCCGTGCAGCCTGGGAAGGGGTATCACCGAGATGTTGCTGTGGGTCCTGGAGGTGCACCGCCCATCCGGACCGCGTGCGTGCTCAGCGAGACCTCAGTGTTTTGCACACCGATGGAGGGCTTCGTGCGCCTTGCCGGCACGATGGAATTTTCGGGGCTCAATGACGTGTTGCGGCCCGCCCGACTTCGGCAGCTAACCGAAGCCGGACGCACGTGTTTTCCGCGCCTCGGTGAGGAAGCCCCGATCTCCGAGTGGTGTGGGCTCCGTCCCATGTCGGCCGACGGGCTGCCGATCATCGGGCCATTGGGAGGCGTCGAGGGGCTCAGTATCGCCACCGGTCACGGGATGCTCGGGCTTACCCTCGGCCCTGTGACCGGTAGGATTATCGCGCAGCAAGTGGCTGGTGTGGGTGATGCAGGGCACCGGCCGCTGTCTCCTGAGCGATTCGGGTAGGTAGGCGGCACCCTGCGACTTCGAAAACCGGTGCGAACTACTTTCGTGAGTGGCGCCTCAGGTGTCAGCGAATGTCCACCACTAGGCGGGGTGGAGTCCTCATCTCTAGCACCCGCACCTCGCTGCCTTCGCTCAGGCCTACGATCCAGGTGACCACGTCGTCGGTGTCGCAGGATACGCCGCCCTCATAGAATCGCGTCAGTTCGAATCGCTCGGTGCCGATGGACATCGTGCGTCGACCTTGATCCACGATTCGAGCTGGTTTCAGCCGCAGTAGCAAGAACTGGTTTCCGGCCAGGTCGGGCACATGGTCGGCGTCCGGGGCCGCAACAGCGCCCTCTTCGCTACCGGATTCGGTCTCACCATTCCCGTCAGCTACTTCTCCGCATCGCACGGCCAGGCCGGGCGGCACGACCCGAATTTCGTACCCCGGGGCAGGCGCGTCCGAACTAAACGTGAACGTCAAACGGTCGAAGCTGTCGTCCCCTGCGATCTCGACGCTCTCGATCATGGAGCGTGGCGCGGTAGGCGAGGGGGTGCGATTGACCGCGTTCCTTGTCCACGGCACCTCGAGGGAGAGTTCCGCCATCTCCAGACCCACGAGATCGGCCTCAGTGAGCGGCTCGCGCTCGAGCGGCTTGATGGTCGTATCCACCGCCTGCTCGGCCTGGGCAGTAGATGCATCCGGTGCGCTTCCACACGCGGGCAGCGCGAGCAGCAGGAAGAGTAGGGGCGCGCGTGGTTGTGTCATGGTGTGGCGAGTTCGAGTGAGCCGTGGGGACGAATGTCGATGCTCGGACGGCCATAAAGCTATCGAAGTCAGAAGGCGGTGGTGGAAGTACAGCGACCAGTGCCTCAGAGGTCCAGGGGAATAACCTCTGGGCGGACCTTGCTGTTTGGCTTGTCTCCGTCCACGTCGATCCCCTCGAGTTTCAGTAGTGCGATCTTCGCTGGCAAGCCACCACCAAAGCCAGTCAGACGCCCGTCAGAAGCGACGACGCGGTGGCAGGGCACCACGATAGGAACGGGATTGGCACCCACCGCTTGTCCGACTGCCCGGGCCATGTCCGGCTTACCCACGTCCCGAGCGACCTGACCGTAGGACACGACGTGCCCGTATTTGATGTCGAGAAGTCGGCGATAGACATCGTGCTGAAAGCCCGTCGTGGAAGCGGCGAAGTCGAGCGGGAGATCGAACGTCTGTCTCTCCCTGGCGAAATACGCCTCGAGTTGCTCGACAGCCCTGCTGAGCTGGTCGGAGGTGTCCTGCGGATCAGTGTGGTGCTCGCGCGGCAAGGCGCCGAATTCGATCCGGCGGACTCCCGTCGGTGACACCCAAACGGATACAGGGCCCGCACGAGTGTGCGGGAGGTGAGCCGAGTGAATCTCGACCCGAGTCAGTGTGGCCCTTCCGATGCGTGCTTCTCCAGGGCCTCCTGGAGCGCGTCGAAGCCGATCAACGCGCACTTGATACGCACCGGAAACTTGCTCACTCCTTCGAGTGCCCGCAGGTCGCCGAGGCTCTTGTCCTTGGCCGCGTCAGCATCCCCGTGCATCAGGGCCGTGAAGCGTTCGGCGAGCGCGTCTGCGTCACTCAAGGATGCGCCCTGCAGTTTCGCGGTCATCATGCTGATCGACGCTTGGGATATCGAGCAGCCCTGGCCGACGAACTTTGCCTCTGCGATGTGGTCGCCCTCGATCCGCAGTTGCAAGCGGATTTCGTCTCCACAGACCGGATTGGCCATGTGGATCTCAACGGTTTTCTCGGCCAGCTCCGCTTTGTTTCGCGGGTTACGGTAGTGCTCGAGAATGAGCTGCTGGTAGAGCGAGCTGAGTTGGGGTGTTTCCATGGTTCGCTGTGTCAGTGATCAGATGAAACCAATGTATGCGTCACGGCTCGCGCTCGCTCGCGCGCAGCTGATGAACAGCGGTGGGCATTCCTCAGCCGAAGATGTCCCGCACCTTATCCAGGCCCTCGACCAGTTGATCCACGTCTTGCTTGCTGTTGTACAGGTAGAACGATGCCCGCGCCGTGGCCGCAACGCCGAAGTTCTTCATCACGAGTTGGGCGCAGTGATGTCCGGCACGGACCGCGATGCCTTCCGCGTCCAGGATCGTAGAGATGTCGTGCGGGTGTGCGTCACCCAGCGTGAACGAGAGCACGGCGGAGCGTTCGTCGAGTGACTCCGGTCCGTAGATACGCACGCCCTCGATCGAGCCGACCTGCTCCAGTGCGTACGCCAGCAGTTCTCGCTCGTGAGCGGCGATGGCGTCCATCCCGATGCTGGCGAGAAAATCTACGGCGGCACCCAAGGCGATCGCTCCGGCAATATTGGGCGTGCCTGCCTCGAATTTGTGCGGCACCTTCGCCCAAGTGCTTTCATCACGGCCGACGAAGTGGATCATTTCTCCGCCGCCCTGATAGGGCGACATCGATTCGAGCAGGTCCTTTCGCGCCCAGAGCGCCCCGATGCCGGTGGGGCCACACATCTTGTGGCCGCTGAACGCATAACAATCCACGCCCAGGTCCTGCACATCGACCTTGGTGTGGACCGCGCCTTGCGCACCGTCGATCACGACGAGTGCTCCGACCTCATGCGCTGCGGCCGTGATCTCCTTGATGGGATTCACCGTGCCGAGCGCGTTCGAGACGTGCCCTAGTGCGACGACCTTCGTGCGATTCGAGAGCAGCGAGGGGAGGTCGTCCAGAATGAGTCGACCTTGGTCGTCCATCTCGATGTAGCGAAGTGCGGCACCCGTGCGATGCGCGAGTAGCTGCCAAGGGATGATGTTGGAGTGGTGCTCCATCGTCGAGATCAGGATCTCATCCCCCTCACCGACGTTGTCCAAACCCCAAGCCATCGCGATGAGGTTGATCGCCTCGGTCGTGCCCCGAGTCCATATGAG
>Ga0114996_10002335_pt1 | contig 24602 bp, 32 predicted proteins | sample ArcticOcean_MG_C_4_FD_87039 | JGI IMG/M metagenome (GOLD analysis project Ga0114996, IMG submission 87039) | Marine microbial communities from western Arctic Ocean - ArcticOcean_MG_CB4_134 | ecosystem: Environmental > Aquatic > Marine > Oceanic | place: Arctic Ocean: Canada Basin | collected... | reverse complement strand
CTGAGACTTCGTGTGCTTGTACTGGTTTCGCTTCGGATACTTCATCACTGCCGGCTCCGGGCGCGAGGGCTTCACGTCACGTCGAAGCTACAAGCGGGAGCCATGCACCAACGCCCCACGGAATCCTGGCGCCGAAGGCCAAGTTCCGTGCCTCCGTAATAGGTATCGGCAGGCCTGACCCCGAGCCAGCCGACGCTCAACTCCCGAGTCCGACGGGCTCGAGCCCAAGGCCACCGCCCTCGCTCGATCCTCCATTCCATGCCGAAGAGCTGTCCGGCGCCGATGAGGCACTCATCCACTAGCGATCACGCCGTCGGAGGCCCCGCTGGACCGAGCAACCGACCGCCGTCCACGGCCAGGATCTGGCCGGTGACGAACTCTGCTGCCGCAAAGTAGAGTACGGCCTGCGCCACGTCTTCCGGTGAGCCTACCCGCTGCAGCGGGGAAATCCGCGCAAGCGCCTGCCACCGTTCCTTAGACCAGTCGTCGGGCGGCAGTACCGCTCCCGGGGCGATCCCGTTCACGCGAATGTCAGGCGCGAGCGAGCGCGCCTGTACGAGCGTCAGGTGGGCCAACGCGGCTTTCGCGACTGAGTGCGCAGGATAGTCGGCCCACGGTTGAAACGCTGACAGGTCGACGATGTTCACCACGCTCCCGCGCGCCTCTCGCAGAAGGTCGGCCGCGGCCCGCACGAGCAAGTGCGGCGCGCGTGCGTTGAGATTCATGACCGTGTCCCACGCTTCTGGATCCACGTCGAGAAGCGCTCGCTCGTCGAAACTAGCCCCCGAGTTCACGACCAGGTCGAGGCGGCCGAAGGTGTTTCGTACCGCATCGATCACGATGTCAGCCGAGGCCGCTACAGCGAGGTCCGCGCGCACCGTTTCGCAGCGCCGTCCCAGGGACTCGACTGCGGCTCGGACCTCCACCGCAGGCCCCGCCGACGAGCGGTAGCTGATCATCATGTCGTAGCCAGCGCCGGCGAGAGCTAACGTGATGGCTCGTCCCACGCGGATGGCTCCACCGGTCACGAGCGCGACACGTTGCGGATTCTGGTCAGTCATGGCCACACTCATCGCTGTTCAGGCCAGTGGCCTGTCTTCACCCAACAACACAGAGGTCGAAATGCACGACCTGACCGGCAAGGTCGCGATCGTTACGGGAAGCACCAAGGGTATCGGTCGAGCCATTGCGGAGCACCTAGTCGAGGCCGGCGCCTCGGTTGTCGTGAATGCCCGTTCAGCCGGCGATGTCGAAGCAGTGGCCGATGCCCTGGGAGATCGTGCACAGGGCATTGTCGCGGACGTGGGTGACGCCGTCCAATGCCAGCGCCTCGTCGACGAGACAGTCGAGCGCTTCGGCCGTCTGGACATCCTCGTGAACAACGCAGGCTTCGGCATTTTCAAATCGATCTCCGAGATGAGCGTGGAGGAGTGGAAGTCCCAGATCGATGTGAACCTGGGGGGTGTCTTCTATTGCTCCAAGGCGGCTCTTCCTCACCTGAGCGCCTCGGGCGACGGGTTCATCGTCAACATCGCATCGCTGGCAAGCCGGAATCCGTTCGCCGGCGGCACTGGCTATAACGCGAGTAAGTTTGGCGTGTTGGGGCTGAGCGAGGCGATGATGCTCGACGTTCGTTATGACGATGTGCGTGTATGCACCGTGATGCCGGGCAGCGTCGACACGCACTTCAACGGTCGCGAGCAGGTGGCGGAGCGAACGTGGCGGCTGCATGCGGACGACTGCGCAGTGGCGGTCCTCCAGATGCTGTCGTATGCGAAGGAGGCTCACGTGAGTCGCATTGAGATGCGTCCGAGTCAGCCGAAGCGCGGGTAGAGTCGGCACCGGCCCTTCACCGGTCCCACTCCCGAGGTACATTTCGGGGCTGTCTACTGAACGAGATTGCGACGGCACAAGCGTTCGCACCCAACGCCGGATCCACCGGTTCGGCCCTACAGGACTGCCTCTCTCATGGCTGATGGATATCGAATCGAAAAGGACTCCCTCGGCGAGATGCGGGTTCCCGAGGACGCGCTCTACGGGGCCCAGACCCAGCGGGCAGTGGAGAACTTCCCTATCAGCGGGCAGCGATTCGGCCGCCGCTTCATCCAAGCGCTTGGGCTCATCAAGAAGTCGGCAGCGCAGACGAACCTGGAGCTCGGCAACCTCGACCCCGACATCGCTGACGCGATCGTCCGGGCGGCAGGAGAGGTCGCCGACGGCGAGTGGGACGGCCAATTCGTGGTCGACATCTACCAGACGGGCTCCGGTACATCGTCGAACATGAACGTCAACGAGGTCGTGGCTCACCGGGCGACTCAGATCCGCGGGGACAAGGTCCACCCGAACGATCATGTGAACTTCGGTCAGTCATCCAACGATGTCATTCCGACGGCGATCCACGTTTCAGCGCGCGTTGCTGTCGAGAAGGAGCTGCTTCCGGGACTCGAGCACCTGAGGTCTGCGCTTGCCGCGAAAGCCGACGAATTCGACGAGGTAGTGAAGTCCGGGCGCACGCATCTCATGGACGCGACCCCGGTCCGCCTCGGCCAGGAGTTTCAGGGTTACGCTACTCAGGTCGCGAAGGGGATCGAACGTGTGACGCGGGCCGCTGCTGAGCTCGAGGAGTTGGCACTCGGTGGGACCGCGACCGGGACGGGTATCAACACGCACGAAGACTTCGCCAGGAAGACCATCGCTCGCATTTCGGAAGCCACGGGGCTCACGTTCCAAGAGGCGGGGGACCACTTTGAGGCCCAGGCTGCAAAAGATGCTGCTGTCAGTACTGCGGGAGCGCTGAACACAGTCGCCACGAGCCTCATGAAGATTGCGGACGACATCCGGTGGCTCGGTTCTGGCCCCACATCGGGGATCCACGAGATCAAAGTGCCCGAGATCCAGCCGGGTTCATCGATCATGCCTGGCAAGGTCAACCCCGTCATGTCCGAGGCGATGATGATGGTCTGTGCACGGGTGATGGGGAATCACACCACGATTACCGTGGCCGGAAGCCGAGGCAACTTCGAGTTGAACGTGATGATGCCGGTGCTCGCGCAGGCCCTGCTCGAGTCCATCACCTTGCTGGCGAACATCACGACCGCGTTTGCCGACAAGTGCGTAGCGGGCATCGAAGTGAACGCCGAAAGAGCGAGGGAACTCCTCGAAAAGAACCCGTCGATCGCAACGGCCCTCAACCCGTATATCGGTTACGACGCGGCGGCAGTGGTCGCGAAGGAGGCGGCGAAGCGCGGGATAAGCGTGCGAGACGTGGTCGCGGAGCAGGAGTTGCTGCCGGAGGATCAGATCGACGAAGCTTTGGACGTGCGGGGGATGACTGAGCCTGGGTTGCCTCATTAGGCTTTTGTGGCTGGGGGGCGCGATGTGCGCTCCCCACTTCGCTCAGGGATCTTTCCCTTCGTTCCCTTCCGCCCTGCCCGAGATCCAATCTCGCTGCGTGGGGAGCGGACACCGCGCCGCTCTATCGGGCGAATCGCCTGATGCTTCTGCCATTTCGTCGCGAGCGTGCGAGTTCTGTCATCAATAGCGGACACTTCCGTCGGCATGGCAGGATGGAGAGTCAGTGGGTGGCTGCCCTTGGGCGTGGCTGTATCCCATTGGTGTACAATGGGTTACGTGGCTCGCCGTGCCGCGCCACTCTCTTGTTGTCCTGAACGGCACGGGGCTTGCCAATTAGATAGGCGTGGCATGGGGCCACTGGGATGAAATAAGGGAGAGGGACGATGATTTATTCACGGAACGAACTGAAGCTGGGAGACCGCGTTGGGCTGTTCGGCCCGTCTGTTGTGGTCGTCTTGGCTCTCATTGCCATCGCGATGTTGGCGCGCGACGCGATCGGTTAATAGATAGGTGGGGTCTAGGCACTGACCGCCACCAACAGAAGCGCTACAAGATGGCGGGATTGCGGGCTCCCAGCACAAAAAAGTGACGGTAGGTGCAAGCATCTACCGCCACTATGACACGCCCCCCCCAGGGCGTGAAACCCGGCCCAGATCAGGCGCGGGCACTACCCGGGTTCAACCGATACAACCGGCGTTCCCGGCCCTTCTTAGTCCGTCAACTGACCGTCTAGCCTCAGCACCATCTCCGGCGGCACCTCAGCGATTGACACACCGCCGCGTGGGATCACCCTACGTGCATTGGCCGTCCAGGTAGATCGGATATGCCCAGCTCTAGAACTGGACGACCTGAATGAGCTCTGGTTCGTCTGGATCATGCGGCTGCTGCACCGGCACAGTGATGGCACGCCAAACCCGATCCACGAGCGTTATGCGTTCCGAGACGGAGTCCGCCCACATCGCGAGCCTGACGCGCTTTCGCTCCTCCAGCCGGATACCGCGGGAGATGCGACGGTGTCCCGGGAATGTGTGGGACAAGAGATACGCGAGAGCTTCACCTTCCGGCACGGGTTCGACCCCGTGGTCGTGAACCCCGGGGGTGTTGACCCGCCGCCCGTCACTCAAGTCGATATATCCATCGGCGGCTATACGCATTCGGGCCTCCTGGTCTCGTCTGATTTTTTTGGCGCCAGCGTCGGCGCTGGGAATCAATACTTCAAGTCCTGTGCCTGCGTATGCCATCGGCTCTCAAGTGCGTCGCTGGTTACATAATTCATTGATAATGAAAGATGTACGAGTTGTACCCCCACCCGGACGGGGCGACGCATTAGCCTCGAAGCGGAGATCTCGTTCCGGCTGAGGCAAAGTTTGCAGAGTTCGCCGTGAGTGACGCGCCCCTTTCCCTGCCTTCGTGTCCGGACTAGATATGGATCAAATTAAGACCGACGAACCGGAGGCGTTCCATGAGCCTGTCTGACCAGATCAAGCCGATTAGCTATGTAAAGTCCCATGCTTCAATGATTCTTCGTGAGCTTGCCGAGTATGGAAAGCCCCTGATCATCACGCAGAACGGCGAAGCGAAGGCGGTTTTGCAAGACGTGCGCAGCTTCGAGCAGACGCAGGAGTCAATGGCTCTGCTGAAGATTCTCGCACTGGGCAATCGACAGGTCGAAGACGGAAGCGTGCGACCCGCAGAACGTGCGCTCCAGGAAGTCCGAGCCCGTCGGCAAGACAATGAATGAAGTACCGCGTTCTCCTCACTGATCACGCGGTCCGGGACCTGGAGGAACTCGACGCCTATTTGCTCGCAAAGGAAGGGCTTCACGGTGCAGATCATGTGCTAGACGAGATCGGAAGCGCCCTCCTCAAGTTGGAGGACTTGCCGGAGCGAGGTCCTCACCCGCCCGAGCTGGCCGCGCTCGGAATCCGAGAGTATCGCGAAGTCTTCGTCAAGCCCTACCGCATCATCTATCGGGTGCAAAACGAGCACGTGTACATCTATTTGATCGCCGATGGCCGCCGTGACATGCAGGACTTGCTCAGCCGCCGGTTGTTGAGCGCCTAAGCGTCCTCGCGTAGAACGCCCACCGTGATCTTCCCTTCCGGGCGCACACCGAGCAAAGGCCTCACGGCCGCTGCGATCACAAGCACGGCGCCGAAGGCGCACACGAGCAACGGCCCAGTCGCGATGTCGAAGTAAAACGACGTGCCGATGCCTCCCACGATCGCCACCGTTCCCGCTCCCCAGGCGATGAACAGCGCACGCCCGAACCGGTTCGTGTAGAGGAACGCGATCACAGCCGGAATGACGAGTGCGCTGAAGACCATGAGCACGCCGGCGATCTCGACCGAGAACGAGATCATGACTCCGAACGAGAGGTAGAACAGGAAGTCCCACATCTTGACGTTGTCGGCGTTTTTCGGATCGAAGGTGACGGTGAGGAATCGCTTGCGCATCACGAAGTGAAAGGCGCCCAGAATCGCGTAAACCACGGCGAGCCTCCAGACGTCACTCCATCCGACCCAAATCAGCGTACCCGTCATCGTTTCGCGGAGGTGCTCCGCGCCCTCTGCGGTGAACCCCGCAATCAGAATGACTGCAGCCGATGCGACAACGTACGAAATACCGATGATGGCCTCCTGTGGCACCACCGAGCGTTCCATTCGAGTGACTGAGAAGAGCAACGCGCCCAGAAGCGTGAAGCCGAGCGCGAACAGGAGAGAAAGTGTCGTGCCCAGCTCGATACCCGCGAGGAGGGCGACCGTCGACCCCAATGCCGCGATCTGGGCGAATGCGAGGTCCACGAAGATGACTTCCCGCCCGATGACGTGAAGTCCCAGGTAGGCGTGAATGGAGAGAATGATCAGAGCCGCCACGATGGGCGGAATCATCAGGTCGAGCATTCTACGCCCCCCACATTTCGCTCGGACGTCATCGGCTGGAGAACGCCGCTGCGAGTTCTGTCACCCAGGTATCCACCAGAGTGAAGTAGTCGTCGATCCCCTCACGGACACCGGGTGAAAGCGGTACGTGGACGAGCACGGCGCCACCTCGTGTGGCCACGGTCTCCACCTTGCCCCTATCGAAGTAGGTAGCGGCGATCACGACGTCGAGGTTCTCCTCCCGCATTCGTTCGATGAGGCGCCCCACGTGTCGAGGAGTCGGTGCGATGCCGGGCTTGGCCTCGACATATTCGGCGCAGCGTACGTCGAAGCGGTCTTCGAAGTACGCCCAGTTCTTGTGATAGCAGATGAGCCGCTGTCCGCGAAAGGGCTCGGCCGCAGCGAGCCATCCACCCAACTCCTCCGCGAGTGGCTTGCCATCTAGCTCTTGTGAGCTGAGGAACGCATGCAGTGTGTGTTTCAGTGCCAGCTGTTCCAGCGTTTCTGCCCCCAACAAATCGACGAGCCGTTCGCCGAAGAGGCGGCGGTGCACTCGGTCGGTGAAGTTGGCGAGCCCTGCGTCGAAATGAGCGGCGCGGTCCGGTGCGACTCGTTTGAGTCCAGCGGTGATGTTGCGCGCGACCTGAAGCGTTCGCAGTGGGTCCGTTGTCAGGTGAGGGTTGCCGAAGATGTGGACGTCACCTCCGCTTCGGTCTGCGGCGACCGGAATATCGAGCAGCTCGACTCCCGTATACGCGGTGATGTATCCACGCCCGCCTTCCAACACGTCGCGGTTGCCTGCACGGTCGAGCAGGACCGGAACCCACAGTTCCAGATCGAGGCCCGTCGTGACGAAGGCCTGAGCCCCCCTCAGGTCGCGTGCGAAGCTCGGCTTGGGACGCACGAAGTGAGCATCTTCGTTGGGGTTGGCGATCGCGGTCACTTCGACCTCGGCCCCTCCGATCTCCCTCACCAGCTCTGCGTAGATCGGAAGGGTCGTCACGACTCGCACCGGGTCTCGCAGCGGATCCGCTGACGGGCTCGATGTCCCCGCGTCGGTCAATACCGTCCCCATCGCGAGGGCGCTGACCAGAATTGTCTTGAACATCACTCTATCTCCATGCTCGATGCACTCGATGTCGTCAGAGCCATCGCTAGTAAGTCTCGTGCTTGTGTGGGCCCATCGCGAACGTCACCTGAAAAAGCAGGTGTCCCTCACGCTCGGGCGTGAAGCTGCGACCGAGCAAATCGTATTCGAGTCGGAGCCGGACGTATTCGCTCTGCCACCACGTCAACGTCGGAGAGAACAGCCAGGCGGTCTCTTCCAAGTTCTCCGGGTTCTCCGTGCGGTCGAAGCGTCCGCCGACGAGCCAACTCTGCGAGAGCCGCAACTCACCCAGAGCCCAGAGCCCCAGGGCGCGTTCCACTCCTCCACTCGGTGCCGGCTCGAGTCGCGCCAGGCCATCCAGGGACATGACTCCTCCGCGAAGGGACAGCCCGCGATAGCGTGACTGGCCCGGCGGACGCCATGTGAACGCCATCTCCACGCCGTACAGGTCCCGGTCGGCAAGCACGGCTTCGTCTTCATACGACCCGCTAAGCCAGCTGACGCCGAGGTCTAGGTCGGTCGACGTCGACAGGTTCCAAAAGGCGTTCACATGCCCGAGCCACGAGAGCCCTCCGGACTCCCCGAACAGCGTCTCATTCTCACTTCGCGTCACTTCGACGGTGGCTTCGTAGGTCCCCCCGGCCAATGCGAAAGGCGCGAGCCAATGTGCCGAAAGGCCCGTTTGTGCGAGCGACTCCTCACCGATGAATGCGAGGTGCGGGAGCGAGCGCGTTTGGAAGGGGAGCGCATGTGCGTGCCACCGGTTCACTTGGCCGAACTGCTGGAAGAACTTCCCGAGCTTGAGCCCGATGCCTCCGGGAAGGCTCACCCACTCGACGTATCCCTCCTCTACCGCGAAGCCGCTGCCACCTTCTTCGGCTCCGTGGACGTCGCCACGACCATCTCCCTCAAACGGGGAGAACTCTCCGCCAGCATTATGCCGGGAGAGAAACACCTTGGCGCGTGAGAAGGGGTCCAGATTCGAGATGATGGAGATCTCGAATTCTCGAGCGAAGAAGTTGTCCTGGTCCGTATCGTCCTTGTTCACATGCCCGAACAGGCTGGAGTTGACGCTGATTTCGGGGTTGAGCGCCTGCAAGGAGCGCTGTCGGCCGACGAACTCCTGAGTGTCGTCCGCCGATGGTGTGGATGACGGGTCCGCAGAGGCCGCCGCCTGTGCCGCCGCACGAAGCCGCGCCAGCGCGTCGTCTGCCTGCTCGTCCGCTGCTTGCTCCTCCGCTCCCTCGTCGCGAAGGCGGACGACTTCTTGGCTCAGGCTGTCCACCAACGCAGCTAGGCGTGCGAGTTCCACCCTCAGCGAGTCGGTCGCTTCCTGCGCGACCGTCGCTTCGGGCTGCGCGAAGGTGGTGGGGATCATGAGGAGTACGCACCACACTGCTCGGCGGACTCCCTTCCAATAGCTGTTCACGATTCTGGCGCTCTCTATATCCCTGGTATGCGACGGTACGGGGCGTATCTGCCTCGTACGGAAGGCCGCAGTGCGGCCGGGTGCAGTCCGTCAGGCCAGGGGCGGAGCGCGGGAGGGATGTCCGTATGCGAAAACGGAGTGAACAGAGGCGGGCGCTTCCACGGGCACGGCCACAGCGTCGATCTCTTGCGTGTGGTCGATCAGCGTGGGCGCTGCCGTGAGTGAGAGATTCGCCCCGACCTGCGTGCAGACCGTGTGATCGTGCGCAGGTGGGCAGTGAGCTGGATTGTGCTCACTCTCGATCGCGGACTCGTGCACAAATTCGGCGCGTTCGAGCGCTGGTACGGCGATGCTCAGTGTGAGCAGCAGCGCCGAGAGCAAGACCGATACGGTCTTCCGAATTACCTCGTCTCTCGCTTCCATAGGGATATCCAGGCTAAACACGGGCCCTGTGAATGTCAAACAAAAATCATTGCTCGTACTGGTCCTGTTCCGCACTGCTCTGTATATTGCAGGTGCGCATTGGGGGGCTCATGTATTGAGCCAACGCACCGAAGCCGGGACTGACTCTCGAGTCGGCCGCTAGGCCCCGGAAGAGGGGAAAGCGAAGTACTTGGGGAGGTCGCAGCAGTTCATCCCGGGCTTCAATCCTCGCCTTCTGATGTGCACGAGAGGGCCGGCGTCTAACCGCTTTCGGGCGGCCAAGGTGTCGACCCTCTCGACCCTTCGGCATCAGCGTAGGTGAGGACACACCCATGCCCCTAGTGCGAGCCACCCGCCGTGTGCACTTCAGTGCCGCGCATCGCCTGTTCAGGGCCGACTGGTCGGACGAGCGGAATGCTGAGGTGTTCGGCGATTGTTCGAATCCGAGTTGGCACGGGCACAACTACGAGCTGGAGGTCACCGTCGAGGGCCCTGTCGATGCCGAGACGGGCTTCGTCATGGATCTAAAGCGTCTGAAGGGCGTGCTGGAGGACCGGGTCTTGGCGGATGTCGATCACCGAAACCTCAACAGCGAGGTTGCGTGGCTTGCTGACGTGAATCCCACGACCGAGAACCTCGTCGTGGCCATCTGGGATCGTATCGTACATGCCGTTCCGGAAGGCGTGAGGCTCGCCAAGGTGGTCGTTCACGAAACGCCACGAAACTCAGCCGAGTACTTTGGACCCGAGGGGGGCGCCGGACCATGAGCGACAGCACCGTGGAACCGTCGGGCAGCGTCGACTTGTCGGGGGCCTCCTTCGAGGATCTCGTCGCTGAGATGATCGGCCGTCTGGGTGACGATCCGCAGCGTGCGGGCATGCTCAAAACTCCGACTCGCGTTGCTGAGTCCCTGTCGTTCCTGACCAAGGGATACCGGGAGACGCCCGAAGAGGTCATCGGGGATGCGCTCTTCGAAGAGGGCCATAAGAACATGGTGTTGGTGAAGGACATCGAGGTCTATTCGATGTGCGAGCATCATATGCTGCCGTTCTTCGGCAAGGCTCACGTCGCGTACATTCCCGATGGACGCATTCTGGGCCTTTCCAAACTAGCGAGGCTGGTGGAGGTGTACGCGCGCCGGTTCCAAGTCCAGGAACGGCTCACCGAGCAGGTCGCTCAGGCGCTATGGGACCACGCCAAGCCGCAAGGGGTCGCGGTTGTCGTCGAAGCGTATCACCTATGCATGATGATGCGTGGTGTTCAGAAACAGAACTCCAAAACCATTACTTCAGCGATGCGCGGCTCCTTCCTGGATGACCCGAGGACACGAGACGAATTCCTGAGGCTGACGACCAGCTCGCATCAGCCCTTGTGATGGTGAGGCCGCTCGGGCGTCGCCGGACGTACGGCGTACCCGAGGCTCACGCATCGAAGCAATGACTGAATTCGCGTATACCGTCAGCGCTCAGGCGCACTACGACGCGGCTCATTTTCTTCGCAACTATGAAGGCAAGTGCAGTCGGCTGCACGGACACCGGTACGTGGTGGAGGTTGCGCTCCAGGCCACTGAACTCGACGACTCCGGCATTGCGTTCGACTTCATCGACTTGAAAAAGGCGCTGCGTGGCATTGCCGACGAATTGGACCACGAGAACTTGAACGAGCTTCCGCCATTTCAGGACGTGGAAACGAGTGCTGAGAACCAGGCGAAGTACTTCTTCGAGGAACTGGGAAGGAGGCTCCCTCAACCGATGGCGGACGGCCTGCTCTACGCCCGCATCTGGGAGTCCCCGACGCAGTGGGCTCAGTATGGGCCCGCTAGCGCACCACTACCGCCAGCGCAGAGTCCTTCGGGCTGAGGCTCGGAGCACATCCAAGGTGCATCTCCTCCTCACCGATCGGCTCACTTGCCCTCGATGCGGTCCCGAGTTCGGTTTGATCCTCCTCGCACACGAGTTGACCGACCGTCGGGTGCAGGAAGGCGTGTTGGGTTGTCCGAATTGCCGCGATTCTTTTCCGATTCAGGATGGCTTCGGTGACTTGCGTGCCCCTCCCCGTCGGGCGCTCGAGGCCGGGCTGGCCGGTGCATTCGGCAGTCACGAGGCTGGGGAGGCCGAACGGATCACAGCACTCATCGGGGTCGCTCGTGGGCCTGGTACCCTTGCTCTGGTTGGGGGCCCCGCGGGCCACGGTCCAGCGATCTCTCTGCTCACGGAGGATCTCCAGATCGTGGGCATCGACCCGGATCTGAGCACCTGGCCGGTTGATCCATCGTGGAACCGTATTGTCTCGGGGCCGGGTCTCCCGTTCTTCTCGAGGACGCTGCGAGGCGTCGCCGTTGATGGCCGTCTGGGCAGACGTTGGGTCGACGAGGCTGCCCGTGTGGTCGCCCCCATGTCGAGGGTCGTGGTGACGGATGCTGCCGAAGAGACTTCCGCGTGGCTCGAGGATACCGGGCTGAGCGTAGTGGGTGCTGAGGAGAAAACTGTTGTTGCGGCAAGGAGTTGAGCGCTTTTTGGCGTTGCGCCGGTCCCCTTTCTGCTCCTACCTTCTGGCCTGCCCCGATCACATCACCGGCCTATTGAATGGCGTTCTGGAATAAGCTCTTTAGCGGCGGCGAGTCCCCTCGCGTCGACTACTACAACGAGGGTGTCGAGCTTCTCACAGACGGGAAGTTCCACGAGGCCCTGACCTCGTTCCGGCTGGCTCTGAAGGTGGAGCCAGGCGATGCCACCGTGCTCCAGCAGATCGCGATCTGTTACACCCGGATCGGCATGACTGAAGAAGCCTCCAAGACGTACCGCCACGTTCTGCAAAAGAATCCGGACTCGGCCGGTTCCCACTACGGCTTGGCCTTTCTCTTGCTCCGAGGCGAGAATCCGCACAGTGCGATCGAGCACCTCGAAGCCTTCCTCGCGCAGGCTCCCAAAGATGGAGATGCGGAGGACCACGTCAGCCACGCTCGCTCGACCCTGGCGCAGTTGCGAGGGGAGGCTTACGAGGCATCCGCCGAGCCGCCGCCGCCCGATGAGCTCTTCTAACTTGCGAAAGGTCCAGCTCCGCTGGGCCGGAGAGGGACTCGTCTTCAGAGGAGGGGCAGATGGTGGCCCCGAGGTCACCGTAGACAGCGGTGCCACTGAGGGCGCGTCGCCGACCGAGCTGTTGCTGCTGTCCCTCGCCGGATGCATGGGCGTGGATTTGATCGTGATTTTGCAGAAGTCACGCGTACCGCTCGAAGCGCTCGATGTCGAGGTCATCGGTGAGCGTGCGGACAGCGAACCACGCAGGTTCGTTGCGATCGAGTTGGTCTATCGCCTGAGGGGACCCCGGGCGGAGGATGAGCTCAAGCTGCAACGGGCGATCGATTTGTCGCGGGACAAGTACTGCAGCGTGCTGCATTCCCTGCATCCTGGTATCGCCTTCTCCATTCGGGTCGAGCGGGCTTAACCGCCCCTCAGAGACATCGCATGACGACCCTCACCTCCGTAGCCAACGAGACCCCCGTCCCTGAGACGACGCTCACACGTCTCTTCTTCGAAGCGGTGGATAGGTACGGTGAGAGGACCGCGTTCGAGCGCCTGACGTCGGCGACCGAGCTTAGCGGCATCGGTTATGACGAGGCGTGCCGGATCGTAAAGGGGGTGGCCGCAGCGCTGACCGAACAGGGGATCCGGCGCGGAGACCGTGCGGCGATCCTTTCGGAAAACCGCAGTGAATGGGCGTTGGCCGACTACGGTTGTCTCTGTGCGGGCGTGATCGATGTCCCGGTCTACGCAACGCTGACCGTACGTCAGGTCGCTTTTGTGCTCGAAAACTCCGGTGCCAAGCTCGTCTTCGTCTCCTCGAGCGAACAGATGGACAAAGCGCTGGCGGCGGCGGCAGCGTGCCCCCAGGAAATCCTCGTAGTTGCCTTCGACATGATCGCGGATCTGCCCGACGGAGTGATGTCTTGGGCTTCGTTCCTGGCCGCCGGTGCGGATGTCGCGGATGCGTGGTCTGACGAAGACTTCCGGGCTGTCGCTTTTGAGGCTCAGCCCGACGATACCGCGACCGTACTGTATACGTCGGGCACAACTGGCGATCCGAAGGGAGTGATGCTGACACACAACAACGTCGCTTCGAACGTACTGGCGACGTGTCTGGTTTTAGAGGTCACGGACGCCGACAACACCATCAGCTTTCTGCCGCTTTCGCACATCCTGCAACGCATGGCGGACTACGTCTTCTTCCGCAGTGGGTGTCGCCTGGCTTATCCGCGCTCGATGGAGACGTTGGTGGATGACATGAAGGTCGTGCGCCCGACCATCGTGGTGTCGGTACCGCGCATTTATGAGAAGATCTACAACGGGGTAATGAACGCGCGCGGTCTGAAGAAAAAGCTCATCGACTGGGCCGCCTCGGTGGCCGACCGTGCCATCGAGGTGAGTTTGGCCGGAGGGAATCCGAGTGGGCTGCTCGCGCTCCAATACCGTCTTGCCGACAAGCTGGTCTTCATGAAAGTGAAGGATGCGGTCGGCGGTCGCTTGCGGTATTTCGTGAGCGGTGGCGGTCCGTTGGCTCCCACATTGAACCGCTTCTTCAACTCGATCGGTATGCCGATTCTGGAGGGGTATGGCCCCACCGAGACGAGCCCCGTCACGAATCTGAATTCACTTGAATTCTCCCGAATTGGCACGGTGGGCAAGGCCGTTCCCAGTACGGAGATCCGGATCGCGGGCGACGGCGAGATCTTTGTTCGCGGCCCTCAGGTCATGAAGGGCTACTACAATAATCCCGACGCCACCAATGAGGTGATCGATGCCGATGGCTGGTTCGCGACCGGTGACATCGGCGACATCGACGCAGACGGTTTCCTCAAGATCACGGACCGAAAGAAGGACATCATCGTTACGGCTGGCGGCAAGAATATTGCTCCACAGCCCATCGAGAACCTGCTCAAGACGAATCGTTTCGTGGAGCAGGTCGTGATGATCGGTGACCGTCGCCGGTATTGTTCTCTGCTCATCGTCCCGGCGTTTGACGCGCTCGAGCGGTGGGCGAACGAGAATCGCATCTCTTGGAGTGATCGCTCGGGTCTCGTGAACTCGGACCAAGTAATAGCGCATATGGAGCGTGAGGTGTTCGGGATGCTCACCGACCTGGCCTCGTTCCAGCGACCCAAGAAGATCGCACTTCTCGAGGAGGAACTCTCGATCGAAAACGGCTTTGTGACGCCCACCCTGAAGGTCAAGAGACGGGTCGTTCACGAACGGTTCGATTCCCTTATAGACGAGCTGTACTCGGAAGAGGCCTCAGACGCCACGGCGTATTGAGCGATGACTACAAATCCCACCGACGTAGTAGCCGTGATGGATGGCGACGTTCAGCACACCATACCTGAGGTGCTCGTCGTCGCTGTCTCAGGAGGACACGCGCCGTACCTCGCCTGGGTCGGGAACGAGGTAGGGGCGTAATCGTGGTGAAGAAACGGCGGGGCAAGAAAGAGGAAAAGGCAGTGCCGGAAAGCGAGCAGACTAATCTGCTCTCGGACCCCACCCCCGAGCCCGAGGACGCTGTCCGGCCTGCTGAGGTTGAGGCACGCGTCCCGGTCTCTTTCGAGTTGGTGTCCGAAGAGGGTGCGCCAGTTCCGGCTCCCCCGGCGGGAGAGCGGCTCGGCCGGGCCAAGGACCTCGTACAAGACGGTCGCATCGCGGAGGCGATCACGTTGTACCGCGATATCCTCGCTCAGAATTCTGCCAACCTCAAAGCGCGGAACAACCTGGGCGTTCTGTACGACGAGTTGGGCGATCTGGAACTGGCGCTCGAGCAGTTCGAGGCCGCGGAGTTGATCGAACCCAACAATGTGGAGCTCATGAACAACTACGGCTCGGTGCTCGGAGCGATGGGCCGCTACGATGAAGCGGGTGAGTTGTTGCGTCGGGCGCAGAGACTCGACCCCGATGACGTCGCGGTGCGCACGAGCCTGGGCATTCTGCACTATCGCCGTGGGGTGTACGCCATGGCGGAAGCGGACCTCGCTTGGGTTTGTGAGCAGAACGATGCCCACGGGCCGGCCTTCTACTATCTCGGGGAGGCGCTCAACCGGCTGGGTCGGTACGATGATGCGTTGCAAGCCCTGGAACGCGCCACCGTGCTTCAGCCTCAAAACGCCAAGGCGTTTTATACCATGGGTCACCTCTATGACCGCAAGCACATGGGTGAAGAAGCCGCGCTGATGTACCGGAAGGCGAGGGAGTTGTCGCGGGGATGATCGAGGTCCTACTCGGTGTGCTTCACGAACAGGAAAGTGAGGGCATCGTCAGGCAGATCCGCTCAGACCTCGTACCGGTGACTTCCGCTGGTCGTGACGTCGCAGAGCATGCAGGCGAAGCGATGAACGACAAGCTCGAACAGATCGGTTCGATCCCGCTGGGTGGGGCGGTCATCACTCCGGCAGGGGATCTGAGAGCGGACTTCGTGATTCATGCTGTAGTGTCCGCACCGGATGAGGTGGAGACCCCCGCGTCCGTTCACAAGGCGCTCAAAAATAGCCTTCGAGAGCATCCGACCTGGGACTCGAGTCGCTGGCCTTGCCGCCGTTAGGAACTGGCATCGGTTGGCTGGATGCTGAGGGAAGCGCGCAGGCGATGCTCGAGTTGCTCTTCTTCCATCTGGACGAAGGTCAGCCGCCCCTAGATGTGAGGATCGTCACGAGCGCTGAGTACGAGCAGCAAGTGTTCGAGCAACTCGTGGCCGAGATGACTAGTCAGCGAAACGCGCTAAAGTAGAGCTCCTCTGACGCCGAGCATTTCGGTACGCGTTAGACTTTGTGGATGGGGCTGGGCAAGGTGACTTGGAGGACTCCCGATGCGTAGACGGATCCTGGGTGGTGCGATTCTGCTGATCTGGCTTGCCATGGTCGGCGCGCAGGTGCGTCGTGAATATTTCCAGCCGGAGCTCGCGCGACTTGCTGCGGCGTCGCTGTCGCTCGCGCCTGGGGTCAATTTCTACACCCTCACAATGGGTTCGCGTACGGTTGGTCAGGCGACCTCCCGCCTGGATACGTTGACCGACGGCTTCCGGCTCGAAGATGTGATGTCTCTCGAGCTTCCTGCGCTGGTCAGACGGGTACGGCTGTAGCGCGTACCGACGTGAAGCTGAGCACCTCGCTCGTCATGGAGACATTCGAGTTCTCACTCGATAGCGAGGTCGGACGCTTCTCTGCGTCGGGCACGCTGAGCCCCGACACCACACTCGAAGTCACGATCGTTTCCGCGGGGAGCCAACAGAACCTGAGTTTTCGGCTACCCCGTCCGCCGATCTTGTCGAATATCGTGCCGATTCGCTTGGCGATGGGGGAGGGTTGGAAGGTTGGTGACCGGCATCGGCTCCCGGTATTCGATTCGACCACATTGAGCACCCGCACGGTCGAAGTACGTGTGCTCGAGTTCGACACGCTCTTCGTGACAGACAGCGCCGCTCTGGGCAACGACGAGCGGTGGTCTCCGGCCCGCACGGACTTGATTCCGGCTTGGAAGATTGCGGAGATATTCGGAGGGATTCAGGTGGAGAGTTGGGTCGACGAAGACGGACGGATTTTGCGCTCCTCCAGTCCGCTTGGTTTCTCCATGGAGAAGACCGAGTACGAGTTGGCTAGGCAGGCTCAAGAAGACGCGAGGCTCACGGTCATGTCTCCGCTCGACGACGACGTGATCCTTTCGACTGCGGTGGCGAGCAACGTCGACCTCGAGGATGTCGAGGCATTCGAGGAGCTGCGCTTCCGACTCACCGGCGTGGATCTAACCGGCTTCCAGTTGGATGGAGGTCGGCAGAGCTTCGCGGTGACACGCTCATTGTTCGGCGAGAGTCTTGGGATGCTCTCGAACCAGACTACCGACTGCCCTACAGCTTCATGGATCTGCGCGAGTGGCTCGAGCCGGAGCCGCTTATCCAAAGCGATGATCCGCGAATCGTGGAGCAAGCTCGGAGGATGACGGCCCGGCGTAGCGAATGGAGGCAGGATCCGAAGCGCGTCGCCTCGGAGCTCACCCGGTCTGTCTACGGTATGCTCGAAAAGAGCATCACGTTCTCCATACCGAACGCGGTTCAGGTCCTCGAGACCCGGCAAGGCGATTGCAACGAGCACACGGTTCTATATATCGCGCTCGCGCGGGCTCTCGGACTTCCGGCCAGGACCGCCGTGGGGCTCGTCTACCTCAACGGCTCGTTCTTCTACCATTACCATGCCTGGCCCGAGGTCTGGCTCGACGAGTGGGTCGCGGTCGACCCCACGTTCGGCTAGTAACCTGCGGACGCGTCGCACATTCGCTTCGTGACCGGTGGCCTCGCGCAGAAGATCGAAATTGTCCGACTCATCGGGAATCTGGACATCGAAGTGCTGGGCGCCCCGACTGAGTCGCTCGGAGCCCCGGCGGACACCCCAGAGTGAATTTCCCTCAAAAGGAAGCCCCGTGAGCGAAGCGCACGGTACTGATACGGCCGTCATGGCCCCTCCCGATGAAGCCCGTTCTCGTTCCGGCGAAATGCTGCAGCTCAAGGGCTTGAAGAAGAGCTACGGCAGTTTCGCCGCCGTGAAAGGGCTGGATTTGAACGTCCATCGCGGTGAGATCTTCGGCTTCCTAGGCCCCAACGGGGCGGGCACGACCACGACGATCCGCATGGTGGCGGGGGTTCTTCGTCCCTCGGAGGGTCAGGTGCTGATCGGTGGGGACGATCTGGAGAAGGCGCCGGAGTCTGCAAAGGCGCGTGTCGGGTATATCCCCGATCGGCCGTTCCTGTACGAGAAGCTGTCTGGCGGCGAATTCTTGCGTTTTGTTGCGGGGTTGTGGGGCCGTGAAGGTGATGCCGTGGAGCAACGGGCTGACCGTCTGTTGGAGCTCTTTCGCTTGACGGAGTGGAAGGACGAACTGATCGAGAGCTACTCCCACGGCATGCGGCAGAAGATTCTCATCAGCTCGGCGCTCATTCATCAGCCTGAACTCATCGTGGTGGACGAGCCGATGGTCGGACTCGACCCGCGGTCGGCCCGCCTGCTAAAGGATCTACTGAGGACGTTCGCGGAGAACGGAGGAACGGTCTTCCTTTCCACGCACACGCTGGAGGTGGCCGAGGTCCTCTGTGACCGGATCGCGATCATCAACGAAGGTGAGATCATCTCGCTCGGTACAATGGACGAGCTTCGCTCCCAGGCCGAGGTCGGGGGTGCACACCTGGAAGAGATCTTCCTAAAAATGACGGGTGGCGAGGCTATGACGGATGTTATTGAGAGCCTGCGCGGGGCAATCCAACGGTGAACGGAGCCGCGCTCCAACGCAGCCCGGGCATCCTGTTGCTGCTGGGCCCGAAGATTCGCACCAAGATCAATCGCGCACGCACGTCTGAGGGCCGGCTCTTCAAGAGTCTGCTGCTCGGCTTTGTGGGGGTCTTTTTTGGGGCGCTGATCTTCGTGGTCATCTTCCGGATGCTGATCTACTTCCGGGGTACTCAGGGCATCGGCGATCTGCTCGCGAGCAAGCTGCTCGGGCTGGCATTCGTCACGTTCTTGATGATCCTAGTGCTCTCGAATGTGATCACGTCCCTCTCGACGTTCTTCCTCTCAGAGGATCTCGAGCTCGTCGTCGCGGCCCCTGTGGAGCCGGAGAAGGTGTGCGCAGCGCGTCTCATCGAGACCGTGGTGGACTCCATCGTGGATGGTGGCATTGCTCGCCGTCCCGCTTCTGAGCGCCTACGGGGTGGTATACGCGGCCGACTGGAAGCACTACCTGCTTGCTATTGGCGCGCTGCTGCCGTTCCTCGTTGTGCCTGCGGTGATCGGGAGCGCAGTCACGTTGGTCTTGGTCAACGTCTTTCCGGCTCGGCGCACGAGAGACCTGCTTGCACTGATCGGGCTCTTCGCCGCTGCTGGTGTGGTCGCGCTCTTCCGGGTCTTGCGGCCCGAGCGGTTGATGCGTCCCGAGGAATTCCAGGATCTCGTCGACTTCGTCGCGGTCCTGCGCGCGCCCACCTCGGTCTGGCTTCCGAGCGAGTGGGCCGCGAACGCGCTCATGTCTTACTTGAACGGCTTCTTCGATTGGTTCCCGTTCCTTTTCCTGTGGAGCACGGCCGCCGCCTTCGTCGTGATGGGTGGGTGGCTACACCGGCACTACTTCGAAGCTGGCTTCACACGCGCACAAGAGGGTTCGGAGCGCCGAGAAGGGCGTGTTCGCTCGTTGGTCGTCGACCGACTGTTGCGGAGCGCCGAGCCGAGCACTCGAGTGCTGGTATCCAAGGAGATCCGCGTCTTCTTCAGGGACACGACGCAGTGGTCCCAACTGATCTTGCTGAGCGTCTTGGTCGCGGTCTACGTCTACAACATCACCGTTCTGCAACTCTATACGGGTGAGGAGGTGTCGTTCCTGCTCATCAACGTGGTGTCTTTTCTGAACCTCGGCTTGGCCGGCTTCGTCGTGGCGGCGATCGCTGCACGCTTCGTATTCCCGGCGATGTCGATCGAGGGGCACATGATGTGGCTGTTGCGCTCGTCACCGCTCGACGTGCGACAGCTGTTCTGGTCGAAATACTGGGTGGGTACCGTGCCTCTGCTGGTGGTAGCGCTGCCACTCATTGTCGTCACCAACATCGTACTCGATGCTTCCCCGTTCATCTTGATCCTCACCTCCGTCACCATGGTCGGGATCACGTTCGCGATTACGTCCCTCGCGCTCGGACTCGGCGCGTTGTACCCGAACTACGACACGGAAAACGTCGCCGAAATCCCGACTTCGTTCGGGGGGTTACTCTTCATGATGGCGGCAGTGGCCTACCTCGCGGGTGTCATCGTTCTCGAGGCTTGGCCGGTGTATCTTTTCCTGCGTCTCGCCTCCAGGGAGGGGCAGCTCAATTGAGTTCGGTCCCGCTGGTGCTCGGCGTCAGTGGGGCGCTTCTTCTGACCGTGCTGGCTACGTCGGTCCCCCTTAGGGCTGGCGTCCGTCGGGTGCGCTCGATCGACTTCTGAATTCGGAGATTCATCCATGCTCGAGTCCATCAAGAGTTTCTTTAAATCGTCGATGAGCCCGTCGCCGGACGCGGACAAGTCGGAGAGTGCGCCGGACATCCGTCTCGCCGCGTGTGCGCTCCTGCTCGAACTCGCCCAGGCCGATGACGAGTTCACGGACGACGAGCGTCAGCATCTCGAGTCAGCCATTCGGCGCCAGTTCGGCCTCGGGCAAGCAGAGGCCGAGAAGCTGATCTCGCTCGCCCAGGAAGCGAAGGACGAGGCGATTGACCTGTGGCAGTTCACGAACTTGATCGCCGAGAACTACTCACTTGGTCAGAAGATGGTCTTGGCTGAGATCATGTGGGGGCTGGTGTATTCCGACGGCGATCTCGCCGAAAAGGAAGACTACCTCATGCGAAAGATCTGCAACTTGTTACGGCTCAAGCCGGGATACTTGGCCGAGGCTCGCAAGCGGGCGGGGGACTCCGAGCGTTCTGGCCCGATGGACGCGATGGACTAGCCTGCACATATTTCTAAACCACTCCACTTCAATGAGAAGCCCGAGCGATGCGCGACTTGGTTCCTGGCGGATACATCTTTACCCATGCGGTATTTTGGAGCGTGATCGCCCTAGTCGGCGTGGGCACGAATGCGGTCGCGGTCATTCTTGCGATCGGTCTTGGGCTCCTGGTGTTCGAGACGGCCACCAAGCAGTAGTCCGTTGATTCTCACGCTCAAGATCCTCGCGTGCGTGCTCGCAGTCGCACTAGGTCTGTGGATGGGGCTGCCCGGCCACTATTCACAGCCCCCCGAGGACATTGACGACGTGATGGAGCGAGGCGGTAACGCGCGGCGTAGAAGGGCCAAGCGGTCCCTTTCTCCTTTGGCGTGGTTGCAACGTCAGCCCAGCGTCCGTAGCAGCCGCAGGGGACGTGGCTTCAACGTCGAGGGGCCGAACGACCGCTGAGTCAGTCGCTACCCCAGGAGTGCGTCGACCACGGTGAGAACTACACCGATGCCGGCGCCCAGCAGGTAGCCTAGCCGAACGATCAGCTTCAGCTCCCGGTGGGTAACGTTTCGCACGATCTCTTCCATGCGGGACACCGGGAAGTTCAGGACCTTTTCTTCCACCCGTCTCGACACGTCGATCTGCGCGACGACCGTGGGGACCTGGGTCTCCAGCCAGTCCCAGATTGGGTTACCTAGAGCGGCCTCTATCCGCACCGCCCCATCTTCAGGTAACCATTTTGCTGGTGTGCCGATCGGGCGGTCCAGCACGCCACCAGCGAGCTTTCGGATGGCGTCACCCAGGGCCGCGCGTGCGGTCTCCGAGCGCGCGGCGGAGACCAACGTCTCCGAGATGCGCTCCGGCGGAATGCGTTCGAGCACCTCTCCCCACGTACGGTCGCCAGCTTTGTCCAAGCCTTCGTGCAGTTTCTCGAGCAGGAACTCTCGTGTGCTCGGGTCGCGTGCCATGCCGAGGATCCAATCTACCAACGTAGTACGGGACTGAATTACGCTCGGGTCATCCGGGTCACCTAGCACGTCGGACACCGGACGCCTGAGGAAGTCTACGATCGCTTCGTTGACGCCACGGCCCATCGCCTCTTGCACGTCGTTGTCTCGCAGGATCTCGGAGAGCCGCTCCGAGCCCTCTGCCTCGATGGTGTCGAGCACCTTGTCGACGGTGTCTTCCGTCATCACGAGGCGAGCGACGACCCGCTGATGGAATTTGAGGTCGCTCAGGAAGCGATGGAGGAGGTCGTGTATCGTCGACTGGAAGCGCGCACGTGCGGCGTCGTCCTCCAGCAGGCGGCCGAGCCGTTGCGCCGCGAGCGGCAGGTAGCCCGCGATCGCCTTTTCCACTGTACCGATCACACCGGGAGGCAGGATTTGCTCGAAGGTCCGGCCCGGCTCGAGCAGACGATGGGCCGCCCGGTCGAGGTAGTCCTCGATCGCCGCCTTGACGTCCTCACTGTCGACCGCGTTGTGGAGCCATTCGTCGACGGCTGACTCTACGGCCGCACCCCTGGCAGACGTGATCAAGCTGCCGATCGGTTCGTCTTTGATCGCTTCAACGAGGTCTCCGGCCCGTCGTTCCATCGACTCGGCGAACCGGTCGGACTCAAGGTAGAGGTCCAGCTGCGCCAGTGCCTTGTCGACTCCCTCATCGAGCAGTACCTCGATGTCGGGCATGACGCGCTCTGGGATCAATTCGCGCAGCGCCGCGCGCTCGGTGTGGAGCGCCCCATCGAGGAATTCGGCCAAGCGCTCGTCGAACGCCGTCCGAAAGGTCTCGTCGGTGAAGGTCTGCGTCAGATCCTCAGCTGTCAGGAGTCGATCACCCACGGTCTTGCCGATCGCCGCCGCTAGCCGGGGCTGGTTCTTCGGGATCGCTCCCTGGAGCAGGCGCGGCCGCCAACGGCCCAGCAGATTCGGCGGCTCGTACGGGTGAAAGAGCATCCAGATCGCGACGCTGTTCGTTAGCCCGCCAGCCAATGCGCCGGCCACAACGTTCACGACGATCTTCAAGAGTTGTTCATTCATGCTAGCGCTGCTCGTGCCTAAAGAGACCGCGCACGGGAAATGTCCTTCCTTCGATGGTTACGGTGCCTTCCACTTCGAACAGTGCTTGTACCGGAAGCACGGGCCCGCTGCCTTGCCCCGCGCGCACATCTGCCGAACTCACTTCGAGCGTACCCTGAAGTTCGCCATCAGGCGAGGAAATGGTCCAGGAGACCGGTACATCGCGCCGTGCGGGCTGAAAGGCATTCGTCTCCACCCAGTCTACGGTCAGGGGACTCCACTGCAGATTCCTTAAGTCGAGCCGCCCCCAGCCTCGGTAGGCCGGTAGTGGCTCACCTTGGTGCTCACTTTCGCCCTGCAATACGAGCTGAAGAGAGTCACCTGAGGCCAGGAAGGCCCAATCACCGGCGCGGGGGGTCTCTGCTGAGGATCCTCGGGCCATGTCGAGCACGATGCCACCGATCCGACGATCCGATAGATAGAGCGACCCGTCGAGCAGTTGGAACACCTCTCCACGGGGGCCGCCCCACTCCATCAGCACACTCCCGAGCGCGAGTTCCAGATTTCGATCCCCTTCGTCGTAGATGATTCCGTCCACGGCGTTCCCGTCGCGAACGACGAGTTTCAGACTGCCGTGCGGGAGGACGCGGGCAGGTATCCGCGTGGGTGGGGTTTGCCATCGTTCCGCGAAGAAGGCGTCCCATGTGCCGCTCCGGTCGAGCCAGCCCCGGGCCTCGCGCACGACGGTTCCCGGCTGCGTGGTTGTCTCGAAGAGCCATGGGACTATGAGCAGACTGTCTTCGGTGACTGTCGTGAATACAAAATTTCGTTCATACGACCGGCCCGGGAAGTCACGGGGCGCGTCGCTGGGAGTCGTGCCTTGGGACTCCACGAACACTTCTGGTGCCGGCTCCGCACAGCCGAAGCCGGCGCATGCGAGAAGAATTGCCGCGACCCTCCGCCTCATGTCGTCCCTTCCCAAGTGGCAACTCTGCTCGTCACGTCTCCCCCCAACTGGCGGAGAGCCTGGGGTCGAGGATCTGCCCGGCTTGCACGTCGAGGGCCCGATCGAGCTTGCGTATGAACCTGCCGATCGTCCGAGGATTCCTGCCGAAATCCCCCCGTCCTGTACGCGAAGCGGAGGTGACGTCGACCCTGGTCTGACCGTTGTCGTCCAGCCCCACAGAAACATGGACGTCGTCCACGAAGCGCAATATCCGCGTGACCGACTCGGCGTCGAGTACTCCGAGCTGGTCGTCCTCGGTAGTAATGGTCCAACCCCACATCCGTTTGTGTGCGACATGCGCGGACCCGGTCCACACCCTGTCGAAGGGGATCGCATACGTCCGTCCCCTGAGGCGATGGTCCTCGGATGCTGGGTCCGTGTGGGCCTGATTCTGGGTGAACCCTCTCGAGAGTGGGCTCAATGCGGCGAGTCTCCAGATCCTAGAGCGAAGCGCACCGTCACGTCTGCGCGTACGACTTGGTCGCCCGCTTCGATCGGCGTGCTCGCGCGTGCGGCCTCCATCGTGCGCATCTGCAGGTTCGACGTCGGTTGACCGGAATTGCCGCGTACTTCCAACGCCTCGCCAAGACTTCGGTCCAAGGCGTTCGCGATCGCCGTTGCTTTCAAGCGAGCATCCTCGACTGCTGCGATGAGTGCTTCTCTTTGCGCCGCCTCGGCGCGCGACGCGCTGAATGCGACTGCGGAGATGCGATTCGCGCCGCTCTGGATCGCTAGGTCGATAAGTGCACCTACCGACTCCACGTCGTTGATGGTCGCGCGCACGTTGTTGACCGCCGTATACCCATCTATCGCGGGCGGTCGGCGTCGGTCTGCCCCTGTTTGGCTGTATTCCGGGCGGAGCGTGCTGAGAACACGCTCCATGGCGTCGGCGTCGGCGT
>Ga0114996_10002333_pt1 | contig 24630 bp, 19 predicted proteins | sample ArcticOcean_MG_C_4_FD_87039 | JGI IMG/M metagenome (GOLD analysis project Ga0114996, IMG submission 87039) | Marine microbial communities from western Arctic Ocean - ArcticOcean_MG_CB4_134 | ecosystem: Environmental > Aquatic > Marine > Oceanic | place: Arctic Ocean: Canada Basin | collected... | reverse complement strand
GCCGTGTCGGGCGCTGGAGCCGTGTCGGGCGCTGGAGCCGTGTCGGGCGCTGGAGCCGTGTCGGGCGCTGGAGCGGTATCGGGCGCTGGAGCCGTGTCGGGCACCGGAACCGTATCGGGCACTGGAGTCGTGTCCGGGACGCTGGCGTCCGGCTTCTCCTGGGTTTTTGCGGCTTCCGAACAGCCCATCCAAAACGAGGCCACCACAAAAAATCCGATCATCCCGTGTCGCTTTCGTACGGCGTGCATGCGCCCTCCCTTTGCTTCACGGGCGTACTCATACCACAGACCGCGTCGATGCAGCACGCAAACAAGGCCTTCATAGCGGTTGTCCTGGCTTGCAGCATTCACTATGCTCGAGTCAACGAAAGGGGCTAGGATTATGAAATGCAGAGCGGTTGGTTTTTGGATCTTGGTTGCGAGCTTTGCTTGGATCGCTTGTGGAGAGACTTCGTCCTCTGGCGAGTGTGTTCCCGGCCAATCCATCGAATGCGCCTGCCCAGGCGGCGGCTCGGGAGGCCAAGCCTGCAAAGACGATGGCTCGGGATACGAACCCTGTGATTGTGGCACCTCCGATATTTTTCAGCCCGGCGACGTAGACCCTGGAGACGCAAGCGAGGACACACCGGCCCCGTCGGATTCCAGGACCGAAGATACGCCACCGAACGATACCCCTCCGCCCGAAGACACGGATCCAGGACTCCCCACCTGTGAAAAGGATGCGGACTGTCCACCCGAATTGCCTCAATGCACACCCCAAGGCACCTGCGTTTTTTGCTATCCCGGCACCAAGATGTGCGAAGGGAACAAGCTCATGGTGTGCCACAAGTTTGGTGGATCGTATGAACTGCTGGAAGACTGTAGCGCCAGCCAGGGCACCTGCGACAAGGACGTCGGTGTTTGCATCTCTCCCTGCGGTGGTTTTGGGAAACTGGCGCTCACCAACGCTGGGTGCGAGTTCTTTGCCGTGGACTTGCGCAACGCCAAGGTGTCCACACCGGCCAAATACCTCAACGCACAAGACGCACCCTTTGCGGTGATTGTGTCCAACGTATCCCAGTCCAATCCGGCCAACGTGACGGTCACCGCACCCGACGGACAGACGTGGACCGCCGACGTCGAACCCATGGGCTTGTCGTACTTTCTCTTGCCCACCACATTCGGGATCCCCGGACCGGGACGATTCAACTCGGCGTATCGGATTCAGAGCACCTCATCCATTGTGGCCTATCAGTTCAACCCACTGGACAATGTGGATGTGTTCTCCAATGACGCATCGGTGCTCTTGCCGGTAGCGGAATTGGGCATGGAATACTTCGCCATGACCTTGGAGCATTTTTCGGCGTCGTCCCAGCCCGAACACCAATTCCCCGGCTACATCACCATTGTGGGCGTACAGCCGCAACCCACTCAGGTCACCATCACACCCACCGCCGATACGGAAGCGGCTGGCGACATCCCAGCCATGACGGCGGGCATGGCCGCCACGGTGTCGGTCGGCCTTAATGAGGTCATTCAGATCGAAGAGAAAGGCGGCGATCTCACGGGCACACGCATCCAATCGAACAAACCAGTCCTGGTCTTTTCCGGCCATCTGGCCGGTCGGCCCGACACGGAATGCTGCTCGGATCACTTGGAACAACAACTTCCACCGGTCTCCCGATGGGGCAAAGAGTTCGTCTTGGGTCGGAGCATGGAGCGTGGAAAAGAAAAAGACTATGTCCGCGTTTTGGCAGCCCTGGATGGTACCCAGGTCCAGATCTCCGGCAGCGCAACACCCGGCGGATTCAGCCTCAACAGAGGCGGTTTTCAAGAGGTGATGGTCGACGGCCACATCAAGATTACGGCGGACAAGCCCGTCTTGGTCGCCCAGTTCCTGGCGCCATCGGGGGATGTGACCATTCAAGGACCGTGCAACTCTGCAGCCGACTGTGGCGAAGCCTATGTCTGCGAACCCTTCTCATCGTCCAGCTCGGTGGACGTTTGCTTGCTCAAGGCCTGCACAAGCGACGCCGAATGTGGATTTGGCTATGCGTGCAACGAAGATCTGTATGGCGGCGTGGGCAAGGAGTGCAAACCCATTGGCGACCCGGCCATGATCCTGGCCGTGCCCGAAGAACAATGGCAACAGACCTTTGTCTTCCTGACGCCCAACAGCTACCTTCACGACTATATTAACCTGGTGATTCCCGAAGGAAGCGCGGTCACGTTGGATGGGACGACCATACCGCAGAGTGAGTTGGTGGCGGTCCCCGGAACCACCCACCGACTCTATCGAGCCGAGGTCACCGATGGCGTACACATCATCGAATCCGAAGAACCCGCTTCGCTGACCGTGTACGGTTACGACGCGGCTGTGAGTTATGGCTATCCCGGCGCCATGGGACTCAAGAATCTATTGAGTCCATAAAGCACACCCAACCGCCGATTCCTGTCTTGACGGAAAGGGGAACGCGGGGCACTATGCCGACCTCAACGAGACACATTCTCCGACTGTAGAAAGACCACCATGAGCCACGCGCCAATATTTGACACCTTATTACTCCTCGCCCTACCCGCTTCTGGAAAGTCGGAAGTTCGTCGCTTCATGCGCCATGGATCCGAGGCCGATTGCATCGAAAAGTACCACCTGGGAAATACCATCCAATTGGATGACTTCCCTTACGTCCACTTCTTGCGTGTCTGCGACGATGGACTGGAATCCATGGGCCTAGACCGCCTCTTTTATCCGAACACGGAAGAGGGGTTTTACGATGGTCGGGACTGGGGCACGCTGCTCAAATTGGTCAACCAAGACTACGCTCTCATCACCGACATCAACGCACCGGCGCCGTCCAGCGATCCGCAGGACCTCTTTGACCGCATCGACAAAGCGCGCTCCGAAGTGGGTGCGGAAGCCGTCTTTGGCCAGTTGTCCGCTGAGACACGATCCATCCTCGCGGACAAAGTCGCCCACGAAGCGGTGCGCTTGACCGACGAACTCTTTGGTCGACGACCAGAGACCTTGGACGGCCACACGGTGGTCATTGAGTTCGCCCGCGGAGGCCCCGATGGTGCTTCCTGTCCACTGCCGGCGCCCCATGGCTATCAATATTCATTGGCGCAGTTGTCACCGGCCATTCTCGAGAAGGCTGCAGTGCTCTACATCTGGGTGACTCCGGAAGAGTCGCGACGAAAGAACATCGCCCGCGCCAATCCGGACGATCCAGGCAGCATCTTGCACCACAGTTGCCCCGAATCCGTAATGTTGGCGGACTACGGCTCCTGCGACATGGGTTATTTGGTGGAGAACTCGGATGTACCCGGTACGATTCGTATTGAATCCGACGGACAAACCTTCCATCTGCCCGTGGTTCGTTTCGACAACCGCGTGGACCGCACGACGTTCGTACGGGACGAGCCGGCCACCTGGAATCCCCGCGACGTCGCTGCGCTGGAACACGGCCTGGCGACACCGCTCCGCGATCTGTGGAACACCCACAAAAGCCTCCGCAGCTAATCACAATAGTTTCTGATTGGCCTCCCCCTTCCGGGAGAGGTGCGTCCATCGCTTGTGCTTAAGCCGACCTTTCCGGGTGAAACGCGCGCTCAGCAATGATTTGAACGTGTCATTTGGGGTGAAGGGCTGGATGACTGGCTTTTCAGATGTGAACACAAACGATCGCGAGAGCTAAAGCCTGCCTTTTCGGGTGAAACGAGCGCTCAGCGCAGAGCAGTGTGCAATGGCAGCAAAGCAAGTCGACGAAGGCGGGGTTGGGCCCCGGCGAGGAGACGCGCGCCGATGACGTTGTGCAATGCGATGATGATGTGCGTGGGGAGTGCCCGCAAAGGCGGGCAGAGATTAAAAACGAAAACGCCACCGGCTGGGTTTCGCGTTCCGTCTGTCCCCTTCGGAGTTTCTAGTAATCCTTGGGTTGCTTCCACGACCGAAGCCGCTTCTGCTGCCTCTCATGAGGTTGTCGTACCTCTCAGAGTATTTCGACGCGAGCCGTACCGGCTATTTGGTTCCACGATCCCTCTACGGTGTTACCTTTACGGCCACCCATGAGGTATTCCGGCTCCCGTCTGTCCCCATCCAACTGAATGAACGGTTCATCCTCTCTCAGGTTTAGACCCTCTTCAGAGACCCCCTTGGATTCCGCCTTTGCATCTCCCGTCCAGCAAGCTGTTCGTTCGACTCTGGGCTTCTCCCTTGAGGTTTCCTGCCCCTCCAACGCTTCTGACTGATGAGTCGGCATATCGTCTGGTTCCACCCAAACACCGCCCTCTACGGCCTTTTTCAGACCCTTGAGGGTTTAATCCTCGTCAGCCCCTGCAACCTTATTTCATGCTGCAAACGCTCATGGGGTTTCTACTCTCCAAGGCTTTTTCCTGTCTCCGGCGCTCCCCAAACTCGTCGTCTGGCGATTCCCTCTCGACGTTTTCCTTCAATCGCGAGCGTTAGAAGGTGCGTCCTCAGGGCTTCTCTCCGGTGACAATCCGACACCCACCTGCGGAGTATTGCATCCACTGACGGGCCGCTGCCCTCGTGAGTTTTTCAACCCAATCCACGGTTTCCGTGCTTCCCGACCTGGAGCTGTTCCTCTTACGATTCCCAACTCATCCGCTCATGACCTTTTCCATTGGAGCCGTTCAAGCTCGTCTCCAACGCGGGTCTTCAGCGTCTTCCCCTTCGGGTTGCCTGGCATCTCCCACTCTCGTGGGCGCCTACCGCCGTTTCGTTTTCAAAGCCTTCTTCTTCCCTCGGCAAGCCGTTTGAAGAAGTGTTGGCCTCACGGTCCGCGCTCCCGTTATCCAGCAGCGCTTTCACCCATCTTATAGAGCACATCCCGTGCCAACTTGTAACTCCTCGTTAACATTGGATCCACCCTGTGGTCAAACTGTCCACAGACTGATCGGAATCTTTCCACAAATGTGGGCAGTCACGACTACTCAATTGATATCCTACGACTTTTAGCGCATGTACAGCATATGCACAGAAAGAGCCCGGATCGTTCAGAATCTGTGCACATTGGTTGGCTTTCTGTTGTTCAAGTCCTTCACGGCCTCGCAAGGGCCAAGTTTCTGCCCAATGCTGGATTTGAACAGGGTTCGAAGGGGCAATGCTCGCCATGATTTCGAAGTGTGGTATACAATTCGTCCGAATTGCTAACGAGCTATCAGTGGGAGACTTCACGATGTTTATTAAGAGTTCACACATTTTCAAAACGGCGATCGTTGTGGGGCTACTGGTCGGATGTGGTGGTACTGATGATAATCCTGTCACTCCCCCGTCCTCGACGTGTGCGGTTGACGCCGATTGCACGGTCGTCAATGGAGCTGCCATCTGCGTTGAGGGTGTCTGTGAACTCACATGTGCGCCGGGATATACCGGCAGCGTATGCCAAGAGGATGTGGATGAATGCGCAGATGACAGCCACGGATGCGATCCCAATTCGGACTGCGTGAATGAAGAGGGCTCACATTTTTGCCTCTGTCATGAAGGGTTCATAAGTGTGGGCGCCGAATGCGTAGAAGCACCAAGCGCAGCATCCGTCGAAACCACCGTCGATGTCGTATCCGTTGCCGCGGGAGAGACCGTAACGGTCACATGCAATGCGCTCGACGAGAATGGTGACAGTCTGGCGATTCCAGAGGGACTCTCCGTAGATGCGGGCGAGGGGACCAGCACCGAGATAAACCCGGAGGGCACATTCCAAGTGACGTTAACCATGGCTGGCGACATCGCCATCACCTGTGCCCTCGGCGAGTTGAAAGATACATCCCCCGAAACGGTCACGGTGACGCCCGGACCGGCCCACAGTTGGTCGGTCGACACCTTGGAAGGCAACTGCCTAAAGCCTGGCAGTGCATACAACGTCCAGGTCGCCGTAACGGATGCCTGGGACAATCCAGTCGATGCGAACAGCATCGACGTGAGCACCGTACCGGCTGGTGGTCTTGTCGCTGGCACGGAACCGAATAGCTACACCGTCGGCAATGACGGAGACTACGATGTTTCCGTCACGTGGACCGGACCCACAACGGACAATGCCACCATTCAAGCGTACACAGCCACCCTCTTGGTGGACGGTACCCCACCGACCATTGTCCTCATCAGCCCCGAACGGGCAGACATGTTAAAGGGCGGTACGGTGGCAGAGACGTCTGTTAACATGGACGGTTCCGTCAGTGACGTCACCAGCGGTCTCGCCGAAGTTGTTCTCAATGGCGAGACGATCCCCCACGATGACGCTGCGATGTCAGTCGCCATCGACACCACACAAGCCAGTGTGTGGGGCATGAACATTGTGGAAGGCCACGCCACCGACGTGTGTGGAAACTCTGCCACGTTGGTTCAATCGTATCTGCGAAGTCCCTACTATGCTGCCGCCGCCACAAACCCCGATCCCAACGCTGTCGTGAGTTCCGGCCTGATCGCTCTGCTCACTCAGGTGATCATTGATGACTTTGACTCTAGTGATGTGGATGATCTGGCCACCATCGCCCAGATGATCCTCGCGGATTGGGACTTCAACGACTTGATCCCACCCGACCAAGAGTTGGCCAATAAGAAGCTCAAAAGTTGCTCGGGCGTGGTCGGCGGTTCCACCGGCTACACCGTGGTCCGCGACCCCAACAAAAACATCACCTGGTCCGCCCCGAAGATCACAAGCCTCACTGCCAAGAACGGTAGTATTAAGCTCATGGCAACCATCAAGAACGCCGCTGTTCCCGTCAAAGCCACCGCCAAAATCATGGCGTGCGTCCTGGGCATCCCCAAGATCACGACCCACACCCTGGCAGGAAACGTCACGGTCAACACCGCCACGTTGACCATGAGCCTGAGCCCCAAACAAACCAATGGCCTCGTCACTTTCAACGCTGATAACACCTCGGTCACCGCCAGCTCGGTGAACGTCGACGTGGACTGCTGGAGTGCTGTCCAATTCGTGTGTGACAAAATCAGCAGTTCGGTCTCTCCCTACGTCCAAGACAGCGTAACGGATGGATTCAAAGAAGCAGCCGAAAGTGCGGTGCCCGGCATGTTGACTGACTTTGTCCAGGGCTTTGGCGGCGCCACTCAAGTGGATGCCCCAGCCCCCGTGGAGCTCAGCATCCAAGTCCACCAAACCATGGCCGACATTCAGTGCAAAGGCGGCAGCGACGGTCACATGCAACTGCAATTGGACGCCCAAGCCTATCCCGAACAAAAGAACGTCAACATTCCAGCGACGGCCCGCGGCGCCATCCAAAAGGAAAGCGGCCAACCGCCCTTTGATGCCACCGCCTATTCGCTGGCCATGGCCTTGGACGACAACTTGCTCAATCAAATGCTCTGGAGCCTGTGGTATGGCGGCGGCCTCAACATCCAAAACCTGTCGGCCTTTGTCCCCTCCGAATACGGGGTGCAATCGCTTATCGTGGAGGCGCTGGCACCGCCCGTCATGATGCCCATCGAAAACAGCGACAATATCCGCGTCGGCTTTGGCGATCTTTTAATGCACGTGATCGCCAATCCATCGGGCGCCATGGTCATCACCCAATCCTTTTACGCGAGCGGGACGATCGAAGGAACCATCGACCTCGATCCGCTGAGCAACAAACTCGAATTCGTCACTTTGGGCGATCCCGAGTTTCGAGTCCAACTGCTGGAGGGCGATCTCACCCAAGACCAAGACACGTTGATCACCATAGTCCTAGGTCAAGTCGCCCCCGTCCTGTTGGACGCCATGATCAGTTCCATACAACTACCAAGCTTCGATCTGTCCAGTGTGGCCGGGTTGCCCGCTGGAACGGTTTGGTCGTTGACCAACGGCGGCGTCGAGCGAACCCAACATCACTTTGTGTTTTCGGGGAGCATCGGGACGAAATAAACGGCGTTCTCACGAACTGATCAGCGCAGACATCGCCAATTGATGGGCTTCCTGAATCTGCGCCTCCACAGGCCCCAAACTCCAAAAGCTCGCCCCGGATCGCGGTGTCCTAATCACACACGCATCACCACAATCCGTCGTTTTGGAACTCCCCAAACTCCGCTCCACCAGATGGACAATCGTATCACGGGGACCGCGGTGGGCACGCCACGCGTTAACACCCAAACGGTCTGAGGCGCCGCCATCCCGATAGGCCACACCATCCACCGTCACCGGCGCAAACAAATAGGGTACAGCACAGGAGGCCGCCACCGCTTCGGGCAAGGAGCCCGATGTCAAAAGACAATGACTGCCATCGGCTCCACATACCCCCACCCCGAAGGGCCGCTCCAACGCCTTGAACGTGGGCGGCAGCATGTCGCGCAAGAATCCCAAGAAAGCACGGGTGGAAAACGCCCCGCGCCAGATCGTCCAATGGGGCCGTAACCATGCCATTGGACGTTTGGTGGTCACGAGTTCCGTGATACGCGTCGTATCATGTCCGGCGGCCCACAAGGCCCCAATAAGGGCGCCCGACGAGGTCCCGCAGATCCCGTCGATCGTCTGTCCGCGCTCCTCCAGGGCCCGTAGCACACCCAAGTGCCGAGCAAACGCCAGGAAACCACTGGAGAGGACCAAATCCATCGTCTATTTTTCGTCTTGGGGTTCAAACGCGAGCGACGCTGAGTTCACACAGTATCGTGTCCCCGTGGGTTGGGGGCCGTCGGGGAACACATGCCCCAAGTGGCTGTCACATTTCCGACAAAGGATCTCGACGCGTCGCATCCCGCCACTGTTGTCTTCGGCCGTCTCCACCGCATCGCCCGGCAACGCCTCAGAAAAACTGGGCCAGCCGCAGCCGGAATCGTATTTGCCATCAGACGAAAACAGGGGCTCTCCACAACCTATACAGCGGTATTCTCCCGAACGTTTTTCCTTTGTGTACTCACCGGTAAAGGGGCGCTCTGTCCCCTTCTCGCGTGCCACATAGTATTGGAGTTCGGTTAACTCTTCGCGCCATTGCTCTTCGGTTTTCACCACTTTGTCCGACACTGCGCCTCCATTAAGACAGCGAGCTGAGTCCCCTGTCTTGAAAAAGAGTAACCGCACTCCCTATTCACCGCAATCCACGGATGGAAATTCGACAAAGAGTCGCCGCAACCGTAGTCTGGTGCATATCGAGCTCACACTCGTTCCCTAGGAGAACAACCATGAAACGTCTACTGGCTGGCCTGGTCCTACTGCTTTCTGTAACCGTGTTGTCGTTTCCCTCGAACGCGCTTGCCACCTGCATGACCAATTGCGAAGCCGTACCGACACTGCCCGACTGCTCCACGCCGCCAACCGGTGAATGGCCCTACGGGACGCTCTTTCACACCACCATTAAATGCGAGACCTGCTGCTCGGCACCGGGTGGACCGTCGAAGTGCGATCCCGAACCGATCAATCTGGATTGGATCCAAATGTGGAAAGACGGCAACGACATGGGGGGCGTGTTTCACGAGCTCGCGACCCAATGCAACAAGATCACGATGTTCGACTTTGAGCCTATGCTAGTAGCAGGCTCGTACCAGTTGCTCCTCAGCAGTCCCCAGTCGGGCAACCTGATCATGGCCTCTTTCGATGTTCCCACACCCGAATGCACCACCAACACCGACTGCGCCGACTGCAAAACCTGCAACTCAAAGGGCACCTGTGAAGATGTGGGACTTCCGGCCTGCACCACCGACGCGGACTGTGGTGAAGACGGCCAATGTGTCGTCGACGAGACCAACCCATGCAACAACCTGTGTGAAAACATCGTGCCGCCCTGCACCAGTGACGACGACTGTGGGCCCTGCGAAGGCTGTAGCAGCAGCGGAGAGTGCCATACGATGCCTTCTCTTCCGCCCGAATGTGGCACAGACGACGACTGCGAAGGGGACGCGAAGTGCGTGTCCGATGAGTGTACTGCGTGGTGTGAATCACAGGAACCGGTCTGCACCACCGACGAAGAGTGTGGCTCCTGCAAGGTATGCACGGACGGCCAGTGCATCGCCACCGGCTCTGTCCCCTGCACCGAGACCGAACCCTGCGCCGATCCGACCATGACCTGTATCGTCGACCCGACCGACCCCTGCCAAAACACGTGCATGCCCAGCCAGGGTGAAGATACGGGCACCGGATCGGATGCGGGCAACAGCACCGATACAGGCACCAATACCGATACGGGCACCACCACCGACACCAGTGGGACCAATAGCGGGTCCAGCGGCGGCTGCGCCCACAGCGACCACGTTCACATTGTGCCGATCCTCCTGCTTGGACTGGCCCTGATCGGCTTGGCCGTGCGCCGACGCCGCCGGGCCGTGTAGTCGAACGGACCTCCGTGGTTGGCACCCGATGAAAACCCGGCTCCTGTGGTCCATGGTGGCCTCGCTCTGTCTCCTATCCTGCGGTGACTCCACGTCTCCACAGCCAACGACGGACGTTCCACCACCCGACACCGCCGACGCCCCAGACAACGCGCCGCCACCCACCGATTTGCCCCCGACGGACACCGACGATCCGCCCCTGGCCATGCGCCCCATCCCCATGAAAGAGGTGGGTAATCCCACCCACATCGGAACCCAACCCATTCGATTTACCGACGTGACCGACGATGTGGGACTTCCGGATCTCTTGGGCGAAGCGGTGGCCTTCGTCGATTTTGATCTGGACGGCTGGCCCGACGTACTCAGCGTGGCTGCCCACGAGCTGATCCTCTACCGCAACCTGGGCGGGACATTCGCACCCGTCAACGAATGGGTCTTCGACGGAGAGCACACTATATTAAAGAAGGCGAGTAACGGGGTGTTCGCCGACGTGGACAACGACGGCGATCTGGACCTCTACGTCGCATCGTCCTCACAACCCGACCAGCTCTTTCTCAACCAAGAGGGCGTGTGGTCGCCCGCACCAGCGCTGTGGGACGTGCCCCCTTCCCTCTTCGTGCAAGGCGTTCACTTTGCCGATCTGAACAACAACGGCTGGTTGGACGTCTACGTGACGACCGGTGGCAGCATCCACCAGATGGACGCAGGCACGAACGTAGCGCCGGGGTACGCCGGTAACCCAAACACCCTCCTACGCAACAACGAAGGCTCGGGATTCACCGACATCACCGCCGCCTGGAACGCCCTGGCTGGAGACACCTCAGAGACCTTTGGCGCGCTCTTGGTCGACTTTGATAGGGACGGGGATTCTGACGCGCTCGTTGTGCGTGATTATCTCGCAGACCACTACTTTCGAAACGATGGCACCACATTGACCGACACCTCCGAGACCGCCATCGACAGCTTACCCACAGGCTTGATGGGTCTGGCGGTGGGCGATTACAACGGCGATGGGCATCTCGATGTCTATGGGACCAACCAAAACACCGACTACTTGTACCAAGGAAAAGGTGACGGCACCTTCACAAACGTCTTCGGCACGGCGCTCCAATCGCCCGATCCCACACTCAGCAAGACGGGCTGGGGCTGCGCGTTCATCGACATGGACAACGACGGCGATCAGGATGTCCTCTCGGTGGCGGGCTACAACCGCCAAGAGCAAGGCGTAGACCATTTCATTCCGCCACGACTGGGCGGTTACGTCGCGCTGGAGAATACGGGCAATGGCCATCTGACCGACATCACCAACGAAGCCGGGTTGACCGAAGTGATTCACGGTCTAGCGCTAGCGACCGCAGACTTTGACTTGGATGGGGATCTGGATGCGGTGGCGGCCCTGGGACCGCCTGTGGACGTCGGCTTTGGCCCCAAGCTCTTCATGGTCCGCCAAGGAGCGCGCTTGCTCCGAAATGACAGCGCACGGGCAGCGGGCAATCACTTTCTGGAGCTGTCGCTTCGCCAGCCCGAGGACAACCGCTTCGCTGTCGGTGCCATCATCGATGTGCAGAGCGGAACCACGCGGTCCTCCCGCGTGATCACGGCCGGAGACAGCTACTTGTCTGCTCACAGCTTCGTGCAACATTTCGGGTTGGGATTCCATACAGCGGCCGTCGTCACGATCCAATGGCCCAATGGGTTGAAGCAGGTGGCTCAGAAGGTGCCGGCCGGCTACCACCGTTTGCTCCCCTTTGATGGGAGCTGTTGTCATCCCGACAGCGCACAAGAATGCGATTCGTTGCCTACTTGTCCGGTGTGGGCTCCGTAGGCGGGGCGGCGGCGGTCGGCGAGGGAATCTCATAGGCAGGGAGCCGATCGGGGACCGGCGCTTGATACCCCCGCTCAACAATGGCCGCCTCGTTCCATTCAGGATGCATGGACGAGAACGCAACGGTCATGACCCCCATGCCTTTGGCGTAGGAACGCACGGATGGATAGGGCATGGTCTCCACGAACACGTCGAGATCCCGGGCGGCGGTACGCTTCAACCACTGCCGCAAGATGTGATTCCCGCTCGCATACGCTGATGTCAGCAAGAGATTGTTTCCACCCGTCAGACGCACCAATCCAGCGAGAAAATGAGCGCCAATTCGGATATTGTATGCGGGCTCCATCAAGGCTTGACGGCCCTGGGATTCCAGGTTCAGCGCTTTGGTGACGAGGCGTTCCACAGAGGGCACCACTTGCATGATGCCCATGGCATCGGCCACGGATAAGGCCTTAGCTTTGAACGGCTCTCATGAAACCCAATGGCGTAGAGCAAGCTCATGGGCGCACCAGACTCGGCGCTTGCCGCTTGGAATTCCGCCAAATAGGGTGTCTCAAGGAGCGTCCGCCAAGCCTCGAGTGTCCGTCGAACCGGTGGGGCCAAGTGGCTTAATCGGTAACGGATGAGATAGCGTGCCCGCTTTGTGGATCCATTCTCCGTAGCCAACGCGATCAGAAAATCCCCAGAACCTGCAGGGGACTGGCCCCCAAATTGTTCAGCGAGCACCGCCTCGGCCTGTTGGGTCCAACCCACACGGGTCAAGAGGTTGGGAAGAAAGAGAGCAGGCGCATTGGACACTTTGAGGCCAGGCAATAACGAGCTTGGATTCTCAGCCGCTTCCGTGGGCATCAGTGGGCCCACCGGGAAGGACTCGCCCAGCCGCATGCGAGCCAAGTGAGCGTAATGTCCCATAGGCCATCGATCGACAACCGCCTCCCACAACTGGCGGGCCCGGGCTTTACGTCCTTGTTGATCTTCGACTCGTGCCATCCAATAGAGCGTCTGAGCCGCCCAAGGCTGACGACCCCCAGAATAACTGTGGCCGTAGCGGCTCATCAAACGCGTCAAATGACCGCTCGCCACATCCAAACGATTCTGTTCGTAGGCCGCCCAGGCTTGAGACCACAGCCCCTTTGCCCCGTGTTCTGACCAAGGGAATCGCCGTTCCAACTCCTCCAAGGTCGCCAACGCCTCCGTCGACCGGCCTAAATAGGTGTACATGCGAACGAGCCGCCAGAGCGACGTCTCATGAATGGGCGAACCGGGTGCCAGCGTGGCCACCTTGCGCAGATGAGGCAGCCCTTCGCTCTCTCGATTCAAGCGACCGAGCAGATGCCCCAAACGATAGTGGGCCCGGGCCCGAGGCAGACGCCCTTTCAGCTTCCAAGTCGACACTTTCAGATGACGAACCGCCTCGTCACGACGTTTCCGAAGTTTGGAGAGTGCCGCACCACGGACGTAGGCCTTGAACCCTGGACGACGACGCGTCCAACGCTTGGTGGATTTGAGCACCTTACGAACGCTGCCCTTGGATGTGGACAAACGGCGAAGCTCAATCTCCAGACGGTCGCCCGTACCGATGGATGACTTGAGCCGACGCAACATTAGGGCCGCCTTCGTACGGGCCGATCCGGACGCGATCCGCCACAACTTTCGGAGTGCGTACCGGCGAAGAGGACGATCCTTCTGCGCTTTGGCCACCGCATCCAGAACGGTCCAAAAACGAATCTGTTCGGCTTTTCCCAACGTGCTGACGTCTACGCCCAACAACGCGTCATGGGCGCGTTGCGATTGTCGTTGTTGAAGATGAAGGCGCGCGGCCCGGATTCGACCGTCGGTCCAGCGCGGATCTTATTGGGGCACAGCATCCAGCAGCGCCAAAGCGTCCGTTGGCTTGCCCTTTCGTTCCGCACGGAGACTCAGATGCCATACGGTCAACGCATGGAAGCAGGGGTTGTTACGCAACGCTTCCCAGTGGGCAGCCGCCTTTGGGGGGGTTCGTTCATGGCGGACGGCCAGCATATAATGCGCCACCGCTTTCACGTCCGTGGGCGCCTCACTCGCCAGGATCTGTGTCGCGAAGGTCGCAGCGACCCGCAACTTGCGATCCGAAGCCGCTTTCACCATGGATTGGAGCAAGGGCGACCCGTCCATGAGCCCCGGAATCTGGACCAACACCTTTTCGGGGGCGATTGGCAAGCCACCTCGGTCCAGCGGTTGGTTCGAGCCATAGTCGACAATCTCTTGTACGGACGCACCGGTAGCCGGGCACACCCCGAGCGGCGGTGCGGCTACAACGGAAGAGACAAACATCAAGCCGGTAAGCACTGTCAGCATCATTCTCCAAACGCCGTAGCCTGGCATCCCCTCAACGACGCGCCATAACCACAACGAGCGTACAAGGCACCGGCGTCTACCACAATGAATCCGTGCTGCAAAGGACCCAATGGACAACGCATAGAGGAGTGGGCTTTTCAGCAACAACCGTTTCGGGCACAATCACACTATGATGAAACGTACTTACTTCACCGTGTTTGCCCTGCTTCTGTGGTTCACAGGCTGCAAGCAAGAAGCCCCAGAGCCCGTTCCTGAAACGAAACCGCCCATCGCAAACTCCTGTGAAGCCGTTTTCGCCAACATGAGCAAGTTGTGTCGTGCGCATCCTCAATGTCGAACCACCCTCGCCAACCTGCACAAAGAACAAAGCTCTTTCCTCACCAGTTGCGAAGAGAACGCTAAACCCGAGAATCTTCGGTGTGCGTCACAAGCCACCTCATGGCCAGCGTTCATGAAGTGCTCAACACCGAAAACCCCTCCGCCCAAACCCTAAGGGTTGGTCCCGTCAAAGCATTCCGCGTTTGTAGAAGATACTGGTTATTGGGTGACGAGCCGCAGCTTCGGACGCTTCGTTTTCGAGTCGGCCTCTTCCCGTTCGCCCCAGCGCTCTTGGTAGGTCAGCGGCAGGAAGCGGGTCATCAGGAACTCGTCCACATAGTCTCCAGTGGGCAATTTCACGAATCGTTTTCGAACCGCTTCGATCTCAAAACCCAGGGACCGATAGAGTTGAATGGCGCGGTTGTTGTCTGCACGTACGCCCAGCTCCAACCGGGTCACAGCACCATTCGTCCGTCCGGAACCATGCCGAGCCCACTCCACCAGCGCCACCATCAACGCACGGCCAACACCGCGTCGTTGGTAGTCTGGATGCACTTCAAGTCCCAAGGTCCCCACATGCCGCAGCATGGACGGACCCAAACGATAGAGGATGCCCGTGGCCACGATGGTGCGTGCCGCGTTGCAGAGCTCCGTCACCAATTTGATACCATTTGTGCCCGAGCGATGGCCTTCCACATAGGGATAAAGGCTGGCTCGAAGTTCCGACAGGGTTTTGGGTACGTCGCCCATATCGCAAACCACCCCACGACCGTCCGACACGACGGCATGGGTGAGAGTCAGCAAATCCACCGCATCCGTGAGGCGAACCTCCCGAATGAGGGCTTTACGACCGTCCTTAAGCCGAATGGTTAATGGCTCTGGTTCCAACATACTTCCAAATTGCTCCACCTGCGTATCTAGTGCATCGGGACAAGGGCGAACGCAATTTAGGGGTTTTTAGTCCGACTTAGGTCAGAAAACCACCCGCTTTCCAGTTCTCCAACAGCTTGGGTTCCGTGGACGGTGGGACGATTCAGCAACTGTATTCGAAGGTCAACAAGCCGGTTTGGAATTCGGAACACGTGGCCGTGCAGAAGAGAATAGAGGTGGGATTGTCCACATTGTCTACATACCAGCCCTGGGTGGTACCGATGCACGCCTCGGGACCGGACACCATGGGAACCGACATGGTCACGCCGTTGTTGGCATAGGTCACCTGGATCTTATCGAGGGCAGGGATCTTGTCGGGCATGGGCAGCGCGTACATGCAAACCGGTTGGACCGTGTTGACGACCGTTTCCGCCAGCTGGCCAAAGATGGTCCCCCAATCGGTCTCGCAGATGGGAAAATGGGCCCCGGCCGTCTGACTGGTCAACAAGAGATATTGTGTGCCGATGTCGGCTCCGCCCCAACACCCCACAAACGGAATGTCCCCATACGCCACGATGCTGTGGAAGAGGTAGGGATCGGATATGCCGGGGTTCCCGAACGCCTTGATGCTCTGGTCAAACCAGGTCGCTGTCTTCTTGCTGTCGTCGTCGGTCACCGCCACAAAGTTGGTCATAGCGCCCTTACGCAGGAAGTCCTGGTAGAGGGGATAGAGATCCACCAACTTTTGCAGACCGTTCGTACTACCGACCTTGTCCTTGATGTGCCGAAAATTTGGACCGTCCGTGCAGTTGGGTCCGCCCAGTGGCGGCGGCACACATATATCGAACCCCTTGGCGATCAAGATCACCCGATAACTCACGTTCTGATTGGCGATGTGTTGGGCAAACGCGTTGACGTTTTGCTGCAACCAAGCGGCCTCCTGCTTCATGCTGCCCGAGGTGTCGATGAACCAGACCACATCCGCCATGCCGGCCACAACCTTGGATTCCACAGGGATGGAGGTCACCGTTTCAGTGCAGCCGAAAGCCTGGAAACACTCCTTGTGGCCTACGCCCGTCACGTCCGAGAGCTTGCCGTCCTTAATCAGGATGGCGTACTCGGTGTGAAAGAGTTCCTTATCCACACGGATGGTCTGCATGCCGCTGGGGACACCCTCCAATGTGTAGTATCCCTCCGCGTCGCTATGCACCTCGATATGCAGTGGGGTGCCATCGCAGTCCACCGTGTCCACGGTCACAGTAGCGTCGTTCACGAACATCTGCAGCGACTTGCTACAAACGATCCCATAGACCGTGCCGTACCCGCATACCTCGTCGGGATCGTCCCACTGTGAGACCGTATTCCCATCGCTCGATTGGGCGTCGGGTACGCTCCACGGATCGCTGGTGTCCGCACTAAAAATATAACTGTCTGGATCGGGGCCGAAGCCATTGGGATTGCCGGGACCACTGGGCATAGGGGTACTCGGGGTACCCACAGGGCCACAGGCACACATGAAAAAGACCCCTGCCAGCATCGCTATCCACCACAACAACCGCATATTCAACTCCAGCTCCCGCACGCGGGGCGCACGTTAGCACATTCTTCAAAACAATGCGATCGTTCGTTTTAGCGGACGCTATTCAGTCACGGCGGGGACAAAGCTCAGCACGGGATAGGGTGACCGTTTGACGACCTGATCCACCACACGGCCGAAGAAAAAACTGCGTAGACCACCTCGGCCATGTCGTGGAATCACCAGAAGTTGGCAACCGTTGTCGGTGGCGTAGCTCACAATCCCCTCGGCCGCATCGCCCGACAGGGTTACATCGGTCGTCACGTCCAAGCCACCCAACACCGCCACATCCTTAATCTCCATGAGTTGCTTGTTCGCTCGAAGATGGGACGTCTCGAAGGCCTCCAGGGATAAATAGAATGGAGGCTCACCGGGTATGGACGGGATGTAGGTCGGCACCCGAAGCACGTGCAAGAGACCCAACTCGGCTTCCCAGGCGCGCGCCAAACCACCGGCCACGGCGACGCCTGCCAACGCGGTGTCACTGAAGTCGGTCGGAAAGAGCACTTTGCCGACAGTCCATGGATCTTCGGACATCCAGCGGGCGTTGACTGTGAGCACGGGACAAGTGGCCTCTCGAAGCACGGCGCGAATGGTGGAACCGAGCAACATCTCTTTGACGGTAGTGTGACCGACCGTTCCCATGGCGATGAGCTCGATGGACTCGCGTTCGGCGTAGCCCAGGATCTCCTCGGAGGCCACACCTTCCAGGCGCACCAACACCACATCGATCCCCGCGTCGCCGAGCTGGGCCGCCATGTCTTCCATCCACTCTTTGCGCCGAGCGTCCACGTCGTTCATGAAGTGAATGAGGTCGTCGGAACCGTGCATGCCCAGCGCCCGCTCCTCGTCCACATGGACCAGATGGATGGTCAACCCAAAGCGCAAGGCCAGTTGTCTGGCCACCTCCAGACTGCGCTGCGCGCCTTCAGAGAAGTCGGTAGGCAGGAGCATCTGCTTCATCTTCTTGATGTCGAACATAATGCCAGACTATCCCGGTCCTTCGCAGTGGACAAGGGCCGAGTGGCAGATTGTCTCGCTGGGGAGTGGGTAGAGAAGACGAGATGCAGAGTTCGATTCCAGGAGGGAGGGAAACGAGGTTGCTGCCCGTCCCCACGCTGGACAGAGATGGGAAGAAACAGTGCGTGGAGACGGGCAACACTCGAGAGATACGCTCGGCAGATGGACTGGGGAAGCCATCTGCCAAACACAATCGAACTATTCAGAGGCCTTGAACCAGGCCGAGCCCGTGATGGTGTGATTCATGGCGTGGTTTTCCATGGTCTGCAAAACGCCACCACCCGCATCCATGATGCTGGGGGTAACCAGGGGCTTGAGCGTGAAAGGCGCTGGGCTGTTGTCCGGCTCGGGCTCCACCGAAATGACCGCTGCGTGGCCAATGAGATCCGTGGGCAGTGCGATGAAATCTTGTCCCGCGAACATGGGGAAACCATCGGGACCGGCCGTCATGCCCGCGCCATCGGAATCCTCTTCATTCGCCGTACCGAATCGTCCGGTGGAGATGGGACCGTCGTCGCCCACGACCCAACCTTCGTACACCCAACCCTGGGGCAACGCCGGCAAAACCAACGATGGGGCGGGCCCGTCGTCCGTAAGTTCAAGCCACCAAATTCCATTGACATCGTCGTCGTCCACATCATGGGTCGTCGGCGTTTTGAGAATAAACGAACCGACAGCGTCCAGCAGATCGGTGCCCAGAGCGGCTTCGTGGTCGATGGTCAAATCGGCCGCATCATCTTGGAACGTACCGCCCAACACGTGGACATGGCTCGGCGCAGGATCGTCGTCCACCGCGGGCTCGATGGTCAGCACAAAGAGGCTGGCCGCATCGGCGATGTCTGCAGGAAGCACAAACTCGTTGGGCGTGGAAACGCCGTTCTCGTCCACTTCGAAAACACCAGTCGACACGGGCGCGCCGTCCACGATGACCCATCCCTCGTATACATAGTCGTCGCCCAACGCCTCCAGGCCTTCAAACGCCAGGGCGAGTGTGCGGGTGACCGTGTCTGGGCCGATATTGGATTCGCTGCCGTTGGTACACGCGACGGAACCGACTGCGATCGCACCCATGATGGCGCAGGTGGAAAAAAGTACGATATGATCACTGATTCTTGAATTCATTTGAGTAACCTCCATGTGATTTCTGCCCCGGGTATGTTGGCCAGCGACAATCGGTTACACTCCAAGCGTGAATTTTTCTGACGAAGAGTTGATGGCACGTTATACCGACGGCGATAATGGCGCTCTTCGGGAACTTTTTGATCGCTATGTTTCCGTGCTCACACGCATCATGGCCCGCGGCATGGCCACCCAAGCGGAGACGAGTGATCTGGTACAGAAAACATTTCTGCAACTCCATCGGGCACGACATGACTTTCGGGCAGGAGCGAAACTCCGTCCCTGGTTGATGACCATCGCCATGAACGTGAAACGCCAGCATCTGCGTTCGTTGGGACGGCGGCGCGAGGATGTGCTGAAGCTGGACGACCACACGGCTCCTGCAAGTGCGCCTTACGATCCGGAGGTCACGGAGAGACGACGCCGGGTCCGGATGGCTTTGGCCACCCTCTCCGAATCCATGCGCGAGGTGATCGAGCTGCATTGGCTCGAAGGCCTGCCGTTTCCGGAAGTGGCTCAGATTACGGGAGCGTCGCTGAGCGCCGTTAAAGTCCGTGCACACCGTGGCTATGCCAAATTGCGAGCACTGTTGGAAGAGACGGAATGTAACCCTTCGAACGAAAGCGGTATACAAGAGAGTGAACGATGACAGAACCGACAACCGATCCCCTCGACTTGCGCTCCCTCGAGAGCGACGCGCCCACCGTTCTGGACGCAGACGCCCTCTTTGAAGGGGTAGCAGGACAAGTGGCCGCTGAGAAAGGCCTCGCTGCGTGGCTGCGAAACCGCCCTACCATTGAACGACTGGGTATTGCTCTTGTCAGCGTTGTCGTGACTTCCCTTCTGGTTTTGCTCCTCACAGGACGGGTGGACTGGCCCGTATATCCGCTCCCACGAATGAGCTGGGTGCTCGGGGGGTTGGCCCTGCTTTATCTGCTCATGGTCTGGTTTGCGCTCTTGCCCGCCTACAAACCCACGCCACAGCAGGTTGTCATCGTGGGGCTCGCAGCCCTCGGGCTCGCCCTGCCCTTCGTCCAGGGGCTACTCCCCATCGCACACGACCTCCACGCCATGTCTCTTCAAGGTGCCGGGGATGATCTGGTTTCAAAAGCGGTGGCGTGTTTTGTCTTTGGGTCCATCCTGGCTATTCCACCGCTCGTAATCGTCGCCTTGCTCGATCGCGACAGACAAGCCAGTGGCTTCCGAAGGCTCTTTACCGCCCTTTGTGGAGGAATGGCCGGTCTCCTGGCGCTTCAGCTGCACTGCCCCATCACCCAACCCATCCACTTGATCTGGGGACACGCGCCCGTCGCGGCGGGTATGGTGCTGATGGTCGGACTCTTCCATGCCGTGCGGGGATTCCGACGACGCTAAGAACGCACCGCTCTAAAACAGTTTGAGTTCTTTCATGTGCGGTTCCAAGACCTCGTTGTAGGTCTTCTCGTACACCAACGCTTGACGTTGCGGACTGAAGAGTCCCCATTGCACAAGCTCCGTGTCCGGCCAGGCGTCGAGAGTGCGCTGATCTGCCGGCAATTCGTTGAGGACAGCCATGGCTTGGGAACGCTGCGCCGTCAACGCCTGCTGCGCGATGGCCTGCCACTCGGGCAACGACTCTTCGGAAAAGCGCGTCAGCGATTTGCGGATGTACTCCCAACCGAACGCTTCGTGCCCTTCTTCGTCGGCGATGGTGGCCTTCAAAACCGTCCCGATGACGGGATGGTCGCACCGATTGGCCAAATCCTCGATGAAGCCACACGACAAGGTCTCGTTAACGGCCAACATGGAGATGGCCGTCGCCAAACTTCGATGCATCATGGGCATGGCCAGAAACGCGTCCGATTCGGGTATGGAGACCGGCTCGGGCAACATGGGCTGTTCTCCCAGTGCACGGACCACCTCCGCACACAGAGCCGTATGCCGGATTTCGTCTTCGATCATGTCCACTGCCCCCGCGTAGACGTCCAATGGATCGCCCGCGCCCAAGATCTCCGTCATAAAGCGGGTCATGATCTGAATGGAGCGGTATTCGGTGGTGACCCGATGCTGCCACGTGGCCTGGACCACCCCCAGCATCTCGGTCGGGACCGTCGCGGGATCCAATTGATGAAAAGGAATGTCGATGTCCATCAGGGCTTGGTGCATTCGGGCAAATACACCCCCTGCTCGGCGTAGCGGTTGCGTTGTCATGATTCTCTTTTCTGCGGGTTATTTAGGGCCCACCGGACACATCGCCGGGCCGTTCACACAAGATCCGTCTTCACAAATCTTCATGGTCTGGCCGTAGTTGCAAACCACTCCAGGTGGGCAACACTTCTGGATGACTTTGTTGTTCTCACAAGCCTGTTCCCAGGTGCCGTCACACTCTTCTTTGCAAGTATCGGGCATGTTGACACACGATCCGTCGTCGCACATCACAGTGGTCATCCCAAAGTTGCAGACCATGTCGACCGGGCAACACGCTTGGACAAGTTTATTGTCTTCACACACCTGGCCCCAGTTCCCGTCACACTCACCGGGACATTGTTGCGAATCGCCTGGCATCTTGTTGAGACAACTGCCGTCTTTGCAGACCACCAGGTTTTCGCCGTAGTTGCAGGCCATGCCTTCTGGGCAACACTTCTGCACGAGCGCGTTGTCCTCGCAGGCCTCTTCCCACGCGCCGTCACACTTTTCGTCGCAGGTGTCGGGCTGAACCGCACAGGTTCCCTCGCCACAGTCTTCAATGGGGATTTGGCCGAAGTTGCAAATAACGCCGGTCGGACAACAAACGTCGGTCCATAGCCCTTCAATGCAGTCTTTACCCCAGTCGCCGTCACACGGCTCTTTGCACTCGTCCGGCGCGTTAACACAGGTGCCGTCATCGCAGAGCGACATGGTTTGTCCGAAGTTGCACTCCACACCCTCGGGACAGCACTTGTTGACAACCGCGTTGTCCTCACAGGCTTGTTCCCAGGTGCCGTCGCATTGTTCGTCGCAGGTGTCGGGCTCGACCGCACAGGTTCCGTCACCGCAGTCCTCGGTCGGGATCATGCCGAAGTTGCACTCCACACCCTCCGGGCAGCAGACCTGAGTCCATGTCCCGTCGATGCAATCCTGCCCCCACTCGCCGTCGCAGGTCTCTGGGCACGTGGCATCGGGCCCATCGACGCAGGAGCCGTCTTCGCAGATCTGCATGGTCTGGCCATAGTTGCAGGACACCCCTTCGGGGCAACACATCTTAACCACAACACCGTCTGCACAGGAGTTTTCCCAGGAACCGTCGCAGGTATCCGGGCACGTGTCGGGCTCCACAGCACACTCGCCGTCCCCACAGTCCTCGTATGGAATCATCCCAAAGTTGCAAATGGTTTCTGCCGGACAACACAACTTGGTGATCTTGCCCTCAATACAATCTTGGCCCCAGTCGCCGTCGCAGGTCTCTGGGGTCTCCGGGCACTGGGCGTCGGGTCCGTCGGCAAGCTCATCCAGACAGGAACCATCGTCACAGAGGGTTATCCCCATGCCGTAATTGCAGGCCATGCCTTCGGGACAGCAGAGCTCCACGACCTTATTGTTTTGGCACGACTGCTCCCACGTTCCGGTACACGTTTCGGTACCCGTGGTGGACGAACAACCAAACAAGACCAGGTTGAGCGAGAGCAAAAAGGCGGAGATCGTCAGCGTGGGCCCCATACCGCCCGCACAACCCACCATGGTGACAGCCAGCAGACCAAGAGCCGAAATTTGAAGAATTCGTTTCATAGTAATCCTATTGGATTCTGTGTCGATGGGAGCCTAGGCGATAGTATACGTCTTCTTCACCTCGAATTTCTACCGTAATTCGGATTATATGGGATCGGCGATCAATACACCTTCACGCCGCAACGTTTGGCGCGCTGATCCAACGCGGGCCCAAGCTGCTCGGTCACTTTTGAGACCACACAGTCATTGTACCCCGCTTCCACACCCTGGGCGTCCGGATACTCGGTCGCCCGTTTGAAGCACTCTTGATGAATAGGTTGGACCAAGTCCTCGCAAAATCGCTTTCGAAGGTTGGGCCGAAACACCATGTCACAAAAGCAACCCAAGGGTGTCCCGCGCATGGGGGTGTTGGCGTCCAATGTGTCACAGCTCGTCGCGATTCGAGACGAATCCAACGCGTCGGTACACGCCACAATCCCCTCCGCCTGCAATCGTTCCGCGTTCAGGGTGCTACCCTCCAAATCGCCAGAGGGCCCCTTGTCTCCCCCACCCGTTCTGTGTGGGGCATTTACGATGCGATGCAGTCCGTAAAACACCATGCCCACAATGGCGATCGCCACCACCCACACGAGGGCACGGAGCAACGGATGAATCCCCTGCTCTCGTCGCAAATCGGCATAGGTGTCCTTCTGGTCGCAGCCGGGACACCGGTCCATGACAAGGGGATACTCCTCGCCACATTGGTCACATTGGGTCATTGATACGGACACATCAGCCTCCGTATCCGTTGTATCAGATGATTGGCAACAGGAAAACGAGGGGATTACGAACCGTACACCATTCCAAACAACACAAAGAGGATAGCCACCGCCGTGCAGAACCCTTCGGCGCTCATGGTCCGTGGATCGAGTTTTCGTAACGCGTTCATTCTTCTTCTCCTTCTCAACCGGGGTCTACGATGCCCGGTAGGCCCCGCCTTAAGCAACGGGCGTACCAACTAAGAGTTAACCAATGATTTCCCTGCCCTATGGGGCTGCCGGGGTGTTTTAGCCTCAACGTTCTCCGGTTCAACGCCCCCCCCCCCACCGTCCTCAATCCCAGGGCGAAGCTCCCGCAGGCACCCATCCAGTTTTGGGAAGGCATTCGTTATCTCCTGGACGCTGAACGTGGAACCTTGTACAAGATGGGTTCGCATGGTGTTGAATCATGTTTGGTAATGATTGGCTCCAACCCAAGCTCATCTCGATATACGTCGTTCTGGGCACAGTGCTGGTGCTCATAATTAAGGATAATGGAAAATGTCTAAGAAATTGTTTGTTGGTGGTCTTCCCTGGAGTGTGGATGACCATGCTTTACGTTCGGCATTCGAGGGTTTCGGAGAAATCGAGGAAGCCAAAGTAATTACAGACCGTGAGACCGGTCGATCTAGAGGATTCGGTTTCGTCACCTTCATTGAAGATGACGCGGGCACGAAAGCGACCGATGAAATGAACAACACTGAGATGGAAGGACGCACGCTGACAGTGAATGAAGCGCGCGAACGACCTCCTCGTCGCGATGGCGGCGGCGGCGGCGGCGGCGGCGGCGGCGGTGGTGGTCGTGGTGGCGGCGGCTATGGCGGCGGCGGCGGCGG
>Ga0114996_10002330_pt1 | contig 24652 bp, 21 predicted proteins | sample ArcticOcean_MG_C_4_FD_87039 | JGI IMG/M metagenome (GOLD analysis project Ga0114996, IMG submission 87039) | Marine microbial communities from western Arctic Ocean - ArcticOcean_MG_CB4_134 | ecosystem: Environmental > Aquatic > Marine > Oceanic | place: Arctic Ocean: Canada Basin | collected... | reverse complement strand
TGGTGTCCACACACGATCAACAACGCAAGGGCGGCGGGTATGTAGACCGAGCCCAACGCGTGGAGACGCACCAAACACGCCAACAAAACACCGGAAAGGATCAGCGCTGCGCGACGTCCAGTCTGCACCCACCACCCCATGGCTGCGAGCATAGCTAGCGCCACTCCGGGCGTCGCCCCCACATGCCATACGGTGTCGGTCAAGGCCACGTGAGCCGCCGATTGCGTGTAGAGAACACAAGCGATCAAGGCCGCGGCACGGCCCACGCCAGCCCGGAACCACGAGTAAAACACACAGAGTCCAGCCACACCCAGGGTGATGTTGAATACATGAACCGTCTGGGGCGAGGTCCACAACGCGTTCAGGGGAGCGAGCAAGAGAAAATACAAGGGGCCCAAATCGAGGCCCAATGCAGCCATCCGAATCCCATCGTCCGGCAGGATCCCGTGATGGCTGAGACCGTAGACGATCAGAAGATCCCGCTCACTGTCTGCCGTGAAACGAAGCTCTCCTTGAAGCAACACGCACCACTCGTAGATCCACAGTGCCACCAGAAGGACAAAAAGCACCACGTCGGCATGTTGTCGAAGCCACTGCAATGGGTTTGTACGCACGTGGTCCGTCATGGAATGACCACGTGCTCCCCGCGCGCCGCGCTCTCGTACAGGGCCATAATGACCGACATGCACCGCATGGCGTCGCCCACGCCCACTTCCGGAGAGTCACCATCAACAATGGCCCGGACAAAGTCCGCCGTATCCAACGCCCATGAGAAGCCTTCGTGCACAGGCAAGGCGCGATCGTCGCGCATCAATGTGCCCGGATCGGGAATGGTCAACACGCCCTCCTCGCCGCGGATCACCACATGAAACTCATATCCCTCGGAACCAATCCACGTGCTCCGAATGTCAATGCGTCGCCCCTGCGCATCTTCCACAAATCCCTTGGCCAACACATCCACACCGTTTTTCATTTGGAGCTCACAACCAGCGCGTGTGGCCGTACTACCGCTGGTTTCGAAGAGTTTGCATGCGAGCAAGACCGCGTGTGAACCGTTGTCGATCAGTGTGCCTCCCCCCGACATGGTGGGATCCCGCAACCATCCGGGCAGCGTGGCCAAACGCCCATGCCCAACCGCGACTTCTGCGCTCAAGAATCCGCCGAGTGTGCCTGTTTTCATCAGCCTCCGCGCCTCCACCACGGCAGGAAAGAAGTGATGATTTGCGCCCAATTTAAGAATACGCCCCGAGGAACGAGCCGCCTGCTCCATGGCGCGAGCATCGCTCATCCGGATGGAGAGAGGCTTCTCGCACAGCACATGAGCCCGGACCTCAAGCGCATGAAGAGCGACCTCACAATGGGTTTGATTCGGTGTCGACACCACGACCGCGTCCGGGGACGTTTTGGCCAAAGTCGCTGTGTAGTCGGCCGTTACGCGGTCACTGCCGTATCGTGCCGCCGCTTTGGCGCGGGCATCGGCATCGACGTCGACAATCCCGACCAAGCGGACCCGCGCATCGGCCTCCAACATCTCTGCCCGCCGTCTGCCAACGCTGCCAAACCCTACCTGAACGACGGAAATGCTCACGGTGTTCTACCCAGTTCCTCTCGCAGACAACCACAAACCCGTTCGATTTGTCTCTCCGTCAATGTGCTGGCCGAGGGCAACACCAAACCACGATCCCAGCGTTCTTCACACACGGGCAGTGAGGGTTTTGGGCCCGGGTAGGCCGGGTGGAAATGCAAAGGATAATACAGTGGCCGGGTGTCGATGTGTCGCTCGCGTAGGGCCGAAGCCACCGGCGCCGCTGGGCGATCCAAACAAACCACATGCGCCCAATGGGCATGACGCGTTGTGCCAGCTGTGAGCTCCAAAAACGAGAGGCCTGACGTGCCCTCGAGCGCCGAGCCATAGCGCGCAGCAGCCTCCTGCCTGCGATCCAAAAAGCCGTCCAAACGCTCCAACTGGGCCAACCCCACCGCGGCACAGAAAGCCGGCATTCGATAATTGTACGCCAGCTCGTCGTGGGCGTAATGAGGGGCTGGACTGGACTGAAGCGCGTGGCTCCGTAGCGCTCGTGCCCGATCCGCCAACGCCGGATCCTGGGTCAAGACCATCCCCCCTTCGCCGGTGGTGATGTGCTTGTTGGGATAAAACGAGAAGGTAGACACATCCCCAAAGGTACCCACACGAGCCCCCTGATGCGCGGCACCAATGGCCTGGGCACAGTCCTCAATCAGTCGAAGCCCTCGCTTTCGGCACAATGTGGTCAACGCGGTCATGTCGCAGGGGTTTCCAAACATGTGCACGGCCAGAACCGCCCGGGTGGCGGGCGTGATCGCTCGATCCACCTGCTGGGGATCCACGTTCAATGTGGCCGGATCGCTGTCTACAAAGACCACCTTGGCCCCACACAACATGGGCATATCGGCGCAGGGTGCAAAGGTGAACGAAGGTACGATGACTTCGTCCCCCGGCCCGATCCCCAACGTCGCAAACGCCAAATGCAGCGCAGTCGTACCGCTGGTGGTGGCCACTCCATGATCCGCACCAATCCACTGCGCGAAGGCGTTCTCGAAATCCTGGACAATGGGACTGTTGCCGCCGGCGTACCCGTCGAGAATACACTGGCGCAACGCGTCGGCTTCCCGCTCGCCCAAGGCGGGCTCATGAACCCGAATCCACTCTCTGTTCGCGTTCGTCATGATGCTATTCAGCGCACTGGCCGCCCCGGGTCGCACCCGGGTTTCACAAGCCGACTCCTTCGCGCCGAAGGATACCATGGTTCGAGGTTCGGTCGAAGAAGGGGGCAGTTGAATCGCGTCGAAGAGGGAGGGTGGGCAAAGCCACCGAAAGGATCTGAACAGAACCCGAAATCCCTCCCGCCGCCCCCATGTGGCTGTGGTGTACATACCTCAATATTGGGCGGTTTTCTGTCCCCACTTGCTGGGGAACGAACACCCCGCATCGGAATTCCTGCGCCTATCGCGCCGCAAAGCCGCCGCAGTAATCCATTGAAAACAAAGGAGGTTTCAAAAAAACAGTCTCGCTTTTGTGTTTCGGCACAGACCTTGCTCTGTAGGCGTGTGTTATCGTCGGCTCCGCGGGTGAGCAGACGCAATGCGAAGCAAACACTGTTCCCGTCGTACCCGCAACGGATCGGAGAACCCCATGGCGTTCCAAAAGCCTACAACTCAGAAACATTCGAAGAGCGAAAACACGGCCGCGGCCACGGCTGCCCCTTCGCACGTTCAGGCTTCTCTCAACGAAGCCGCCACCGAATCAGGGTACGAATCCCAAGCGGCCGCTTTGCGTCCCGGCGGTGCCATTGAGTGCAAGAACAGCCCCAACGTACAACTCCATGGCTCGGGAACACCCACGGGGGACGTCCACCAACTGGCCGCCCAGGGCACTCAAGGCTCCGGAAGGTCGTTGCCGCATTTTGACGCCATTCAAAACGCGTTTGGACGACACGACATCTCCAATGTACAAGCCCACGTGGGCGGACAAGCCGCGACAGCCACGTCGGCCATGGGCGCTGAAGCCTACGCCAGCGGCAGTCAAGTGGCGTTCCAATCGTCACCCAGTCTGCACCTCGCCGCCCACGAAGCCGCTCACGTAGTCCAACAGCGCGCGGGTGTCAGTCTGTCCGGTGGTGTCGGCCAAGTCGGCGATTCCTACGAAAACCACGCCGACTCGGTCGCTGACTCGGTGGTCCGTGGCGACAGCGCCGAGTCGCTTTTGGATACCATGGCCGGCGGCTCCAGCAGCCAATCCGGAGTGCAACAAAAGAGCGTTCAGTGCTTCACCAAGTTGTCCAATACAGAACAGCGAACTCAAGGCTGGAATGCGGGCAAAGGCATTCGGCTATCCGACGACGGCAAAATGGCCGTGGGGCAAGACAGCAAATACGGTTCTCAGCAACTGTGGGCCGAATCGTCCATGATCCCAGCGGCCTCCGCCGCACTAAAAGCCGCCGAAAGCGTCATCCGCTTAGAGCCGGATGGCAATTCCATACAAGGACCGGCGCCGGATGGCTCGGGCACCAAATCGCTCACCAAGGTCGCGCCCAAGAACGTAATGACTGGGACCGACGGCGACGCCATGACCATTTGGGCGGACTGTGGTCGCTCCGCGGGGGACGTCATGGGGGCCGGTAAAGGTACGGGCGGTGGCGATCGCACGGCCGAATACAACGACCGGAGCGGCGCACAACAACACACGAAGACCAGTGGTGGCCCCAATCGGATGAAATGGGAAGTGATGAACGAACATTTCAGCCACCTCTTTACACGCGCAGATTGGAATGAGCTGAACCGAATGAACACAATCTATTCGCAAGCGGTTCAGGATGTAATCGCCGCCATGAACGCTCGAAAAGCCGCCGAGGCCGCTGGAGATGCGGCGGCCGAAAAGGCGGCCGAAAAGGCCGAAGAAACCGGACGTCAACGCATGGGCGCCGCCGAGTATTACATGGAACAAATCTACATGAAGAATTACGACGCCATGTCGGCCAAAGACAAGGACGACTTCGACAAGAAGGCCGAGATCAATCGCTACGCCCAACCCGAAGTGGGTCAAGCCTACACCATTTCAACGGGCGGCGATGCCAAAGCAGGTCAAGAAAAGAACACATGGAATTACCACTGGGGCGGTGTAGCCATGCGCACGGGCGGTGATTCTGTGGTATTGGAAAACTACGCTGTGGGCGTTCCCGATGCCAAGAACTCGAACTGGAAATACCAAATGTACGGTCCCCCCTCCAAGAAGGGGCAGACCTTTCATGAACAACATCGAGACGATCATGCCCAACACGGCGAATCGCCTACAACCTTGGTCGCAGAAGAGAGAAAAACCCCGTGAAGCAACACGTTTATTGGACGACCATCGCTCTGGCGTTGGTCATGGGACTGGCTAGTGGGTGTCGATCCACCCAATCCGACAAGGGAACAACCGAAGGCAATCAACAGGTGAAACAGACCATGGACACAACACACCCTCAAGTGACGACTCAAGACGACATTCGACTCCACTTTGGCACCGTGGTGATGGTGGTGGGTAGCTACGCGCAGCTGGACATGCGGAAAGCCAAGACCGGCGATCCGGTCTACAGCGGACACGCCGCGGTCGCGCTCAGTGATGGAACCACAGTCATGCTGGAGCAGCCATGGTCAGACAAGGCCATCCGTTCCTCGGAAGAGATTACTCGCTGCGAAGGAAAAGCGGTACACGTGATCGGCATGATTTGGCCCCAGCCCGGGCCCCACCCAGACGGCGCAGCAACGCTTCAGATCCCGCTCGTCACCGACGTCCAATCGGTCACACTGGCCGACTAAACATCGTTCGATACGCCTTGAAAGCCCATTGAAGGCTCGGCCGTTCTACTTACTGAAGTTGCCTTTATTGAGTTGTTCCTTGGCCGAACACGCCCAGCCCACACCCTCATCGCACAACTCTGAACACATTGCCATCCGACAGACGTCGTCACAATTGGACCACTCCCCACGACACTTACCGGGACGGTTGTCTTTCATGAGCATCGTCACCACAAAAACCAACATTAAGACCACGAACACCCCGGCAATACCGAACGCGATGTAGGACTTCTTGAGACCCGAACTCTTAAACGAGGTTACCTTCTCCTGCTGCTTTTCGAGCTGCCGGCGAGCGACCTCCACGCGGGGACGAAGCCCAGGATCCGAAGCCGCGTGCATTTCCATCTGCATCAACAGAGACTCACCGCGATTAATGTTGGCCTCGTTGGCCGCGTGCTTCCCGGCGTGGTCCGACCGTCCCGATGTGGTGATGTTGGTCAGCACTTGGGAAAACGCTTGGGCCTGACCTTCGAAGGTGATCGGCACATACGCGTTGGTCCACAGAAGCGCCAGCTTCTCGCCAACCGACTGTCCTTCTATCGCACCGGTCTGCTCCATCACCTGTTGCATCATGTTGCCCATATTGAACGCGCCGCCGGTGTTCGATGACGACGCTTCGGTCACAATTCGCTGCGCCGTTCGGGCGATCTCTTGTATGGCTTTGATTTCGTCGCCTGCGCTCACCTCGGATATGGAAGCACCGCAAAATTGGCAGGTGAGGTAATTGGTATCGGCCGGTGCGCCACATTTACTGCATTGCATATTTCTCCCCTTTTACTGGATGGTGGGCGGCGCCAAACCTTTGGCATTGCCACCGCGATCCCCGTCTTTTCCAAATTCTTTCAGGGCATCGCAGCCCCATTGAATCGATTGAGTACAAAGCACATCACAGGCGTATCGTTGGCATTCCAGATCGCATACGGAGCGGGCTAGTGATGGTTCACCCCGACATTGTTTCTCCCACTCGGCGTTCGCCGCATTGGAGATTCCATCAGTGTTCGGGCGCAGGCTATCCAATCGATCGTTCACCAGTCCGCCAAAAATGCCACTGGAGAAGAACACGAGCGAGGCAATACCCATGGCCATGCAAAAGACCATGATCAGGATGGTCTTCTTGTAGTTCTTCTTGGTCGCTTTCGTCTTGCTGTCCAGCACTTGTCGGGCATGGGCGACCCGCTCAGCGACCCCTGCGACACCCACGTGTTGCAACTCCATGGCATCGACAATCCGCTCCACATACTCAATCACCGCCTCATTCTCGTCCTTCCTGTGCTGAGATTGCGCGGCCTTCAAGACGCTAAAGCCCATGACGCCCATGGTGTCGGTTTCGCGCATGTCGATCCAGCGTAAGGCCTCCACACACAAAGCGGTGTGGGGCTCCAGGTGCCGAGGAATGAACGCGTTCCGCCAAAAGGTCACTGCCCCTTGTTTCTTGGAGGCCATTCCCATCATGGCTTCCATACCGCCCCCCATTCCACTCTTCTTTTGAAGCAGACCGTTGGCGACCTGGACCAGCTCACGAACCGCCTGATGCTCCTGTTCCGCCGTGTCCATGTCTTGCAACGAACACCCGCAATACTCACAAATAAACCGCGTTCCATCCGCGGACGCTCCGCATCCACCGCACGCACTCATGTCACGCTCCTTCGTTTCTCCTGAGAGGAGTCCCAGTCTAACCCGGGCAGAGGCACTTTGCGATCGCCGGACCATCCTCGCAATATCTACGCTGCCACCCCCGTTTTTGACAGGGCCCCGTTACATTGTCGCCCGAGAAGCGTATGCTGTTCTTATGCAACAATGTGGACGTGTCTTGGTGATCGCTGCCCTCGCTGTATTCTTCGTGGGCTGCAGTAAGGACACCGCCAAACAGCCCCTGCCCACGGACGCGGTGACGCCATCGGATGGTCACGACACCCTAGAGATTGCGGAGGCCATCACCAACACGCCCCCGTCGGCGCCCGTCCTGGTGATTGAGCCCAGCGCGCCCGGTATCGAAGACGATGTGACCTGTACCATCGAGGATCCCTCCACCGATCCCGACCGAGACCAAACCATCGACTATCTCTATTTTTGGGAACGAAACGGCCAATCGACCGACCACACCGGCGACACCATCCCCGCCGATGCCACTTCGCTCTGGGACGACTGGACCTGTCACGTGGTCCCCACCGACGGCATCGACAAGGGCACCGAAGCCACCGCCAGTGCACACATCGTCCCGGGTGCAGCCTACGACCAAAGGTTTTCCGACACCCTCGACGACATCCAAGAAAAGATGGACGCCAAAGGAGTGCCTGGGGCCGCGGTCGCCATCGTGCTCGAAGGCCGATTGGCCTATTCCAGCGGGCTGGGCGTCCGAGAGCTGGGCAAAGAGGAACCAGTCACGGCGCAGGATCTCTTTTGTGTGCAGTCCATCTCCAAGCCCATCACCGCAGCGGCCGCCATGGTGTTGGTCGAAGAGGGCAAACTGGACTTGGATTTACCGGTCACCGCGTACATCCCATTTTTCGTCGCCCAACCGCCCAATGATGTTCCCACCATGACCGTTCGTCACGTGCTCAGTCACACTTCGGGGTATCCCAACACCTTCGGTTCCAGCAATCCCGCGAGCCTGAATTACTCCGATCCCAACGCCCTCAAAGATTTCCACAAGTACTTCAACCCGACGACGCTCTGGTCTCCCCCCGGCGCCGTATGGAATTACTCCAACCTGGGGTACGGTTTGGCCGGCTTGATCCTCGAAGGAGCCGGGGGCGCCTACTACGCGGAAATCCTCCAAGACAAGCTCTTCGATCCGGTGGGGATGGACTCCACGAGCGGCTGGGATGCCGACGCACCAGCCACCTATGCCCTGGGTCATTCCATGGCCTTGAGCCCCGGTACGCTCCAAGCGGTCCCCATGTACGCTTTCGACAATGTACCGCTCGCTCCCTATGCCCGCGTCATGGCCAGCGCGGACGACTTGGCCCGTTTCGCCGAAATGCTAATGCGACCCAACGACGATGTGCTCACCGCAGCTTCCAAAGCGGCCATGATGTCTCCCCAACGGGCCACCAACCGATCGCCCGACGAACATTTCGGCATGGGGTTCTTTGTTTGGGAAGAAAGCCGATACGGTGTCGAGGTGGTCTCCCACGGGGGGTCTGGCCTGGGGTACGTGGCCAACTTCTTGATGATCCCAGACGCTGGGTTCGCCGCCGTTGTCCTAGCCAATCACGACCAATTTTATGATGTCTCGTCTTTGAATGTGGCCGCCATGAAGCGCTTCCTCGACCTCCCTGACATTCCCAAAGTCGATTACAAGACCGATCCCACCACGTGGACGAAATACACGGGCTCCTATGTGAATCCAGGCGTGTTGGGAGGCCTGACGGTCTGGATGACCGGGGACGCCATGGGCATGAGCTTTGAGTCACTTCAAAAAACCGTCACCATGGTCCAAATGGCCGGTAATCACTTCATGTTTAAGGGCCCGGCAGGCCATCCTACGCTGGCGGGCAAATGGGTCGGAGTCTCTTTCGCTGTAAATGACGAAGGGATCGCCCAATACATCGTCACGCCCTATGGAGTGGCCACCCGTCTCTCGACCCCATGATGTTCCTCGGCTTATAACCGTTTGAGAAGCACATGCCACTCCCCTATAATCAAACCTCGGTGGTCCGCTCCACGTCGACTATCGAGGGACACTGGCTGAAAGGAATCGCCATGGTATTGCGACACTTCGTACTATTCCTCGGATGCCTGAGCCTCTTGGGCTGCCCCTCCTCCAACAACGGTCCTACCCCAAAAGACGTTCCCTCTGAGGAGGTCAGCGTGGAGAGCCCTTGTTCAGTGGGATATACGCCCAGCATCGCTGCGGGTGCTTGGGAAGGCACATCCTTTTCTGTATTCGAGACGGGAGACACCCTGGATATTGTGTACGGTGCCCAAGGGGGAGGGATCACGCTCTACTTTGATCTCCTCGCCACGGGCGTCGGCCCACAAGCCTCACCGCTGACAATACAACTCCAATCACCCGATGGCACCACAATCCATCAGACAACAGAATATTCATCCGTCGATTTCTCGTGCCAAAACACAGAAGGTTGGGTGTCGGTAAACCTCGGCCTCGACATTGGAACCACACCGCTCCAGGAGAACGTGGTTTTGAGTATCCAAGGTACGTTTGCCGTGGAAGGCGGGGACCCGATCGTGGTCACGTCCGAACGAGCGGTTGTGTTGGAATAATTGACTGTGAACCGCACCGCATTCCACGTCATCCTGGTTTCCACGCTCCTGTTCGGGTGTACTGGACCACCCGGAGATGCCGGCCTTCCTCCCGACACCCAGGATGCCAACGCGTTCCCGCCGGATACGGACGGTACCCCCGGCGATTCGAATGGCTTTGACGCATCCTTTGGAGACACAGACAAGAGTGCGGACGGATCGCTGGGCGGGGGTAGTCCCTGCCCAGTCGACGGCCCCGCAATCGTGCAATTGGGTCCACCGAACTTCTCCTTTGTGCCGTGGCAGGAAGGCGCAGCCATCCCCTTGGCCTTGGGTTCCGAAGGCGGCGCTTCGGTGCGCTTCAATCTGGCGACCTGGTCGGTGCCGGAGATGGTGGACGCCCTCCACATCCGCGTCTTTCTGGGCACCGAGAAGATCGCGGATACGACATCGACGGATGTTCTCTTGACCTGCCAGCCCGGTGGGCCCGGGTTGCTGATTCAATACGCGGTCAACATCTCCTCCGATGTGGACGTGTTCAGTCTCATTGACCAAGCCGGATCGCTCGAGGTGCAATTGGACTTCACAGGACCCGATGGGCCGGACACGGCGGAGACCAGCCATTCGGGTCTCTTCACGTTGGATTTCTAAGACGATGAGTATGCGCGGACGACCCCAACGATGGATACTAGTCCTGCTGTTTGTTGTGGGCTGTCCCGACCCGCCCGCTCCTAGCTTCCCGGACATTATTCCCTCAATCCCGGACATCCCCGAAGTCAACGATCCGGGGTGTATGAGCTGCCACAAGGGCATCGAAGACGCCCACCCAAAATTGCCGCTCTCCTGCACCGACTGCCACGGCGGCGACGGCGAGGCCACCACAAAAGAAGAAGCGCATGTGACCTTGAGTAGTTCATCGTTCAAGATCCGACAAATGGCGACCGACCAATTGGACACCCTGTCCGAGGCAGAGATGCTCTTCATCAACCCGGGGGATCTGCGCGTCGCACACCGAGGTTGCGGGGGAAGTAGTCCCGCAAACGGTGGCAGTGGCTGCCACCAGAGCACGGTCGAGACGGCCCGCCGATCGGTCATGCAAACCTTCACGGGTCACTACAATCACCCGCGCTTCCTGGCGGGAATGCAGGGGCGAGAGGCGGTCTATGGCGTCACGGACGTGTTCGATCCCGGCTACGATGAAACCATCCAAGGGTGCGTGGAGGAATTAACACCGCTGCGGACACCGGTCGACGTCGAAGATCGGACTTCCACCGCCTCCATCATGGACCATTATCTGCCGCAACACTGCCCGTCGTGTCACACCGCGTCTTTTGGCAAGAACGACTCGCCGGGCAATTACCGAAGCTCCGGTTGCAGCGCCTGTCACATGGTGTACGCCAACAATGGCGCGTCTCTCTCTGGCGATTCCATGATCGCCAAAGGGCTCCCATCCCACCCGATCAAACACGAGCTGACCACAGCGATCCCCACCCAGCAGTGCCAACACTGTCATTACCAAGGGGCGCGCATCGGACTCTCGTTCCAGGGCATCCGCGAAGGCGGCTTCAACAAGGAGGGGATGACACCGCCCAACGGCGTGTCCATCGGAGAGACGCTCCACGGACATGGCCCGGGTTTCTACTTTACAGACGAAGACGACACCAACGACTACGACGAAACCCCACCGGACATCCACTTTGAACGGGGCATGCATTGTGCGGACTGCCACACCCCCCGAGAGGTCCACGGCGATGGCCACCTCTACAACACCGCCAAAGGCCAGCTGGATGTGCACTGCGTGGACTGCCACGGCACGGTGCGCGAGACCATCCAAGAGATGACGAAAAACGCCGACGGTGTGTTCCGAACCGCGAAAGGAACCCCCCTCGATCAACTTCGGATCGACAATGGCAATGTCATCCTCACCGGTCGCGTGGACGGCAAGGATCACTACGTCACCCAAATCAAGGACCGGCTCAAGAATTACGGACCCAACAGCAACATGCACCAGGCCATGGGCGTGGATCCAGTCACCGATTTCTCGCACACCGACACCATGGAGTGTTGGACGTGCCACACCTCCTGGCGGCTCAGCTGTTTTGGGTGTCACGTGCAGCAGCATGACCAGGCCAAGGGCACCGACATGCAAACCGGCCAGAAGGTCGAAGGCCTGGTGTTCGGAAAGCGCGATTGGTTCGCCATCGACCTCTTTGTGCTGGGAACCAACGGGCGGGGCATGATCGATTCCATGTGTCCGTCCATGCAGATCTTCATGGACTACACCAACGCGGACGGGGAGAAGTTGGTGGAGAACCGCGTCCGACGGACCGCGTCGGGCAAAGTGGGATTTGGTTGGATGCCCACCAATCCACACACCATCCGGCCCCGGCTTGCCCCGTCCGAAAACGCATCGCCCGGCGTCGCCCCCTGCGCTCGTTGCCACGTGAAAGAGGACAGCTCGAACCTCGACCAAGTGCGCGCAGTCTACGGGTTTGGCGCCCCGTGGTACGGCTTTAAGCTGACCGACGACGAAGGGATTGAACACGATCTGACCCAGATGCTGAACGAAGACGCCACCCCCATCTCCGAGTATCCCCACGAAGGATCGGGGCCTGTTCCGGCCGATACCATCGAGCGCATGTTGAAACCCGGCTCGCATCTTCTGCTGTCGCAATAGGGCGAATCGCGCTTGGGACCCAATACGCCCCCCGCCCGAGTCGACATGGACGTTCCATTGTGGTTCAAAGAGAGGTGATGGATCCCACGCACACAGAGAAGGCCTCCAGCCAATCGCTCCACGAACGAGTGTATCGTGCCCGTCATCGCAAAGGGATCCAGGGATGGGACGAGCAGTTCGATCCCCACGATCTGGATCTGCTCCTGGCTTCGCGATACGCGCCGCCACCGGGACGACTGCTGGATCTGGGATGCGGCGGGGGTGAGACCTCCGTGTACTTTGCCCAGCATGCATTTGAGGTCACGGCCCTGGAGTTTTCACCGGCGGCCCTCAACCTGGCCCGCCAAAACGCCGAGAACGCCGGCGTCTCCATAGCCTTTACCGAAGGGGACATGACCCATCCGCTGCCCTTTGCAGACGACGCCTTCGACGTGGTCAGTGATCACCGCGCCTTTCATTGCGTGGTGGATCCCAACAATCGGGCCGCTACGTTGAAGGAGATCCACCGCGTGCTTCGCCCGGGCGGATTCTTCTTCAGTTCCACCATCGCCGGTCTCCCGCGCGAAGCTTCGCTGCGGAGTACGGTGGATCCCGTGCGCCGGGTGAACGCCACTGAGACCCGCTACTTTGGCGACGCCACCGACATCCTCGAGGAAGTGCGCACCGCCGGATTTTCCATCCTGGCGCACCAGATCCTGCGCGAGCCCTTCGTGGTGGACAATCTCATCGTCTACGCCCGGGCCTAGTTAGGAAATCTCAGTGGAGCAGGTGCCAATCTCATACTGGACCGCGTGGATACGCTTTGTCCGTTCTTTCGTTCCCACTACGTATCATCGCCGTGGGACAGGGAAGACCTCGGCTAGGGGCAGCGGTAGCATGTCCGGGTATAGTTCCCAGAGATAATTTGGTAATCCGCTTCCTCCCAGCCTTCGGGACAACCATTGGGAGCGCCAGACTGGCTCGTGGTGTGTTCCAAATACATCACATGACAGGTGGCATCGTTGCGGAAGCATGTCCGAGTATAGTTCCCAGAAGTAATTTGGTAATCTGCCTCACTCCAGCCACCCGGACAACCCTTGGGAGCGCCAGACTGGCTCGTGGTGTGTCCCAAATACATCACCGAACCCGTGACATCCCCGGCGCCTCCTGTAAACGCCACCCAATCCGTCCCATCACAGCCTTCGAAGGCGCTGCCTGTCCAACGGATCGTTCCCGCCCTATCCGGTTTACACTGGTTCTGCTGGGTGGTCCCGACTTTGATGCCGCCGGACACTTCGAGCTTCTCGGAGGGATCGGTGGTCCCAATGCCCACGTTGCCACCGTCCTTCACCATAATCGAATTCGTTCCATCTCGGGCCAGGACCGCCAGCCCCGAAGAGTCTGTCTGCAATCCGCCGGCGTACCCTGTGTTGGTCTTGAACAGGACTTGGCCGATCCCATCCGTACTTTCAAACACGGCCAGCAGATGAGCATAGCCACCATCGGAGGTCTTCCCTTTGGTATGCAACCTGGCAACCGGAACCATGGTCCCGACACCCACGTTGCCCGTGTCGTCGTCAATGACCAAACGCTGCGCATTGTTGGTGACGTCTTTGATGCCAAAGTCCGCATTGTCAATGCTCTGGACGCCGCCGGACACCAACCATTTTTGGCCCGTCTGTCCATTCGCCACCGTGTTTTCGAAGGTGATGCCCATGGCGTTCGCGGCACCGATGTCTCCGTGGGTGATGTGCAGATTGGATGCGGGAGTTGTCGTCCCAATACCCACCTTTCCTTTGACGACCAACGTATCATCCAAATCGCTGAGCGTGCCGTCCGGATAGTCGCCGACCACAAACCCACCATTGTAGACCTGAAACGAGCCGTCCCGGGCCAGCAACCGGTACGTATTGTCGCTGCCCCCCGTGCCATCGTCCCAGTCCTTCAAATAGATCCCGCGGACATCCTGGAGATGATTGTTGTTCAACGACAACGCACCGTCGATGTTCAGCTCCGACGTCCCTACGGCGTTGGTGGCAATCTCCTCGGCGGTAATCGAATTGGGACCGACATTCCCACCGACACCTGTCAACCCGCTCCCGTCCCCCACAAAGACCGCGGCTTTCACGACCCCATCCACCTCCAAGGCCACGCTCGGACTGGTGGTCCCGATGCCCACGTTGCCGCCCATGATCGCCAGAGTGTCGGGGTTGGTAATGACCGGCGGCGACGTCCCCGAATCAGCCAATCCGATCCCGATGGAATGCTCGGCCGTCTCTGAGACGATAATGCTATGGCCCATGGAAATACTGCTTGCCGCACGAGCCTGGGTTACGTTGCCAATCGCCGTGGAATAGTTTCCAGTCGCCCGGCTTCCGTAGCCCATGGCGGTCGAGAAATACGTGCTCGCCGTGGTGTTGTAGCCCATCGCTGTGGAGGCATGCCCGCTGGCCGTTGCTGCTGCGCCCATGGCCGTTGAATACTTCCCACTCGCTGTAGTTCCATGACCCATGGCCGTTGAGTAACTGCCCACACTGTCATTGTTCCACTCTGATCCATCTACCGCACCCGCCCGAAAGGCAGACTTCTCGGGATACCAGGCCAGGCGGGTGCCAGCGCCCGGCGAACCGATGTTCGCGTTTTCATCAAATGTGCCCGAGGCCAGTACGCTGCCCGTATCCGATACGGTCAAACTGCTGTCGGCCAACTGAGATCCATCCCATCGCGGCACGGCGTCGGTGGTGGCACTGGTCACTTTGGGATCGGTCTCGGTGAGGACCGGCGGGGCACCACAGATCCAGCCGATGCCGTTGGAGGTCAACACCTCGCCGGACGTGCAATTGGGGTGCTCCAAATCCGCCAGCGCGTGGCTGTGCGCAGCCGGAGCAAAGGCGGTCGCGGCCTGCCCACCCACCGTCGCCGCGTTGTCGGCCTCGGTGGCACGCAAGGCATAGGGCACCGAGTGGATGGCCACTTTGTCCATCTCGTCGTCGCTGTCCACCGTCACACCCACGTGCAAAGCGGCCACATCCACACTGGCCGCGCTGAGGGTCGTCGTGCCACCCAGCTTCACATGAAAACGCCCATTCTGAACGCTCACCGCTTGGGTCTCGGACCAAAACTGGTGACCGCATCCGCCCCGTCATAGAGGGCAAAGGTCACGTCGATGCTGCCCGTGAAGGCGCCCCCGGCTGTGTCCAGCTTGCCGCTGTAATGCAGCGTTTGGGGCACGGCGGCCCAGGCGGCCGTGCTGATGAAGAGCGTAAACAAAAGGAATGCAGTGAACCTTGTCCGACGCATCGGATCCTCCCAAAACTCTGTGGATGGGGAGAGTGTACCAGATTGCCGGAGGTGGAATCAGAGGCCGTCGGCGACGTGTTCTAGAGGACGCGGGCCTCACGCCAATTCAGAGCCGCCTTCAGGCCGCTCTCGTCGAGGACCCGATTGAATTCTTGGGACTCCTCGGTTTGAGTGCTCTCGATGATGACGTCGATCTCCAGCGCTTGCTGGAGCGCCCGACGCATTCCCATGACGTCACAGCTGCGATTGATGGCGTGCTTGGTCCACCGCACCGACGTTTGATCCAACACCGCGATGGTGCGGGCCAAGGCCAGAGCGGCTTCAAAATGTTCGCCTTCGGGCGTCACCCGGTTCACGAGGCCCAAGTCCATGGCGCGCTTGGCCGTCACTCGATCATCGGCGGTCAGGAGCAGCTCTTTGGCCTGTTTGGGTCCGGTTATCCAGGGCAGCAAGAGCGCCACACTGCCCGATCCAAACTTGGGCTCCGGCTCACCGAGAAAACACTCTTCGGACGCCACGGTCAGATCGCACGCCAGCGCCATCTCGAGGGCGCCGCCCAAACAGTATTTGTGAATGGCGGCGATGGTGGGTTTGGGGGAATCCCAAAAGCGCATGATGATGTTGAAATCCTTCTCCAACGTGGCCCGCTTTTCAGCCACATTGCCTGCGGCCGTGCCCCCCGCGAGGTCGAACCCCGCAGAGAAGGCGCGTCCTTCGCCACGCAGGATGATCACCCGGATGTCGTCGTCGGATTCGGCCCGATCCAGGGCGCGATGCAACGCGTCGATCATGTCCTCGTTGATGGCGTTGAGCTTGTCCGGTCGGTTCAAGGTGAGGACGGCGATCGCCCCCCGAGTCTCGAACGTGACTGTTTGCGTTGTCATGGGACCACCTCCAGGTGCGTTGAAAACGCCATAGTGCTCTTGGGAATGACCAGGGCGTCCACAGCGACGCAGCCATTGGGACCCACCTTGACCGGATTGACGTCCATCTCTTGAATCCAATCGCCCAGATCCGCCGCCAGCACCGACAAGCGTGTCAGCGCGTGTGCGACCGCCTCGACGTCGCACGGCTCTTTCCCCCGCACAGCGTCCAAGAGAGGCCGCGTGGTCAACGAGTCAATGCTCCGCATGGCCGCTGCCATGTCCAGGGGCGCCAGCGCGACCTGTCGATCCCGGAGGACTTCAATGAAGATGCCACCACTGGCGACCATCACAATCGGTCCAAATTGAGGATCGCTGATCACACCAAAGGCCATCTCTACTCTGCCGTCGGCCATTCCCGCGACCAACACTCGGGGACCCAGGTTGGTGTTCAGATCCGAATAGGCTTGGCGCAGCTCATCGGGTCCCGCGATCCCCAGCTTCACACCGCCCACATCGGACTTGTGTTGAATGTCGGGCATGGCGGTCTTAACCACCACCGGATAGCCGATCGTATCGGCGGCGGCGAGTGCCTCGTCGAGAGTCGTTGCCACCTGAGCCGCCTGAACTGGAACCCCATAATCGTCCAGTAGACAGAGCGCCTCGTATTCGTCGAGCGCTTCGCCGGTGGACAAACGCGCCATCCAGCGGCGACGGGTCCCAGCGACGACGGGCTCTGGGGCTGCCGACGTTTGTTGCGCCAAGAAGTCGCGATAATTCAGCGTATGACGGATGGCTTTGAGGGCCGGCTCGATGCCGTCGAGCACCGGTATGCCGTAGTCGGTCAAGCGCATGGCCAGGTTCTGCTCTTCGCTGCCCACGTGGTTGGTCGCCATCACGACCGGTTTGGTCGTACGCTCCGCGACCTTTCGACAGACGCGGGCAAAGCCCTCGTGCAACCAAAAATGCGACGTGAGGTCAGCGACGAACACCCCCATGGCCGTGTCCGAATCGTCCACCAATGCCTGCCAACAATTCTCGAAGATCGTCTCATAATTGTGCCCGGTGCCCCAGGCATCCAAGGGATTGATGGGCTGGAGCTCCGAATCGAGGTTGGCTCGCAACACGTCCACGGTCTCGTCGTTGATCTCGGCAAAGGTCACGCCGAAGTCGTTGGCCAGATCCATCAAGATCTCTCGCTCGCCGCCGGAATCCAAAATCGACGCGATCCCCCCGGCTGCGGGCCGGCGTGACATGGACATGAGCAAGGTCGTAGAAGCCAACTCGTCCAGACTGTTCACTCGGGTGACACCATATCGGTCGAACACGGCTTGGTACGCCGCGTCGTTGCCGGCGATGGCGCCCGAATGGCTCATGGCCAGGGCCGCCGCCGCCTCGGTTCGTCCCGCCTTCAAGACGACGACAGGGATCTCCTTTTCGTTGGCCTTCTGCAAGGCGGCGACAAATTTCTCGGGTTCGCGCACGGCCTCGAGAAAGAGCGCGATGACACGCGTGCTGGGTTGCTCGAGCGCATAGTCCATGTAATCAGCCACCGTGTTGGTGATCTCTTGGCCCGACGAGATGGCCAGGTTGAAACGGAGCTTTCGGTTGTTCCACAACAAACCGGTGAGCGCCGAGCCCGACTGGCTGATGTATGTAACGGCGCCAGGCACGAGCTTGCGGTGAATGTGCTGAGGAAAGACGAAGAGGCTGTGATCCAGGTTGTAGAACCCCATGCTGTTGCCGCCGCAGAGCTGCAGCCCGCCCGCTTTCGCGATGGTCCGTAGCCGCGTGGGCAGGGGCGGGTTCGTGTCGTCTTCCAGATGGACACTGCCGAAGAGGACCGCTGCCCGGACACCGAGTGTGATCGCTTCACGCAACGCCGCTTCGAGTCGACCATTTCCCAGAGCCATGACGCAAAGATCGACGGTTTCAGGAAGGTCGGATAAGGACGGATAACAGGGGATCCCCGCCACTTGGTCGTACTTGGGGTTCACCGCGTACACCCGACCCCCAAAGCCCGATTGAAGCAACTGCAAGACCATGTCATTGCCGGCCGACTCGGGCCGCAACGACGCCCCAACCAACGCAATGGAGCGCGGCGCCAACAAAGGTTGAAGCCGGTGTTCGCTCTGTTCGACCTCTAGGTGTGCCGTCGTGTAGATTGCCGTCTGCATCGGAGTACCCCCGCCATCGCCAAAAACGCTGTGTTGTGCATAAGCGCGACCCGGACAGGCCGAATCGCGCCGATTTCCTTATGCCTGTAGATCCACCACGACCCGCCCTTTGATTTGACCGGCGACAATGTCGGCGGCCAATTGAGGGACCTGTTCGAGCGTGGCCACCTGGTTGATGGCATCGAGTAGATTCTCCGGCAGCTCCGCGGCCAGACGCTTCCACGCGATCGTGCGTCGGTCCACCGGGCACATCACCGAGTCGACCCCCTGCAAACGGACGTTCCGCAAGATGAAGGGCATCACGGTCGCCGGGAGCTTATAGTCCCCCGCCAGTCCGCAGGACGCGACGGTTCCGCCATACTGCGTCTCCGCCAAAACACGCGCGAGCATGGCACCGCCCACCGTGTCGACGGCGCCGGCCCAACGCTGCTTCTCCAGCGGTCGTGAACGCTCGGACATGGCCTCGCGCGATAGCACCTCACTTGCCCCCAGCGTGCGTAAATACTCGTGGGTGGATTCTCGACCAGTGACAGCCGCCACCTCGTACCCAGCGTTGGCCAACAGAGCGACTGCAACGCTCCCCACACCACCGCCGGCGCCAGTAACCACAACAGGTCCCTTATCGGGGCTGACTCCGCCGTCCTCGAGGCTCATGACGCAGAGCATGGACGTGAAACCGGCCGTACCGATGGCCATGGCTTGCAACGTGCTGAGTCCAGCAGGCAGGGGTGCCAACCACTCGGACCGAACCCGCTGCTTCTGGCTATAGCCGCCCCAGTATTTTTCACCAACGCCCCAGCCGGTGAGCACCACAGCGTCACCCGGTTGATAGGCGTCCGAAGCGGACTCAAGCACCGTTCCGGCAAGGTCGATGCCGGGGACCATTGGCCATCGCGAGATCACCTTTCCCTTACCGGTGACCGCCAGACCGTCCTTGTAGTTCAAGCTGGAATAAGCCACCTCAACCAACACGTCTTCTTCGGGCAGATCCGACAAATGGAGCTGCTCGATAGCAGCTACGGTCTTGTTGTCATCTTGATTGAGAATAATCGCTTTAAAAGTGTCCTTCGTCATGACTCCACACTCCCTCGTTCTAATGTCGTCCGCTCACAGCCTTTTGTCGCGGTGCATACGCGACCTGTTGTCGGGCAGCGATCGGCGTCTGAGCACAATCCATGCCACATGCATAACGCCCTGGAATGACTATAGAAATCCCCATGGCGGTGACGGTTGGCTCCACGCCCGAGGGCCTTCAAACAGACCACGGGGTCAGGTGTCCCCGCCCCGGCGGCAGGTCCGCGGCCATGATGACGCGGGAGCGGACGCATGTGACCAACGAAGCATCCGCGCGACTGCTCGAACAACAGGGCTTTACCGAGCGAGCCCGAATCGAGACACCGGCGGGTCTTCGCCGAGAGTTCGGGCGGGTGTGGTAGCTCAAGGTTTCGGGTGCCACCTGATTGGCTCAGCGAGATGCCGCCGGGCCGGCCTTAGGCCGGTTCAGTGCCATGGAATGAATAGAGACAAGAGATTGATGCCCCTGGGGGCGGCTTTCGGAGATAGGTGCTGTTACTCTAAGACGCAGCGGCCGCAACTTCCGTTGCAATAGTCGTCCATCCAGGGCTGATCGCATTTGCCCCAGTTCGCCTGTTGCGCACAGGTATAATCGGAGTTGGGGGCAATGTTTGTACACACCGGGACTACGGTATCGGAGAGAGCATCCGAGCAACGCTCGCACGTCAGGTTGCAATAGTCGTCCATCCAGGGCTCATCGCATTTGCCCCAGCTCGCCTGTTGCTCACAGGTATAATCGGAGTTGGGGGCAATGTTTGTACACACTGGGGCTACGGCAGTATCGGAGAGAGCATCCGAGCAACGCTCGCACGTCAGGTTGCAATAGTCGTCCATCCAGGGCTCATCGCATTTGCCCCAGCCGGCCTGCTGCTCGCAGGTGTAGACCGACCCCGGCGGAAGCACGTCTTCGCAGAGCGGGGTAGGAGAGTCGCAGCGACCGCAGGTGATGTCGCAGTAGCCATCCATCCACGGCTCGTCACACTTGCCCCACTCCGCTTGCTGGTCACACGAGTAGTCGGGTCCCGGTGGCACGTCCGTACAGATACCGGCGGTGTCATCGTTCGTACTGATATCATCGTTCGTGCTGTTGTCATCGTTCGTGCTGTTGTCATCGTTCGTGCTGTTGTCATCGTTCGTGCTGTTGTCATCGTTCGTACTGTTGTCATCGTTCGTACTGTTGTCATCGCCATTCTCTGCTAGATAGGCTTTCACGGCGGGCCACAAGGAAGCCCCATCCAGTCGGTACACAGGCCCGCTCAGGTAAGCGGACTGCGGATCTTCGATCGCAGGATCGTGCACACTGTTCAGTTGTTCGATGATGTGGCTCGAGGAGGTGATTCCGAACGGATGCCCAAAGTACAGGTCGTCCCCCAGGATGATGACATTTTCTCCGTTCCAACCACCGGCGACCGCGTTGGGGTGCGCGGCAGGGTTGTGAAAGTATGCGTGGTCGCCAAGGCGCATGTTGTTGGTCCCAACCACCTTGCGTGCCGCACCGATATCATTCTCTGTGCCCTGACCCAGTCGACCGATTGTCATGTCCGCGAATCGCTCATCAAAGAGCGCATCGCTACCTGTTGCTCCGAAGAAGGCAAACCGCACAGCGGCATAGTGAAGAACCGAGATTGCCGTAGCGCACTCCATTGCGTAGGCCTCGGGGGTTGCGAAGAAGGCATCCAATGCCTGGGAGGCAGTGACGCCCGGCTGGAGCTTGAACGTCCACACATCAGCGCGGAAGTACTTGGTGTCGAAGTGTGGGCGTTTTGCCGGGTTGGGCGACCCGAAGAGCCCAAAATGGAACCTGGGCCTATTGTACTCGTCGGTCAGCGCTTCTATCGAGGCCACGGTACCCGACTGGATGAGCGTATCGAAAACCGCGATTTTCTCGGCTTCCTCGAGTTCCCCCGAAATGGTCAAATGCGTCCCGTCATTCCCGTGCAAGGGATCGATAACGAGGTCCGGGACAGTGCACGACGGCGCCAGAGCTAACGACAACAAGACGATAAGACGACTCTTGAGCATGGTCTCTCCTCCGGGCAGATGTCCCCAACGGAGGAGTGGGTGAGCAAGTAGCATGCCAGGACTATTGTCACCACCTGTGACATGGGCAATGAACCCCATTTTTCCGCCACACTAAACCCGGTTAAACCAGGAATATCATTGTGCTTTCGATGCTTGCGGAGATAGGTGCTACCTCAATAGCCTTGTTCCCTCTGAAACCAGTTCTTCAATCAGCATGGGATTCGCTCGTATTTTCAGACGCGTCCCAAACTCTTCATGTTCTTCAACGAGCACCCTGCAAGACTCGTGTATTCGATTTACGAGACGACCGTCGCTATAGGCCACCTGGAGTTCCGCTTCGACCATTTCACGCTCAAAAAAGGAGGGGATACGCTCATGGAGCATGGCCACATCCTCAGGTCGATGTGCTGACAGGGGCACGGCATCGGGGTACTCTTCCATCACGGCGTCTAGGGCACCGGCTTCCAGGCGATCAATCTTGTTCAGCAGAAGAAGCGAGGAAACATCACCGGCTTTCAGAGGCGGGGCGAGCGAGGCAGGAAACAGAGCGAGGCGACCTGCCGGTGGCAGGACCGCGTCAATGACGACGCGGGAGCGGGGGACAGGACACCCCAGAACGAAAAAAGCCCAGCACCGAAGTGCTGAGCTTTATAGAGGCGGGGTGGACGGGACTCGAACCCGCGGCCTCCGGCGTGACAGGCCGGCGTTATAACCAGCTTAACTACCACCCCAAATGGGTTGTCCGTGAACGGACGCTAATCAGTGGGCGAAACTGGGCTCGAACCAGCGACCCTCGCGGTGTAAACGCGATGCTCTCCCAACTGAGCTATTCGCCCGGACAGCGCCGACGGTTATAGCCACGTCCCTAATTGGAGTCAAGCATAGAGAAAACCCGGCCAAATTGCGTTTAAAATCCGAGGGGTTGCGGGGCGCTCTTAGGGCGGGTCGGACACCATTGAGACGCCGGAATGGTGCATATTAATCGTCACGGGCGCGAAGCCTTCGGCGGTCCACGAGGTGGCCAAGGCATCCAGCGCGGTGGGATCCCTGGCAAAGGCCACCACCGAATCCCCACCGCCCGCACCCGAAACTTTGGCGCTGGCCCCCACAGACTGCGCTCCGCGAACCATGGTCTCAATGGCCGGGGTCATCACACCCAACGACCGAGCGAGATCCCAAGCCACCAACGCCTGGTGACATGCCTCGACACCCACCAACACCTCGTCCAAAGCGCCCTGCCGAAACGCCTGAATGAGATCGCTGACAGGGCGACCCAACGCCATCAACTCATGGGTCAATGCCGTGGCTTCATCGGCGGCGATCGCCTGCAGTCGGTCCAGAAACCGTGGCGTGCTGGCGCTCTGGCCTGTGTAGCCCGCGATCATGTGCAGCCCCTTGGGCCAGTCGATCGTCTCTGCCTCGTGTCCACCGGCCGACGCGCCGGCCACACGAGCAGGTCGCCAGTGCACCAACCCACCCATGGTGATGGTGCCCACGTCATAGCCTGAGCCCAACCCGCCCTGGGCGGTTCGATGGGCTCTCAAGGCCAACGCCAACACGCGACCTTTCTCCAAAGTTCCGGAGGTCGCCGCACACAGCGCTGCCGTGACTGCAACGGCAACCGACGCACTGCTCCCGAGTCCCCGCTTGGTGGAGTCTGTGGTCACGGCCGGCGCATGGGTGCTGATCCGGTGGGGAACATTCGCATCAGCGCATGCATCGCGCACCGTCTGGAGTGCGGCGTGAGCAAACGCCAGCTCAGTCGGAACGGCCTCGCCCTCCACCCAGGAAATTCCTAGGTCCGAGCGCACCAAAGACCACTGACCGCTGGGTTCTGCGCGCACTTCCAGGCAAGGCTCAACGGCCACGGCCAATGCCTCGCCAGAAGGTCCAAGGACAGCATATTCGCCGGCCAGCATGAGCTTTCCAGGGGCTTGAACGCAACGGGGTTTGATGGTCACGGCGTCGTTACTCGCTCTCAATCAGGCGCGCCCCGCCGCCGGGACGAGCACAGATCACTTGCTCAATGTCCGAACACGCGGCAAGGCGCTCGTGCACCGTCTCTTGGACATGGGGTTCACAAAACACTTTGACGTTAGGCCCCGCATCCACCGTGAAGAATACGGGCAGGCCCTCGTCACGAAGGGCACGAACCCAATCCAGCACCCGCCAGGTGGCCGGTTGCAGATACATCAAGGGCGGATCGGCCCCCAGCATGGTGGCGTGCATGCGCAAACACGAACGCTCGGCCACTTGCCCCAGCAAGACGATGTGACGATCCGCGATGGCTCGAGTGGCTTCCTCGATGTCGTTGGCGACGGTGGCGAGATACGACGCATAGTAGGGGCTGGTGTCCCGCGTGAGGTTCATACCGTCGGTGCTGCCCACCGATTTGGGCGCGCCGCTGATGACGGCCACCAACACCCGCAGATCCCAATGATCGGGTGGAAAGAGCGCGCGCGCCACGCAATCACTCCCGTCGGCTTGGGTCCCAGCGTCCCACACCACATACCCACCAAAAAGGCTGCGTGTGGCCGATCCGGACCCCATGCGGGCGATGGGACACAGCTCCTGAGGGGTGAGCGTCAAGCCAGCGGCTTGGCTGGCCGCCATAGCCAGCGCCGCCATGGACGAGGCGGACGACGCGAGGCCGGCGCCCGTGGGAAAAGAGTTGGTCGACGACACCACTGCACCGTCGCTCATCCCTGCCATCCCACGCACGATGTCCAACACACGTGTTGTCTTGCCCAGGGCCGCGCCGTCTACCGGTGCATCATTAATGGTCAATGAGTCTTGGCCTGTCTCGCCGAAGGAGACGGTGGTCAGTGTCGTCAACCCATCCAACGTGACCGACAGACTCGAAGCTGCCGGGAGATTCAACGCTTCATCACGTTTGCCCCAATATTTGACGAGCGCGATGTTGGCGTGGGCCTGTGCGGTGGCACGTCTCATCGGTCGCCCTCCCCGGCCTGAATCAC
>Ga0114996_10002327_pt1 | contig 24660 bp, 21 predicted proteins | sample ArcticOcean_MG_C_4_FD_87039 | JGI IMG/M metagenome (GOLD analysis project Ga0114996, IMG submission 87039) | Marine microbial communities from western Arctic Ocean - ArcticOcean_MG_CB4_134 | ecosystem: Environmental > Aquatic > Marine > Oceanic | place: Arctic Ocean: Canada Basin | collected... | reverse complement strand
TACCGCCGTGGTGGCGCGCGCCAAGGAGGAGGTGGAGCTGATGGCGGGGAGTGGTTTTGTTTCTGTGCCCGGGTATGGGGCACGGGCTGAGGTGGCGGGCAAGCAAGTGGTGGTGGGCAATGGCAAGATAATGGAGGAGGTCGTCGGCATCCAAGTGGATGAGCAACGGGCAACAGCGCTAGCCGCGCAGGGCAAGACGCCTGTTTGGGTAGCAGTAGATGGCTGTTTGGTGGGTTTGTTAGGTTTGGCTGATGTGCCGCGCCCGTCGAGCGCTGCCGATGTCGCTTGTCTGCAGCAAGCTGGATTGGAAGTGGTGATGATTAGCGGCGATAATCAGGCCACGGCAAAGGCTATTGCGCGGCAGGTAGGCATTGCGCGGGTGATCGCCGAGGTATTACCTCAGGACAAGGCCGATATGGTCGCTACCCTGCAGCAGGAAGGTAGGCGAGTGGCCATGGTGGGCGACGGTGTCAATGATGCGCCGGCCTTGGCGCAGGCCAATGTGGGCATTGCCGTGGCCGCCGGTACAGACGTCGCTGCCGAGTCGGCGGATCTGGTGTTGATGAACAATCGTCTGACCGATGTATGGCGCGCTCTGCGCCTGAGCCGGGCGGTCATGCGCACGATCCGGCAAAATTTATTCTGGGCGTTTTTCTACAATGTGGTGGGGATTCCCGTGGCAGCTGGATTTTTGTATGTTTTTGGGGGTCCGTTGCTCAGCCCGGTGATGGCCAGTGTGGCGATGGCTTTTAGTTCGGTGTCGGTGGTGGGCAACGCCTTGCGTTTGAAGCGGGTTAAAATTGATTGAGTTGTCAAGGAGGTAGGTATGGCCACGGTATTGATGGTCGGTGCTTTTGATAGCAAGGGAGCCGAATACGCGTTTTTACGCGACAGGATCATAGAGCAGGGTTGTGAGGTGCTGGCGGTGAATACCGGCGTTTTGGGGACGACGGAATTGTTTGCTGTAGATGTGGAGGCAGACGAGGTAGCGCGGGCGGGGGGAACGGAGCTGGAGGAGTTGCGCGCTAAGCAGGATCGTGGCGCGGCGATGAAAGTGATGAGCACGGGGGTGCCGGTGGTGGTGGATAAACTCTACCGAGAGGGCAAGTTTGACGGCATTATCGGCATGGGGGGGACGGGGGGCAGCAGCGTGGTGTCGGCGGCGATGCGCGTTTTGCCGGTGGGCGTGCCTAAAGTATGCGTGTCGACAGCGGCTTCGGGGGATACCTCGGCCTATGTGGGGACCAAGGATATAACCATGATTCCCTCGATTGTCGATGTGGCCGGGATCAATCGGGTATCGCGCATTATTTTCTCGCGTGCTGCCGGGGCGATTTGCGGCATGGTGCAGGTAGAGATTGCGGCTGCGACCGAGGACAAGCCAGTGATCGTCGCTTCGATGTTTGGCAATACGACGGAGTGCGTCGACGCCTGTGAAACGGCGTTGGCGGCGCAAGGGTACGAGGTGTTGATCTTTCACGCCACCGGGACTGGGGGGCAGGCGATGGAATCGCTGGTGCGCGAGGGGTTGGTCGATGCGGTGCTGGATATCACTACCACCGAGTGGGCCGACGAGGTGTGTGGCGGGGTTTTTAGTGCTGGTCCGGCGCGTTTAGAAGCAGCCGGAGTCATGGCTTTGCCGCAGTTGATCGTGCCGGGTTGTGTCGACATGGCCAATTTTGGCGGCATGGAAACGGTGCCGGAAAAATATCGGGCGGCCGACCGTCTGTTCTACGAATGGAATCCCTCGGTGACGTTGATGCGCACCAATATTGAAGAGAACGAGGAGATGGGGCGGATCTTTGCCGTCAAAGCCAATGCGGCCAAGGGACCGGTGGCTTTTCTCATTCCGCTCAAGGGCGTGTCGATTTTAGATGGGGACGGCGAGTTGTTCTGCGACCGGGCGGCGGACCAGGCTATGTTCGATGCCTTGAAGGAAAATCTGCGTGCCGATATTGCTGTGCACGAGATCGATCACAATATCAACGATCCCGCTTTCTCCGCCAGGGCGGTGGAGATCATGCTGGATCTGATTGCAGAAAAGCAGTGAGGTGCGATATGAGCGAAATTAAAAAGACATTTTTGCAGGCCGAAGACGTGGAGACCCAGGTCTTTGATTGGGGGCGACTCAATTGGCTCTCCGAACCCAAGGTCACGGCCGCTGAACACTTTAGTGCCGGCGTCGTCAATTTAGAGCCGGGCAAGGGCCACGAGCGCCACAACCACCCCTACAGCGAAGAAATTCTCTATGTGATTTCGGGCAAGGGAGTGCAGACAGTCGAGTTGGAGAGCGGCACATTGGAGCAGGAAATTGGGCCGGGTACTTTGGTACACATTCCCACGGCAATATATCATTCCACCATTAATAGCGGCGATACCCCGATGCAGATGATAGCCATCTACGCGCCTTTTGGTCCCGAGGCCGACTTGCGCCAACTAGAAGGCGTCGAGCTCGAACCGCCGCAGCGAGGCAGTTGAACATGGCTTTTACCCGAGATGAAGTGCTGGCGCGTTTGCGTTCCAATATCGACCAGGGCATACCTATTATCGGCGCCGGTGCCGGCACGGGTATCAGTGCTAAATTCGAAGAGGCCGGTGGGGTGGACTTGATTATCATCTACAATTCCGGCCGTTTTCGCATGGCCGGTCGCGGGTCGCTGTCGGGCATGATGCCCTATGGCGATGCCAACGCTATTGTAATGGACATGGCCAGCGAGGTATTGACGGTGGTCGAGGATACGCCGGTCTTGGCCGGGGTGTGTGGTACGGATCCGTTCCGCCAGATGGAAGTGTTTTTACCCCAGGTCGAAGCGATTGGTTTTTCTGGGGTGCAGAACTTTCCTACTGTAGGTTTGATCGATGGTATGTACCGGCAGAATTTGGAAGAGACAGGTATGGGCTACGGGCCGGAGATAGAGATGATTCGCACGGCCCACGAATTGGGGCTGCTGACTACGCCATATGCTTTTAATACGGACGAGGGCGAGCAGATGGCTGCTGCTGGGGCCGATATTGTGGTGGCGCATATGGGATTGACGACCAAGGGGTCGATTGGTGCGACGACGGCATTGACCTTGGAGGATTCGGCGGCGCGGGTGCAGGATATTTGTGATGCGGCGCGGGGGGTGCGGGAGGATGTGATTGTTTTATGTCACGGCGGGCCGATTGCGATGCCGGAGGATGCGGAATATGTGTTGCAAAATACGCGCGGGGTGAATGGATTTTATGGGGCTTCGAGTATGGAGCGGTTGCCGGTGGAGGTGGCGATTACGGAGCATATAAAGAAGTTTAAGGCGATTAAGTTTTGATGGGATGAAGCTATGATTGATATATCAATTGATGGAATGAGTTGTGAAAATTGTGTGCGACATGTGCGCGAGGCACTTGCTGGGTTGCCGGGGGTGGAGGGAGTGGAGGTGGATTTAGCGGCGGGTAAGGCGCAGGTACAGGGGGGAGGGGAGTTGAGCGATGAGAGTATTATTGAGGCACTGGATGAAGAGGGGTACGACGTGACAGGCATTGTCAGGAGTTGATTCTATGCGGCCTTTGCGCAAAGTTGAGACTAAGCGGCTTTTTCAACAGGCGGTAGATGAATATCCGCCGCAGGTGCAGTTAGCTTTCCTCTTACAGAGTTTGGAGGATCCGCTCAATGTGGGATCGTTTTTCCGCATTGCCGACAGTTGTGGGGCCGAGCTAGTTTTTACGGGAAAGACGCCGACGCCGCCGCACGAGGAGATCGACCGCACTTCGCGCGGGCACGATCGGCGGGTGCCCTGGCGGCGCATTGCGGCGGTGGATGAGGCGGTGAAGGTGTTGAAAGAGGAAGGGTACCATCTGGTGGCGCTGGAGACGGCGCAGGAGGCGCGCTGTTATCTAGACTATTGTTATCCCGAGAAAACGTGTCTGGTGCTGGGCAATGAGAGCAAGGGGGTACATGCGGCGACGTTGGCGCATTGCGATGGGGCGGTTTTTATTCCGATGTACGGCAAGGGGCCGTCGATGAATGTACATGTGGCCGGGGCGCTGGTGGCGTATCAGGCATTGTTGGGACGCCGGGAGCAATAATAGATGGGGGCAAAGAAGAAAGTGTTGATTACGGGTGCCGCCGGACTGGTGGGCGGCATTTTGCGTTTGCATTGGGGGGATCGTTACCAATTTCGGCTGGCCGATATTTGTACGGTGGAGGATTTGGGGCGAGTCTACGCCGATCAGCACAAGCTATCGTGTATTTGCGTGCGCCTGACCAATCCTAGTTTTAGACAAGACGGCGACTGGGACCCGGATAGTTTGATGAGTACGACCAGTCGGCGCGATTGCGCTCAGATTTTTGGGCGCTGTGTGGATGTAGAAGATGTAGATTTTGCTATTGTCAACGGCATATCTGGCCATCGCCGTCCACGCCTCGACCTGGAAATTTCGCGCCAGGTCGTGGGCTATGTACCACAGGATGGCACGGCTTTTCCCAAAACTCGAGGTTAAATAGATGAGTGAGAAGAAGAAGGTATTGATCACCGGCGCTTCTGGTGATATAGGCAGTATGTTGCGTTCGCACTGGGGAGATCGCTACCAATTGCGTTTGATGGACATCCGCCCGGTGGAAAATCTGGCGGCGCACGAGGAGTTTGTAGAGAGCAATATTGTCGAATACAAGCAATTTCTCAAAGCTTGCCAGGGCATGGACGTGGTGGTGCATCTGGCAGCTGATCGCAGTCCAGCTGCCGAGTTTTACGAATCACTTTTGAATCTCAATATAATCGGTGGGTACAACGGTTTTGAGGCGGCGCGGCAAGCTGGCTGTCAGCGCATCATCTTTGCCAGCAGTGTCAATGCGGTGTTGGGTTACGAAGATCAGACCGATATCGGTTGGGAAGTGCCGATATATCCGCAGAATGTCTACGGGGCGACCAAGTGTTGGGGTGAGGCGGTAGCGCGAATTTACTCGGATCAATATGATCTGTCGTGCATCTGCGTGCGCCTGGGCAGTCCACAATTTGACCAGAGCGGCGACTGGGATCCCGACCAAATACACGGCAGTTTAAGTGCGCGCGACTGCGCCCAACTCTTTGCTTGTTGTGTCGACGCAGAAGATCTCGACTTTGCCATTGTGCACGGCATTTCAAACCACCGCCGCTCGTATATGTCCCTGGATGTTTCGCGGCAGGCAGTGGGGTACGAGCCGCAGGATGGCACGGCGTTTCCCAAAACGTCTGCTGATTAGCTCCAACTCTCCCGAAAAAGGCGCACCCAATTGCCGTGCAGGATGGCTTCCACGTCTTCTTGGGTGTAGCCTTTCTGTTCTAACAAACCAGCTATATTTTGCAAATCGGCGATGGTGTCGAGGTCGTGGGGGCATTGCTCGGTGCCGTAGCCGCCGTCTAGGTCGGAGCCAATGGCGGCATGGCGGCGGTTGCCGGCCAGTTGGCAGACGTGGTCGATGTGATCGGCCACGGCCTGCAAACCCACCACGTCGGGTGTTGTTTCGCCCTTGGTCCAGCCGGGGTAGAGCATCCAGGCGTCGAGGGCGGCACCAATGACGCCGTCGCGCTCGATGACGGCTTTTAGTTGTTCGTCGGTAAATTGGCGGTCGCCCGGCACTAGGGTGCGGCAATTATTGTGGCTGGCCAGCACCCGGCCACCAAAGGCGTCGATTGCTTCCCAGAAGGCCTGGTCGGCCAGGTGGGTCAGGTCGAGAATGATGCCGACCGCTTCCATTTCTTTGAGCAGATCGCGGCCTTGTTCAGTAAGGCCGCCTTCGGTGCCGGTGCCGTGGGCATAGGCGCTGACGCCGTAGTGCGATAGGCTAACCTGGCGCAAGCCATCTTCCCACCACGAGCCCACCTGGGCGGGAGAGACTATGGGGTCGGCGCCTTCCATGCTGAGGATAAATCCTAGGGGGGCGTTGTCGCGGTCTGCTTCCCAGGCTGCGAGTTGTGCGTCTAGGCCCGCAACGTCGGTGATGAGGCGCACCTTGCCCTGGCTTTCGAGGACGCGGTAATAGGCCAATTGCCCCTGGGCTTTGGCATAGGAGATCTCTTGGGTGGCGGCGCCAGAGGCAGGACTGTTGGGGCGCGCTGTGCGCGCGATGACGGTGACGACTGAAAGGCCGATTTCGCCGCGCCGCATCTCCGGTAGAGTGACCGTGCCGCAACCGCGTCCCTTCTGCGTCATATCGGCTTCAAGGTGGCGGATCTCGGAGACGCTGAGTTCCAGGTTGCGATTCCATTCCAGCGCGTTCATGGACAGGTCGAGGTGGGCGTCGATGAGCAGCATAGTGTGGTCCTTTAATTGGTGTGGTCGGCTTCTAGTGTTTGATAGCGGTTGATGAGGTCGGCGTATACGGGTACGGTGGATGCATCGGGTTCGATGGTAGAGCCGGCCACTGGTTGGGCGAAGGGGGCGACCACTGTTTTCCAGTCGAGCCCGCCGCCGTTTGTGTGTTGGTCGCTGTAGTAGGCGCGCAGGGCGGCGCCTAATGCCGCCGAATTGGTGGTCTCAAAGCGGTGCACCGGGCAGGCGTGGACATTGGCAAAAACTTGGAGGATCTCGGTATTGGCCGAGGCGCCACCGGTGACGTAGAGGGAGGAGATTTCCACGCCCATCCAGCGCGAGTGGATTTTGGAGGACAGCGCCTGGGCTTCGATGACGGCGCGCACATTGGCGCCGGCGTCGGCTCTATCGAGGTTGTGGCGCACGACCCCTGGCTCTGCGACTTTGGGCACTATTTCTGGATCGAAGTAGGGCAATATAAGGCCGCCGTTGTTGCCCGGTTCGGTGTTGTGCAGCGCCTGGGTGAATCCTTCCCAGTCGAGGCCGTACTCGTCGCGCACGGCCTCGCGTGCCAGGCTGCCGTTGAGGAAGCAGATCAACGCCATATAATTAGTCTCGTCGGGCGAGGCGAAGACAGCGCCTTCGCCCTGGTCCGAGGTGCGCGGTGCATCCATACAGGCAAAGAGGGTGTCGGACGTGCCCAGGCTCAAGGCCACCTGTCCGGGCTCGACTAAGCCCAGGCCGATGAGGCTGCACGGGTTGTCGCCAGAGAAGGGCAGGATGGTGCAGGTCGCAGAGAAGCCGTAGCGCTGGACGTAGTAGGGGCTGATCTGGCCGCTGATCTGGGTCGAGGGGATGATGGGCAGTAGTTTTTTCTGGAGCTCGGGTGCGGTGGCGTCCAGGGCTGCGGCGCTCCATTGTCGGGTGTGGATGTCGAGCAAATTGGTGCCGCTGCCGTCGCCCGGATCTACTGGTAGCAGTTTGCCGGCTAGGAGAGAGGCAATATAGGAACTGACTAGGCCGATGTATGAGGTGCGTCCATAAGCTTCGGCTTCGAGCTGGTGGAATTTGCGGATCTGGGGACCGCTGAAGCGCTCGAAAGCGGTGTTGCCGGTGAGGTCGAGCAGTACGTCGCGGCCGCCGATGCCTGCTTCAATTTCCTGGCATTGTACTGCGGTGGAGGTGTCCATCCAGATGGGCGAGGTGGGGCGCGAGAAAATGCCGGCGAGTTGGTCTTTGAGGTTTTGGTTGGCGTCCAGGGTGGTCAGGACAGCGGCCGCCGTGTCGTTGAGGTAGACCGTGCCGTGCTGTTGGCCACTGCCAGCGATGGCGGCGATCTGGCCCAGATCGTGGCCTCGATCCTTCAGGGTCTGGAGCAGTAGGTCCAGGGCCTCGGCCCACATGAGGGGAGGACTGTGGACCTGACCGCCACCCAGGTCGAGGACGCCGTTTTCGACCTGGTAAGTTTCTTTGAAGTGCGTATCGAAGTTGACCGATTCCTCAGCAGCGATGCAGCCGGTCTCTGTATCGATAATTAGACCGGTTATCGACTGGGTGCTGGAATCAATGCCGAGATATTTGCTCATGGGAGTCCTCTTATTTATGTTCCATGGTTCAGAATAAGGAAAAAAGCGAGTGAGTGCAAAAGAAGGAAGCTAGTATTTGATATACATTGTAGTATTAGATGAAAAGGTAAGAAGAGAAGTATGGCTACGCTTAGAGAAATCGATCCTGAAATTGCAGAAATTATTGATGCGGAGAATCGGCGGCAGCACAATAAGATTCGCCTGATTCCCTCGGAGAATTATACGACGCAGGCGGTGCTGGAGGCGACAGGTTCGATTTTGACCAATAAGTACTCCGAAGGATACGCCGGGCAGCGCTACTACGAAGGGCAGCAACAAATTGATCGGGTGGAGGATTTATGCGTGGCGCGTGCCAAGGAGCTGTTTGGCGCCGAACACGTCAATGTACAACCTTATTCGGGATCGCCGGCCAATCAGGCGGTGTACGTAGCGCTGGCCGAGCCGGGAGATGTGGTGATGGGGTTGGCTCTGGCCCACGGTGGGCATTTGACGCATGGGGCCGGCGTCAGTATTTCTGGCCTGCACTACCAGGCCGTGCAGTATGGAGTTGATGAAACAGGTGCACTCAACTTCGATGAGATCGAGGCGCTGGCCCAAAAGCATAGACCTAAACTGCTCTTTTGCGGCGGCACGGCCTATCCGCGCATTATAGACTTTGAACGCGTGGCCGCTATCGGCCACGCTGTCGGCGCTGTGGTGGTGGCCGATATTGCCCATATTGCTGGCTTGGTGGCAGCCGGTGTGCATCCGAGTCCGGTGCCCCATGTGGATGTGGTGACCACGACGACGCATAAATCTCTGCGCGGTCCGCGCGGCGGCATGATCATGTGTCGCCAAAAATACGCCGAAGCATTGGACAAGGCGGTTTTTCCCGGTCTGCAAGGTGGGCCGCACAATCACACGACCGCAGCTATTGCGGTGGCGTTAAAAGAAGCAGCTACAGAGGAATTTAAGGCTTATGCCGTGCAGATTGTGGAAAACGCCCGGGCGCTGGCTGGCTTTCTTGCAGAGCGCGGTTTTACGCTGTGCAGTGGCGGTACGGACAATCACCTGATTCTCATTGATATGAATTCTAAAGGGCTCACCGGCAAACAGATGTCCAAAGCGCTGGATGCGGCAGGTATCGTGTGCAATTTCAATGCTATTCCTTTTGATGCACGGCCGCCGCGCAATCCTAGCGGTATTCGCATTGGCACGCCGGCCATTACTAGTAGGGGGTTTGGGGTTGAGGAGATGCGACAGTTGGCAGATTGGATGGCGCGGGTTGCCCAGGTGCGGGGGGATGAGGGCATGGATTTGGATGGACGCAAGCAGGCTTATCGGCAGGTGGCGGCCCAGGTGCGGGTGTTGTGTGATGGGTTTCCGGCGCCGGGTTTGTTGTATGGTGAGGATGGGAAACCTAAATAAAAAGGAGGCCGACATTGAAGATTACACGCATCAAACTCTATATGGTCAATGTGCCGGAACGACATTGGTGGTGGTCGGATGACGAGCATGGGCAGCCGTTGCATCAGCGCGCTGAACACGGTATTGCCGAGGTGGAAACGGATGAGGGCTTGATTGGCTTGACGCAGATTGAGCGTTTTACGCCGATGGAGATTATGGAGGAGGAGTTTGGGCAGTGGTTGGGGATAGATGTGTTGGCGGTTAATCCGGCACAGCCGCGGAGCGCGATGGCGCATTCGTTTGAGCAGGCGATTTTGGATCTGCGCGGTCAAGCGTTAGGAGTACCGATCTGGCAATTGTTGGGAGGGCGTTTGCGCGGGCGGATTGATAGTACTCAGTGCACTGGGTACAAAACGCCGGAACACACCGCCGAAGATGCGCAATGGGGGTGGGAGCGCGGATTTCGCACTTATAAAATGAAGTGTATTACTGGCAAACAGAAAACGGCGGAAGAGCGCATCAGCTATGTGGTAGATCGCATTGAGGCTATTCACAAGGTGCTACCCGATATGGCGGTGCGGCCAGATATTCGCTGGCGTCTGGAGGAAGTGTGGGCGGCGCAGGAAGTGGCCAAGCGGCTGGAGGGACATAAGCTGGATAGCTTGGAAAGTCCCATTGCCAAGGGGGCGGCGGGCGGTACTTATTCGGAGTGGCGGCGTTTGCGGCAGACTATTCAGTTTCCTATTGGGGACCATGTTAGCAGTGCCGAGGATTTGATCCAGCGTTTTCAGGCTGAAGCACTCGACTATGCTATTGTCGGTGGCACGGCATTTGAGACGATTTATTTATCGCATCTGGCGCATCAATTGGGTATGGGGGGGTGGTCGCAGACGGTGTCCTACGGTCCGGGGGTGGCTATGGGTTTGCACGTAGCTGCTTGCATGGCCAACCTGACTCAACCTTACGACATGGTTGGGCCGATGGCGTGGGAGCATATGTTGACTAATGAGGATTTTCCCTTTGCAGATGGGGCTTTCCTGGTGCCGGACCGACCGGGGCTGGGGTACACGTTAGATCACGCCGCCGCCAGGAAGTATCTGGTCGAGGAACGCGAATTCACTAAGGATTGACCATGGGCAATGTATACGAGGAATTGGGAGTTGGCACTATCATCAACGCCGTAGGACCGGCGACGCGGCTCAGTGGTTCGATCATGGCGCCGGAAGTGGCCGAGGCTATGAAACAGGCATCGCAGTACTGTGTCGATATCGCTTTTTTACAGGCGCGTGCCTGCGAGATTATTGCCGAGGTTACCGGTGCCGAAGCGGGTTATGTGACTTCGGGGGCGGCGGCGGGTTTATTGTTGGGCACGGCGGCTTGTGTCACGGGGTTGGACCCGAACAAGATGAATCGTCTACCCGATACTACGGGCATGAAGAACGAAGTTATTATGGCGCGCAGTCATCGCAATTTCTACGACCACGCGGTGCGCTCGGTAGGCATTAAGCTGGTGGAGGTGGGCATCGCCGATCGTTTTAGTGGCGCTGGGGTGCGCGACACTGAAGCGTGGGAGATTGCTGCGGCGATCAATGAGAATACTGCAGCCGTTAACTATGTGGCGTACGCGCATTCGCAGCCGTTGTTCGAGGAGGTCGTCGAGGTGGCCCATGCGGCTGGCGTGCCAGTGGTGGTGGATGCGGCGGGACAATTGCCGCCGGCGGACAATTTAAAGCGCTTTATTGCCGCCGGTGCTGATCTGGTGGCTTTTAGTGGCGGCAAGGCCATAAGGGGGCCGCAGAGTTCGGGCATTTTGTGTGGCCGCCAGGATTTGATTTCGGCAGCGGCACTACAGCATCTGGACATGGACATTTATCACGCGCAGTGGAACCCCCCGGCCAATCTTATCGACAAGGACAGCCTGCCCGGGGCACCACACCACGGCATCGGGCGGCCCTGCAAGGTGGGCAAGGAGGAGATCGTCGGTTTGCTTACCGCGCTCAGGCTTTTTGTCGAGGAAGCACCGGAACAGCGGCGACAGCGTTGGTTAGACTTGATGGAAGCGCTAGTGCAGGCAGGGCAGGGTATCGCCCATGCAGAAATTGGCGTAGTGGCCGACCGCAAGCGCGCCGAAATTCCCGTGGTCCATCTGCGCCTCGACGAGGAGGCGCTAGGGCAGAGTGCATTGGACGTGGTGCGGCAATTGCAGGACGGCGAGCCGAGTATCCACGCCAATCCGACTCACGTCTCCGAAGGTATCATCGCTTTTGGGCCCATGTGCCTGAAGGAAGGTGAGCCCGAGATCATCGCACAACGGCTGAAGGAGTTGCTGGGAGAGCAGTGATTTAGCTTCTGGCGGCGCATTCACGTCCATAGAAAGATTTAATCGATGTTGGCAATACATACGTCTGCTAGCAATTCATAGGAGCGTATGCGGGCGTCGAAATCGCTGGTGATGGTGACGGCCATAATTTCATCGGCGCCGAATTCTTCTATAAGCTGGTCGATTTTTTCTTTGACTTGTTGAGGATCGCCGACGGCGGCATGGATAAATTTATTGTCGAGGAAAGCGCGCTCCTGGGCGTTAAACTGATATTGTTCTGCTTCTTCTGCCGTGGGCACTGTGGCGCTGGGGCGTCCGGTGGCAAATCTGGCGAATAACAAATCCCGACTCAAAGACAAACGCTGGGCCTCTTCTTGGGTAGGGGCACAGATTACATTGATTGCCAGGCAGGTCTGCGGGGTTGCCGCTTGCTGCGAAGCTTCAAAGTGGCTGCGGTAAAATTCGAGAATGCGCGCATCTATATTGCTGTTGATGAAGAGGGCAAAGTTATAGGGCAGGCCGAGGCGGGCGGCCAGTATGGCACTGTCGGGGCTGGACCCCAACATCCAGATGGGCGGCGGTTGGCTTAGCGCCGGCGTGATCCTGGGGCGAAAATCGCGATCGTGTAATATGGTGCCGAGTTGCTCCACCAATTCCGGAAAACGTTCAAACTTGGGGTGGCCGTCGGTGGCCAGGGCCTGGGCTGTTTGCATATCGCCGCCGGGTGCGCGTCCAACACCCAGATCGATGCGATCTGGATATAAATTTGCTAGTACGGAAAAGGTCTCGGCGACTTTAAAAGGGCTGTAATAGGGCAACATCACGCCGCCCGAGCCAATGCGAATGCGTTCCGTTGCCGCGCCTAGGGCAGCGACCATTATCTCCGGGGCACTGCCGGCCAGGCAGTGGGCATTGTGGTGTTCTGCCACCCAGAAGCGGTGGTAGCCCAGGGTCTCGGCGGTGCGCGCTAGGGTCAGCGTTTCCTGGAACGCCTGGTGGGGCGTGGCACCGCTGCGTACGGGAGATTGATCGAGTACGGATACTTTCATTGGAAAATGTGTTCCTTAGAAGATTATTTCAGCTGGCTGCTAGCGCTGCCAGCAATGCTTTGATATATCCCACGGAATAAGATAGGCCTTGGCTGTTGTAGGCGTCGTCGCCCTCCAGGGTGGCCACGTGGTCCGGGTTGAGGCAACCGTCGAACCCCACCTGGTATAGATGGCGGCAAGGATAGGCATAGGCAGCAAGTGGGTCAAATGCCCAGCGGGGCGTGTGGGTCTTGCCACCACTCGTCGCGCCGCGGGGCGTGGCGGTGGTCGCGGTACTGCACCACCAACTCGACGTCGTGCAGTAGGACGGGCGGGTAGATGCGGGGGTCGTGTTTGGTTAGGTCGACGCGTATGTTATTGTCGCCAATTTGCGGTAATAGGTCCCAGCGGACTAGGTCGACGGTGATCCAGTAAGCGTCGAGGACGCGGTCGCCTCCGGGTACGGGGCGTACTGAATAGGTCCAGTCGATCCATTCTTGCTGGGGGCGCGGGATTTGTACGCCGTTGAGCCATAGATCAAAGGTGTCCTCGTGGCCGATCTCGCAGATGCGCAGGCGCAATTCGCATTTGGCTACTTCGCCCAGGGTCTGTTTGGCGGCCAGGTCGTCGGCGATGTAGAGGGTCTGCTCTGTTCCGGTTTCGCCCACTTTTAATTCGACGGGCAGTGGGTGGGGGGAGCAGTAATCGCCGGGGGTGGCGTCGGGGCCGTTGGGGCCCTGGCGCACGACGTAGTGTTTGTCTTTGTGGGCCAGGAGTTCGGGGCGGCCCATGAAGCGGATATTGGCGAGGTCGGCATCGGCATAGGGGTAGCCGTTGGGGTAGTAGGTGGTGAAGAACACGCCGCCGGCGCCGATGCTATAGGCGTTGCCGGCTTGGGCCGCTCCCATTTCGCGGGTGGAGTGGTGGTAGGCATCGTGGATTATAGTGTTGGAAATGCCGCAGATGATTTTGACGTTGGTGTCGTGGGCGGCATCGACCAATGCGGCGATGCCGGTGGGTTGCGGGTCCATTTGTTCGCCGCTGTGGGGGACCATGGCTAATACGCCGTGGACGATTTCTTCGCGGATCAGAGTTTCTAGGTCGATGCCTAGCGTTTTGCAACCGGCTAGGCTGGCTGCGGTGCGTACTAGCAGGCGTTTTTCGCGGTTCTGTTGGGCGGCGGCTTGGTCGCAGAGACGGCGGGCTTCGATGATGAATTGGGTGAAGGTGTCGGTGTGTGCGGCGATTTCGTGCCGTGCCAAGAAGGGAGCGTAATCTTTGAGGTTGAGTTCGATGCCGTCGGTATCGTAGGACGAGACTAACTCTTCGATAACGGCTAGGCGGTTTTGGCGCACTGCAGGGATGGCGTAAGAGAAGCGGGTGGGGTCATCCCATTGGGCGGCGGCGATGTCGGCTTCGGGGCCGACCTGGTATTCGGGATGTTCGAAGCAGAAGTCGGAGCAGCGGCAGTCGGTGACTTCGGCTGGTTCCTGGTGTTGCATGCCGAGAATGAGGCTGGGCAGAAATTTGAAGCCGACTTGGTGGGCGCGGCGGCAGACGATGTGTAGCGGGTCTTTGCCGGCGGCAATGAATTTTTCGAGGTTGATGCCGGCGCGGTACCAGATGAGGTGGTTGGTTTTGTTGACGTTGTGGCCCCAGTGCTCACCGACTTTGGTGTCGTAGAGCAGGACGCGGCAGTCGCCCACGGCGTAGGTGATGGTGTCGATGCCGAGGTCGACGAGTTCGTCGATAGGGGCGGTGTAGATGCGTTCGTCCATGGGGGGTTCGTAGATGTAGACGGAGGAGTGGCGACCGTCGGTGTAGAATACGACTTCATTTTTGTCGGTCATAGGGGGCTCCTGAGTTTACTTATGTCTCTTGCATTTGTCGGCGGGCAAAGCTGTAGCGGAATTCGCGGGTGGTGGCGAAGATGGGGGGGAGGGAGCGGCCGTTGGGGAGGCTGAGCCAGAGGCGGAGCATGTGGCGTTTTTGGTCGGAGGGGGTGTCGTCGTCTTCAAAGGCCGCGCGCGCGTGCAGCAGATCGTAGTTGTTGGCTATGAGGATGTCGCCGGGTTCCTGGGTGAATTCTAGGGCTAGGTTGTCGCAGATTTCGTCTAGGAGGTCGAGGGCTTCAGTTTGTAGTTCGGTCAGGGGGGGGACTTCGGGGAAGCGCAGGGCTAGGTCGATGTATTCGCGTTTGTAGAGGACGTTGAGGCGGTCGGCGTGGTAGTTGAAGATGGGCACGTGTTGGTAGGGGGGCATGTCGGGTTGTTGTTGGCCGCGGGCGTCAAAGTAGAAGGGTTGTTGTAGGACTTGGGCCAGGTCGGGGCGGCGCTGCAGGATTTCGTTGAAGGCGGCGGCGCTGCTCACCAGTTTGGAGCGGCCGCCGTGTTGGGCGCTGTTGAGGCAGAGTAATAAGAAGATGTCGGCGCCGTCGTTGTGGTAGTTGATGGCCTGGTTGGTCTGGTAGGCGCGCACGTGGTGGGTGTCGAGGTCCTTGCCGGTATCGTGTACGTGGTGTAGCAGGTTGCCGGCGCCGTCCTGGGGTTCGGGGTGGCCGAGGTGGGTGCCTAGGCCCCAGAACATGAGGGCGATTTGCTCGGGCGAGTAATGGCGCACGGGTAGGGAGCGGATGAGGGCAAAACCGCGGCCGCCTTCGAGTTGGGATTGCAGGTCGAGGCAGAGCTGGGATAGGGTGGGCAGTGGGAAGTCGTCGGTGGTGATGTCGGTTAGCTCGATGCCCAATTGTTCGGTGGCGAGCATGGAGATTTCGAGGTCTTCGAGCTGGTTTTTATCTAGTTCAATGATCCAATCGTCGGTCTCAGCCAGGTCCTGGCCGCGCCAGACGGAGGGGTAATTTAGGGGGGTTTCTAGATGTTGAGTCATAGTGTGGGTTTGTGTCAAAATTTGTTGTGAATAGGGTGTTGATTAATTGATTAAGCGTACGCGATATGGGGCATCTGGTCAATTGGAGGGGGACGTGATTATGAATTCAGTGTAGTTGACGAAGTACTTGGTGGCACCGGCGGGTGGCGGCCTTGCCTCGGGTGCTTTGTGAGGCCCGCGTATGGCTCATTGGCTACGCGGTCTCAATAGAAGGGATGCGGTTGGGGACCTTTTCGGCGCAAGGGTGGAGCATAGTCGTGGATTCATTTCTACTCCTCCTCTTTGACGAGGGCATCCTCGATCGCCTTCCTGAACTCCTCCAGGTGCACCGGTTTGTCAATGAAACCGGAGAAATCGTATTCCTGCACCTCCTCAGGGCCCACTATACCCGACAGTGCCAGCACCGGCAGTTCGGGGTGCTCCTCGCGCAGCTTGCTCAACAGTTGGTAGCCATCCATCTTGGGCATCCGGATATCGGTGATCACCAGATTAGGCTTTACTTTCTCGCAGAGAGATAGGGCTTCCTCGCCATCTCCCGCCTCCACCACCTCGTAAAATGAAAGCACATCCTTGATAAAGCGACGTATCCCCGGGTCGTCGTCCACCACCAGGATCCGCAGGGTCATACCCATCATCCTCTCATCGATGAGACTCTTAGCTTCCTCGCTCGTCATCCCCCCTTTTTCCGTCATCAGATCAAGCGCGATCTCGAACTTGCGCCTGTTCGTCTCGAACAGATTTTCGCTCCGCACTTTCTCCAGTAGATGGTCGCGGACCCGGACGTTGTCGTTGACGATCTTCGAGGAGAGGATCTCGATGATGTTGCGATAAACCTTGACCTGTATGTCCTTGTCGTTGCTCAGCAGGAGGTCGAAAGGCTTCTTTTCGATGACCAAGGTAGCGCTCTCCTTGATCGCCACGATCGAAGAGGCGCGGTTCTGTCTGGTGATAACACCCATCTCTCCCACCGTGGTCACCGGCTTCAAGGTAGCCATCCGCAGCCCGTCCTTGGACATCACGCCCAGTTCACCGGAAATCAGGATAAACATCTGGTTGCTGGGTGTGTTCTGTTCGCAGACTACCTCCCCGGACGTAAAGGTCTTGGAGGCGCACAGACCCAGGATCTTCTGCGCTTGGCTGGGAGACAGTCCCTTGAAAATCGAAATCTTACTGACTGTCTGTATTAGGGCTTTACTGCGTTCTATCTGCACGAAAGCGGCTCCTTTACTGTTCTATCCCTTTGAGTCGATCTCTCAACCTACCTCGTCAGCGAGTAACCCCATAATACGCCTTCCGCGCTCGGGGAGCAAATTCCCCTTCAAGTGACTCTATGGACGACGGTAGCGGGCTTATCCACCACGAATAGTATTCTCTCTGATCTCTTTCCCCTTTGTTAGATCTGGCTCCGGTATAGGTGATGCTATTGTTGATAGGCAAATCAGCGCAAGAGCAAGAGTTTGCGCGTTTCCTGTTGTTGGCCAGCCCGCAGGCGATACAGATACATGCCCGATGCCAACGCTCGTTCGTCGTTGTCCCTGCCATCCCAGTTGACGGCGTAGCTGCCCGCCGGTCGTGTGCCTTGTAGCACAGAACACCATATCTTTATATAAATCAACTTGTTATAATAAATGGATTATTGTTGTGGTTGGGTGTTTGGTGCTGGCGTTTTTCTTGGGTAGTGGACGATTCTCGGGGAGGGACCGAGGCCTCTCGCTCATGGCGCTCAATCCTTAGGATTGGCGGACCTTCGGTGCTCGCCCGGCTCCTGCCGGGCTCCGAGGCATTACCCCCTGCGCCGCTTCCTGCGGCTACGGGGTAATGAATCCGCTCTGAGGCCCCGGCCCCTCCCCGAGAATCTCCGCTAGCTTGAGGGGGGACGTTGACGAGGGGGGGAGGAGGGGAGCTAGTATTTAAGCTAGCGCAGGTAATGAGCCATATGTCCACAAGGTGCGTTTGGGCGGGGTGCAGCGGCGGGCTCTGTGTGTTTGAGGCCCGTAGGGCCGAGTTTAAGAGCCCGACGATGCATCCCGCCCGGATGCACCACTAGTAGTCGTTAACTACAATAAATGAATTACAAGCGTGGATCGACCGGTTCGCTTTCTAAGGCGAGGACGGCGAAGACGCATTCGTGGGTGCGGCGCAAAGGTTCGCTGGCGACAAAACGTTCCAGGCCGTCAATGCCCAGGGCGAACTCGCGCAGGGCCAGGGAACGCTTGGCGGAGAGATTGCGCTGGCGTAGGCGTTCGAGGTGTTGGGGGGCCGTGTACTCGGGACCGTAGATGATGCGCAGGTACTCGCGGCCGCGGCATTTGACGGCGGGTTGGAGTAGGCCGCGGTCGCCCATGGCGATGAAATCGAGGGGTTTTACTACCATGCCTTCGCCGCCTTTGGCGGTTAACTCCTCCCACCAGGCGATAGCGGCGTTTGTGCTGGTTGGGTCGTTGAGATCGACTTGCTTGTAGGCGGTGGTTTGTAGGCAGGGGGTGTGAGTGGCGAAGGCGGCGATGGTTTGCATGTGCCAGAGGTGGTTTTTATCGACGTGCACGGTGCCTTCGGTGGCCAGGATGTGGAAGGGGGCGAGTTTGAGATCGGCCAGTGAATGGACTGGCCAGCAGTAGTGGCGGTAGGCGTCGATGTAGCGGGCGGTCATGCTGGAGCGCTCGGTGTAGTGTTGGGTTAGTGCGTCTAGGTCGAGATTGCGGGTGGAGGCTTGGTCGAGTACGGTAGAGACTGCTGCAAAGGCGGCGCGGGCGGCGCTGCCGACGGGGGCGTATTGGTTTTGTAGCAATTCTTGGGCTTTGGCTGACCAGGGCATGAGTTCGCAGTCGAGGCAGACCCAGTCGGTGGCGAATTCTTGCCAGAAATTGGCGGCGCTCAGGCCGTCGCGCACTTGCTTTAGTAGGGCTGCTTCGAGTTCGGGGTCGGCGAAGAAGCGGCGGCCGGTACGGGTGTAGCAGATGCCGCTGCCCTGGTCGATCAGGCCAAAGCGGCGGGCGGCGGCTTCGGGGTCGCGGCAGAGGACGAGGACGGCGCGTGAGCCCATGTGTTTTTCTTCGCAGACGAGTTGGGATACACCCTGTTTCTTGTAGTGGGCGAAGGCTTGGCTTGGGTGTTCGAGCAGGGTGGGGTCGGTACTCGTTTCTACCGGCGACATGGTTGGGGGCAGGTAGATGAGCCAGTGGGGGTCGACGGCGAAGCGGCTGATGATTTCGAGGGCGGCGGCGCTGTTTTCCTGGCGCACGGTAATGTTGGGGCGCAGGCGGGTGGAGATGATGCGTTTGCCCAGCAGGTCGGCGATGTCGAGCAGGTCGTCATTTTCTTGTTGGGCGCTGCGCTCGTCTGGCGCCGGGGCGAGAGGGCGGATGGGGTCGGCGTAGGTGCGGGCGGCGGGGATGGAGACCAGCTCGTTTTCGGGGTAGCGCAGGGCAGTGAGGGCGCCGCCGAAGACGCAGCCGGTGTCGATGTTGATGGTGCTGTTGAGCCATTCGGCTTGTGGTACTGGCGTGTGGCCGTAGACCACGGTGGCGCGGCTGCGGTAGTCGCTGGCCCAGTCGTAGCGCACGGGTAGGCCGAATTCGTCGGTTTCGCCGCTGGTCTCGCCGTAGAGGGCGAAGTTGCGCACCTGGGGGGAGGCGCGGCCCTGCATCGCCTGCGGCATGCCGGCGTGGGCGACTACTAATTTACCGTCGTCGAGCACGTTGTGCATGATGAGGCCGGAGATGAAGGCGGCCATATCAGTGGAGAGGGCTTGGCGTTCTTCTTCGGGTAGGAGGGCGAGTTCGGCCAGGCTCTGTTCCATGCCGTGGTTGACTTGGACTTTGCGACCTTTGAGTTTGCGCGCCAATTTGTCATCGTGGTTGCCCGGTAGACACAGGGCGTGGCCGGTGTTGACCATATTGCGCACTAATTGGTAGGTGTCGAGAATGCGGGGGCCGCGGTCGACCAAGTCGCCGACGAAGATCGCTCTGCGGCCTTGGGGATGGGCGTAGACGCGGCGGTAGGAACCCGGCACTTCGTCGGGAGCAGTGCCTTGCCAGTGGTAACCCAATTGTTCGAGGAGTTGCTCTAGCTCATCGCAGCAGCCGTGGACGTCGCCGATTAGATCGAAGGGTCCGTGCTCGTCGCTGCGGTTGCTCCATAGGGGTTGGCGTTCGATGGTGACGGCTTCTACGTCTTCAGGGGATTTTAAGATGTGGACGGCGGTGAAACCTTCGCTTCTGAGTTTGGCTATCGAGCGCCTGAGTTGCTGGGTGTGCTGGCGGATAACGCGCTCGGGCAGATTGCGGTCGCTGCGTTGCAGATTGCGCTCTTGATAGATTTTGGTGGGCAGGTCGAAGACGATGGCCACCGGCAGGCAGTGGTATTGGCGCGCCAAGGCGATTAGGGGTTTGCGCGCTTCGGGTTGTACGTTGGTGGCGTCGACCACGGTCAGGCGGCCCCGTTCCAGGCGGCGGCCGGCGATGAAATGCAAAATGGCGAAAGCATCGTCGGTGGCCGCTAGATCGTTCTCGTCGTCAGCGGCCAGGGCGCGGCAATAATCGGAGGAGAGGATTTCGGTCTCTTTGAAGTGGGCGCGCGCAAAGGTCGATTTGCCGGCGGCAGAAGGACCGATCAGTACTACGAGGGAGAGTTCGGGCAGAGTGAGGTTCATAGGGTGAAGACTCCCATCTGAGTGGGGGCGCCAATATCGGGGGCTTGTGGGCCGAGGTCGGCAAAACGCACGGCGTAGCCGAATTTTTGGGCGGCGGTTGAAGCCCAGGATTGGAATTGGGCGCGGCTCCACTCAAAGCGGTGATCGCGGTGGCGCACGTGGCCGGCCGCCAGCGTCGGCCATTGTGTATTGTACTCCTGGTTGGGCGTAGTGATGATTACGGTAGCCGGCCGGGCAAACTCAAAGACGGTGCGCTCAAAAGCGGGCAGGCGCGGCAGGTCGAGGTGTTCGATGACTTCGACCAGGGCAGCGGCATCGTAACCGGCCAAGCGGTCGTCGCGGTAGAGCAGCGAACCCTGCAAAAGTTCGAGACGTTGGCGCTGGCGTTCGGGCAGGGTGTCGAGGTGTAGACGCTGGGCGGCGCGTTGCAGGTTTTGGTGTGATACGTCGAGGCCGGTGATATGCTCGAATTGGCGTTTTTTTAGTAGCAGGGCTAGGAGCTTGCCTTCGCCACAGCCCAGATCCAATACGCGCGTCGCCCCACTTTCTTCGAGAACTTCGACGACGCTTTGCAGGCGTTGTTGGTGCAGGCCGATGGCGCTTTCGACCGCGGTTTCTGCGTCGTCGGCTGCGTTGGTATCTACTTCTTCGCGGGTCTCACCGCTCAATTGGTCTAGGGCGGTGTTGACCAGCTGGCGTTGGTGTTTGAGGTAACGGTCGGCAATCCACTGGCGCTGCGGGTGCTGCGCCAGCCATTGACCGCCGCGGCCGAGCAATTTCTCTACTTCGTCGTCGCCGACCCAATAGTGTTTGTCGTCGTCGAGCACGGGCACCAATACATAGAGATGGGTCAGCAGGTCGCAGAGGCGTACGGTGGCGCTAAGGCGCACCGAGAAGAGATTGCTAGCACCCCAGTCGGGAAAATTCTCGTCCAATGTATGGCGTTGGGCATCGACGGTGTAGCCGAGAGGTTCGAAGAGTTGGCGCAGCACTTCTTCGCCGCCGCGGCAAGACAGGGCGGGCAGTGAGGCTTGCAAAGGTAGCGCTTGTTCAACGAGCTCGGGACGATCCTTGCAGCGGCCGTTGAGGGCGCTGCCAAACACCTGAGTAATGGCCACACTGAGGAAGGACGAAGCCACGTAGGGGCGGTCGTTGACATAGGGTTGCAGCGGAAAATTGTTGCCGGCCGTGCGGCGCGACAGGCGGATAGGATCGATGTCCAGGAGTAGAGCGGCAGTGCAGCGCTCGGGGGTTGCTTCGGGATAGAAGACATGCCCCTGGCCAAAATTAAGTTTAAAGGACTGCACCTTGTCGGGATGTTTGTGCAGCAGATACCCCAGGTCTGTTGCCGGATTATGGGTGGTGGTGATTGTCAATAACATGGGCTATTGGCCTGTGGCATGGCACTGCGTACATTGTCGGCAAAGAAAAATCCGCCAACGAAACTCGATGGCGGATGCGGGAAATCAAAACGTTTAGCTAACGTCTAATCAAAATGCCGCAACATCCACCGTCAAGGTCCGCCAGCGCGCTACTCGCGGATCATTATATCCTGGAGTTGAAGGCAATAGACGAGCAGTTTCATAATTGGCAAGGATAGGTGTTGCTATGCACAGTGTCAAGAACGAGTACGCCGTCGGCTGTTCCACCATCGATGTTACCCCACCGGTCGGCATTTTCCTATCGGGTTACGGTGGACGCTACGATCCTTCCGACGGCGTCTACCACCCACTGCGCGCCGTATCGACCGTCATTGACGACGGCGAAGCCCCCCTACTACTAGTGTCGATCGAATGGCTGGGTTTCTACGAACGCACCGAAGAAGCGCGCCGCCGCATCGCCGCCGCCACCGGCATCGCCCCCGAGCGCATGGTGCTCAGCGGTACCCACACTCACTGCGGCCCCGTGCTGCGCCAAGGCGTGGATGTGCGCCGCCACGGCAAAATCGACGAAGACTACATCGATCGCACTCTCGAGGCCCTAGCCCAGAGCGCTCGTGAGGCCCTAGACCGCCGCGCCCCAGCACGCCTGCGCAGCGGCACCGACTGGTGCGGTTTCGCCGCCTCGCGCCGCCGCCCCGACGGCCCCAATAAAGTAGCCTACAAACCCTCGCGCGATGCCCCCCACGACCATGAGGTTTCGGTACTGGCCATCGAGACCCCAGCTGGAGACCTGCGCCAGCTCCTCTTCTCCTACGCCTGCCACCCCATAAGTGCCGGCCCCATAACTCGCATCGGTGGCGATTTTGTCGCTTATGCCTGCGACTATCTCGAAGCCACCTACCCGGGCGTCTCCGCCTCTTTCTTCCAAGCCTGTGCCGGCGACCAAAAAGTAGACGTACGCGGTGCGGACAACGACGGCTGGCGCAATCTAGAACTAGACGAAGTCGACACCCTAGGCCAACAATTGGGCCAAGCCGTACGCCGCGTCATCGACGTCGATAATCTGCGCCCCATCAGCGGCTCCATAACCACAAGCCAAACCATGCTCCCCCTGCGCACCGAACCCGCCGACCCCAACGAACTGGAAGAGTGCGCCCGCTCCACCAACGACTACGTCCGCGAGTGGGCCGAACATCACCTGGAACTAGCGCGTCGCGGCGAGCAACCAGTACAAGAACACAATTTCGAAATACAAACCATCTGCTTCGGCCAGTCCCTACTAATCATAACTCTGGCCTGCGAACCAAACGTCGAATACGGCCTATCTTTCAAACGCGAGTGGGCCAGCCGCTACGGCGATGTATTTGTTTTTGGCTACACCAACGATATGGTAGGCTACCTCCCCGTCCGCCGCCAAATCCCCGAGGGCGGCTACGAAGTAATAGACAACCACCGCTACCAACTCTACACCGGCCCCTTCACCGCAGAAACAGAAGAATCCATCCAAACCGCCGTCCGCCAAGTCCTAACCACCGATTGACGCCCTCCCTATCACATCCTATCTTGCTCCAAACGGTCGCGACCAATCCCCGCTGATCGTACGTACACTACACGAAAAACGCAGTACTATAGAAACAAACAAGATTTTTTTTGGAGGAATAAAATTATGTTAGGCGAAATCAGAAATGCCCAAGGCGAACTACTCGACTACGCATTCCATCCCGGAACAACAAACAGCCAAAACATCGTCGTCATCGGCCACGGCGTCACCGGCAATAAAGACCGCCCCTTCGTAGTCGCATTAGCCGCAGCCCTAGAACAAGCCGGCATCACCACCCTAAGATTCTCCTTCTCGGGCAACGGCGATTCCGCAGGCTCCTTCACCGACTCAACCATCTCCAAAGAAGTAGAAGACCTCGGCGCAATACTCGACGCCCTGTCAGACCACACCGTCTGCTACATTGGCCACAGCATGGGCGGCGCCGTAGGCGTGATGCGCGCCAGCACAGACCCGCGCATCAAATACCTGGTCTCGTTAGCCGGCATGGTACACACCGCCAAATTCGCCGCAGTAGAATTCGGCGACGCCACGCCCGACGCAGGATTTATGTGGGACGAGGAAGATTGCCCGCTGTCACAGAAATACGTCGACGACATGAACCAGATCGATTCAGTCGTCGAACTCGGCACCCAGGTGCGGGTGCCTTGGTTATTAGTACACGGCAGCGAAGACGACGTAGTGCCCATCGAAGAGTCGCACGACATCATTGCCAAAGCCAATCAACCCAACGAATTGTTCGTCATAGAAGGATCCAACCACGTCTTTAGCGAACACACCGAGGTGATGGTAGAAAAAGTAGTTGCTTGGGTAAGGGAGCAGTTTGGCACATGAGCGAGAATCGACGCCCCAATATACTCATACTGCTGAGCGACCAATTGCGCCGCCAGGCCCTGTCGGTCTACGGCGATCCCGATGCGCGCACCCCGCACATCGAGGCGCTGGCAGCTCAGGGCGTGCGTTTTACCCAGGCTTGTTCGACCTATCCCGTCTGTGTGCCTTTCCGCTTTACCATGATGACCGGCGAGTACGCGCACACCCGTGTGGTGCCGGCCATCGAGTACCGCATGGCGCCTACTGAACGCACCTTGGCCGATGAGTTCAATGAGGCCGGCTACGAGACCGTCTACGTGGGTAAGTGGCATTTGGACAGCGGCCACGGGCGCATGGGGTCGGCCTTGCAGGTCAACCGCACGCCGGTCAAACGTACGTTCCAGGGGCGCTGGCATAAGTGGTTTGGCTTCGAGCTGCGCAATGGGCCGTTCGATACCTATTATTTTGAAGACGACGATCCCGAGCCTATCCCCATCGAGGGGTATCAGACGGATGGACTCTTTGATATCGGCATGGATTATCTGCGCCAGGGGCGCGACGTGGCGCGGCCGTTCTGCATGGTCATTTCGGTGGAGCCGCCGCACGATCCGTTCGAAGCGCCCCAAGAACTACAAGAGGCTTGGGAGGCGCGCGACATCACCTTAGGCGGCGTAAATATATAAAGGTGGCATGTGGTGGAGCAAATCAGTATGATATAGTCCATGAAGACCTCAGATGCTCTCTCTCAAAAGCTTGCTATGGTTTTACCGTTCTTGGATGAAC
>Ga0114996_10002326_pt1 | contig 24663 bp, 15 predicted proteins | sample ArcticOcean_MG_C_4_FD_87039 | JGI IMG/M metagenome (GOLD analysis project Ga0114996, IMG submission 87039) | Marine microbial communities from western Arctic Ocean - ArcticOcean_MG_CB4_134 | ecosystem: Environmental > Aquatic > Marine > Oceanic | place: Arctic Ocean: Canada Basin | collected... | reverse complement strand
TGTGTCATGCCAGACAGTGAGGAATTGGATTCAGGCAGGCGTGTTGAAGGCCTCTCGTACTTTTGGCAACCATCGTCGAATTTCTGTTCGTTCAATCAAACGGTGGAATGGAGAAGACGAAGAACAGCAAGAAGAAAGACTGACGGTCTGTTACTCGCGAGTCAGTACGCAAGCCCAGAAAAAGGAAGGCAACCTTCACCGACAATCAGAACTGCTCTTGGAATACTGCGAGAACGAGTTTCAAAATAGCAGAGAAAACATTCTTGAAATTTCTGAATCGGCGAGTGGGATTAACGAAAATCGGAAGGGCTTCCTTCGGTTGGTGGATCTGATATTGGATGGGAAAATTGGAAGAGTAGTGGTCTCTCACTCCGACAGATTGAGTAGGGGAGGAAATCGACTCTTCTCTGTCTTATGCGAAAGAATGAATGTCGAACTCATCATCATCAACACCAAGGTTGATGTTTCGGATGAGGAGGAAATGGCCGCCGACATTATGAGTCTCGTTACCGTGTACGCGGCGAGAACGCACGGTAAGCGAGGATGCCTCGCCAAAAAGATGGTTGTCACAGAAGAGGCAAGGAGCCGCATTCTGGATCTCTACAACCAAGGTCTAACCCAAGACCATATCGTTACGTTAATCCAACGTGAAGATTACCGTTGTCCCAAGACTCAAAAACGGTACTCAATTCATGCTGTGAGACTGAGTCTGATGGAGCATGAGAAGCTCAAGCGGATTCTTCCCGGTACTGACAACCCCATTCGGAAATTCATTGCGGAGCGATGTGAGCAAACGGCAGAAGGAAAATGTTACTCACGTCCATTTTTCAACCAATATTGTTCATGGGCGAAATCGAACAATCTCCCAACTCCATCCAACCACTCCCTCTCTAATGGAGTGAAGAGAATCGGATTTCAAATCCGGAGGAATGGTTCAGGCTATTCATATTTTCTGGGCCTGAAACTCAAAGGGAATGACAGAGCATCAAGATCACATCTTGGGTAGGCTCTCTCTCTGAAAATTCGCCCCTTCAATATTTTTCCTTGCCAGTTCTTGTGGACCCAAGTGTCTCGTTCTGTTCCAAAATAAGTTCTGTAGGAATTGACACGCGGGTCTCTTTTTCTTTACGGAACACAGCGAACTGCAGCAACCATATGCCCGCCGACTCGCGCTCGCCTGAACAATGCCGATCACATAATTCCGGCCACGATTCCGCTGAAAAAACGTTTGGTTCCGCTGCCGGTCTTCAACAACAACGCACCGTCACGATCAACGCCTCGGCAGACGCCGACCACTTGGCGGTCGTTGACGTCGAGGATGACGGTCTGCCCCCGCAACACGCAGAATTGACGCCACCGTGTACGCAGGTCGTCGCGCGGAACAGAGAGCCGCTGCAGGTTCTGTTCGATCTGTCCAAGCAGCCGAATGAGGACGTTGGGGAGAGCGAACGACTGCCCCGCTGCATCGATCAGCGACGTCGCGACGGCGCGCACGGGATCGGGAGCTGCGGACAACGAATTGTTAACATTCAGGCCCACGCCGATCACCAGCCGGTTTGACGGTGCGGCCCGTGCCTCGATCAGTATGCCGCAGGACTTGCGGCCGTCCAGCAACACATCGTTCGGCCATTTCAAGCCGACATGAACACCTGACAGCAATTCCGACAACGTCTCGCACACGGCCAGTCCAACCGTCAGCGAAGCCTTGGGACGATTCACCGGCGTCAACGAAAACCGATCACAGTCAACGACCAACGAAAACGTCAAAGACCCCTCAGCCGACCACCACTGGTTCTCGCCGCGCCCACGGCCCCGTGTTTGGCTTTCTGCAAGAACCACCACGGGACACTCGCAGTCCGGCTGATCGGCCAACTCCAGTCCGCGATCGTTGGTCGAGCCAAGTGTCTGATGAAACTCGACTTTCCGAACGAATGTTTCCTCGACAATTCGATCAAAATCGAATTCAGCCGTGACACGCATTTCGGAAGGCGGCGTGGAACAGTCCGATTCCGCGGCAGCGGGCGGATCAGCGTCTCGCTCTTCATTCGGCATGACGCGTCCCGCACTCCAAAACTCAATACTCCCGCCGCTCGCGCGACGAGGGGATGTCCATTGCCTTACGGTATTTTGTGACAGTGCGGCGGGCAAGCTGGTAGCCCTCTTTCGCAAGCCGATCAACCAGTGCGTCGTCGCTGAGAGGACACTGCTTGTCCTCTTTTTCGACGATTTCCTTGAGTTTCAGGCGAATAATTCCCCAGGCAACTTCGCTTCCATCTGCGGCCGTCGTTCCCCCGCCGAAAAACCGCTTCAGCGGAAACAGCCCGCGGGGAGTCTGAATCCATTTATCGTCCACCGCACGGGAAACCGTCGTCACATGCACGCCGACATCGTCGGCAATCTGCTGCATTTTCAGCGGAACGATTTGCTCCGGTCCCTTGTCGAGAAAACAGGTTTGATGATCGACAATTGCCTGGGCGACTCGCCGCAAGGTGTTTTGCCTTTGCTCAATCGACTCGATCAGCCATTTGGCCGATTCGATTTTCTTCTTGATATATTCCTTCGTTTGCGCGTCCGGATTGCTGCTGAATAACTGTTGATATTTTCTGCTGATCCGTAATTGCGGGACGTATTCGTCTTCCAGCGTGACGATGTAGCTGCCGTCATCTTTTTGCGTCACCGACAAGTCCGGGGTAACGTTTTGCACCGGCCGGTCTTCAAAACCCCGCCCAGGCAGCGGCTCCAAATTGTGCAGTTCCTCGTTCGCCTGCTTGATCGTGTCGAGATCGTATCCCGTTTTTCTCTGAATGATCGGCAAGCGATTCTTGGCGAGGTCTTCCAAGTGCGAAGTGATCAATGTGACAAGAACGTCGCGGTAAGGCGTTTCCGGCGTGAGTTGCAACAGCAGGCACTCTTTCAGATCGCGGGCGCCAACACCCGGCGGATCGCATTTCTGCAGTAGCAACAACGCCAGTTGTGCTCGCTCGAATTCGATGGGCCGGCCATAAACCTGAACGATTTCAGCGAGTGACCCCTGCAAACGCCCATTGTGATCGAGATTCTGAATCAGGTACTCGCCGAACTGGCGAACATCGGGTTCGCAGTTGAAAAAGGCGAACTGTTCCAGCAGGTATTCGTGCAGCGATTGCGGCCGCGCTTCGGCGTTGGACATTGTATCGTTGTGGCGATCACCGTCCTCCGACATCCGATTGGACGACACCCGCGAACCGGCCGACAGATTGTCTTCCGGCCATTCCGATGATATCTCCATCAGCCGTTCAAAATCGGCTTCGTTGTTGTGTTCGGAATCGACGACAAGCTCGCGTTCCTCGACTTCGACGGGTTGCGATTCCTCGCCGTTCCGCTCGGCTTCGCCGTTCGAGTCGGCAGCGGATTCGTCGGCTTCACCGGCGTCGGCCGCGCCTTTCTCCAAGAGAACGTTCTCTTCCAATTCCTGCTCGATGCGTTCCTGCAGTGCCATTACCGGCAGTTGGAGAATCTCCATCGACTGGATCATGCGCGGAGAGAGCGTCATCATCTGCTTCTGCTGCAGATGCATTCCGACGTTCATATGCATGATTCAGGTGCCTCGATCCAGGTGATCGCGAAATGCGATCTCAATTCTTCCTAAAACTCCCGCCGGCCCCGCAATGCGTCGGCCAGCATGTCCTTGTTAGCAAACTCTAGCACACTCCCGGCGGCAATCCCGCGTGCCAACCGCGTGATGGAAACATTTTCATCGGCAAGCAGGTTCGATATGTACAATGCCGTACCATCTCCCTCCAAAGTTGGATTTGTCGCAAGCACCACCTCGCGAACTCCTTCATCGCGCACACGCCGCACAAGCGCTCTGAGCGTTAGATCCTCCGGGCCGACCCCTTCAAGCGGTGAAATCCGTCCCTGCAAGACGTGATACAACCCTTGAAAAACGCCCGCCGCCTCAAGTGATGTGACGTCGCGAGGCTGCTCGACCACGCAGAGCGTTTGTCGCTCGCGACGTGGGTCGGAACAAATGCCGCACTGTTCACTTTCGGTCAGGTTGAAGCAGTGCGGGCAGGGATGCACTGCCGCCTTCACTTCGCGAATCGCGTCGGCTAACTCAAACGCTTCGGCCTTATTGCACGACAAAATGTGATGGCTGAGCCGTTCGGCCGTCTTGCGACCGATTCCGGGCAAGCGGCCGAATTGATCAACCAGATGGCCGACAGCTTCGCCGTAAGGATGTGTTGTCTTGGGAAATTGTTTCGCTGCCATCGTTCTCAAACGAATCCTTCGAGCACCGCCACCAATTGCGACGTGTATTGCGAATCTCAGGTCGCCGTGTTGTCGGCACCCATTTCGCCAAGTCCCATTTTCGACAACGCGTCGTTCAAGCCGGGAATGTTCATCTCGCCGGTCATTTTGCCCATTTCCTCGGCCGCTGCCTCTTTGGCTTTATCCAGCGACTGATTCACGGCGGCAACCAACAGATCTTCCAGCATCTCTCGATCGCCCGAATCGAGCAGTGATTGCTCGACCTGGATGGTCTGAACCTTCTGATCGGCAGTCGCCTGAACTTTGACCATCCCTCCGCCAGCCGATCCCTCGACGCGGATCTTACAGAGATTGTCCCGCATGTCGCCCATTCGCTCCTGCATCTGTTGCGCCTGTCGCATCATTTCAGGAGCCTGCTTGAGGAGCGACGCCATATTGCCCAGATTTCCGAACATATTGATTTATTCCTTCCAGAGCCTCATCACTGCCATTGAAATAAGCGACCGTGTTGAAAACGGGACCGACCCATTTTCTTCAACTCCGGTTACCTCGACGTTGAATTTCCATCAACTTTAACGACTGTCGCCTCGAAAACGGCGACGGCCTGCTGCACAAATGGATCATCGATCACATCGGTGTTGGAAGCCGGCTTTTCTTCGATCTTTTCCGGCGATTCCGGCTCTTCTTCTGGTAGATTTTCGCTAATTTGACAGACAATCTGCGGAGTCTGGCCGGTCAGTTGAGAGATAATTTCGCTCAATCGACCACTGACTTCCGGTCGCTCGCAGAACTGTCTGCTGAAACTATAGCTCGCGGGGAACATTAAATCCAGATGATTTGGCCCAGAAATTGCTACCCCGGATGTCGCCTGAACGTGAGTCCGAATCGCATCACTAGCAATATTCAGCACTTGCGCCCACAACTGCGACTCATTCCCTGCCCGAAATTCTATTGTGGGCGGCGTTTTTTCCGACTTGGAACTCGGTTCGACGGCTGCTGGGGAGTCATCTCTCGTTTTTTTTTGAGCAGCAGATGGTGCTGAAGCAGCCTCGGTTTTCACCCGCTTGGTCGCCTGTGCGGCTCCTGCCGATGGGTCTGCTGATCGCCCGGAACCCGGTCCGCTGGAATTGGGGCCGAGACTATTTCCGGACCGCAATTCCTCAATCGCCGCTCGAAGATCGTCCAGTTCAGAGAGCATGGCGATGCGAACGAGCCCCAATTCGGCCAACGCCCGGGAATGGCTCGCGCGAAACATTCGCGATTTCGTCTCAGCCAGAATCTGCAGTGCGGCCAAAATGGTCGCCAGCCCCCATGCTTTCGCCTGCCGTTCGAGGTTTGGGCGGCTTTCGTCGGCGACTCCCATTAACGTGACGCTGTTGGCCTCCGAGGCGATGATCATCAGATCGCGAACGAAGTGAATCAACTGGTTGATCAACTCGTCCAGTTGCACCCCTTCCACCAACGCCGCATCCAATTCCGTGAGCAACGAATCGCGGCGGCGTTCAATCAACGCATCGACGAGCGAAACCAGCCTTTCGTCCGCGGCCGTCCCGAACAATCGATGCACGTCGGCCGCGGTGATTTTTTCGCCGCCGAAAGCAAACAGTTGATCGAGCAGCGATTGGCTGTCGCGCATGGAACCCGCTGCCCGGCGGGCAACAAGTTCCAAAGCAGCCGGTTCGATATCGATTTGTTCGGCCTCAGCAATCTGACTGAGCCGCCCCACAATGTTCGCCGTGGCAATTGTGGTTAAATCAAACCGCTGGCAGCGCGAAAGGATTGTCTCGGGAACTTTGTTCGGTTCGGTTGTGCAGAAGACGAACTTGACGTTGGGCGGCGGCTCTTCAAGCGTCTTCAACAACGCATTGAAGGCTTCCTTCGTCAGCATGTGAACTTCGTCGATTATGTACAGTTTGTACTGCGAGCGCATCGACTTGATGTTCACGTTCGAGCGGAGCGTGCGAATGTCGTCGATGCCGCGATTCGAGGCACCGTCGATCTCCATCACGTCCATATCTGTCCCGGCGGCTATTGCCTGGCAGATTTCACATTCGTGACAGGGGACGGCATCTTCGGCATTTGGACAGTTGAGTGCCTTGCCGAGAATCCGCGCCATCGATGTCTTGCCAACGCCGCGAGCACCGGTGAATAAATACGCGTGTGCGACACGGCCGGAACGGATGGCGTTCTGAAGGGCCTGCGCGACGTGCTGCTGTCCCACGACATCGGCGAAAGTCTGCGGACGAAATCGCCTCGCCAGCACGGTGTAGTGTCCGGAGTCAGCCGACATGCTTTTCTCGCATTCGATTTGTGACGAATTTACGGCTGTGACCAACCATTGCCCCGGATCATCAGAGCCTGAAGCGCAAGCGAAGGGTGATTCCAGAAACCTCCTTCGCTTGCGCTTCAGGCTCCTATCGGCGATCTTTTGCGTCGCATCGGACTTAAATCCACCAACGCAGGGGTTTGCGACTCAAGTAGCCCGATTCACATCGCGCAGCGAAACGCGGAGACCGCAACGCTATCTCCGCATGCACCTGAGGGTTAGCAGTTAGGGCTGCTTCGGTTAGGATCTGACCCGGTTCCCACGTCCTCACCACAATTGGAGATAGCGTTTCGCCCTCCGCTTTCACGTGCATTATCGGGGCGAACCGGCGGACGTCAAGTGAGTGGAACCGGAATGAAATCAGACAGCCGATTTATCGGGTCGAATAGCAACGGAAAGTACTGCCCGCCCAACGGTTGACCGGCCGGAATCGCAGCCGTTCCCTCCAGCAGCGGTTCGTCGGAATCCGAGCAGACGCCGTCTCTTACGACGTTGAGTACGGTCGCCCTGCGGGGACGATCGGTCCGATTTTCAAACGAGCCGTGAATCATCAGCGGATGGTGAAACGAACATTCGCCCGCCTTGAGTTCAATGGGAATTGGCTGCTGAAACGTTTCCCACTGATCGTCGGTGAGCGTCTGGTGGATCGCTTCCATGTCTCCGGCCAGCCCGGTAATTGGGAGCAAATCCCAGCGGTGGCTGCCCGGCACGTAATGCATGCAGCCATTCGCCGCATCGCTGTCATCCAGGCCAATCCAACAGGTCAGGTGGGCCATCGGAAGCGTTCGCGTCCAGTAGGAATAATCCTGATGCCAGGCCACGACTCCGCCGTGATGTGCCGGCTTGCAAAAGAGTTGATCGTGCCAGAACCGCACCGCGCCGCCCAGCAACTGACTGGCGGGAACCGTAAACGCCGGATTCCAAAGCAGATCGTGAAACCCCGGCCTAAGCCGCCATGCTCCCAATGCATGGAACAGAACATTGTCGGGGTCTTGCGATTCGTTGGTGTGATACTCGTACCACAGATCGCTTCCCGCATGATTCGGATTCGCGAATCCCGCCAACTCGTCCCGCAACGCGGCGACCTGTTGATCACTCAGAACGCGAACACCGTGCAGGTACCCATGCTCGTGATAAAAACTCACCTGCTCGGCGCTCAGCCGAAACGATTCGCAGTCTTCCGTCGATGGCGAGCAGCGAAACAAATCGCCAACCGGTTTGTGATCCGTGGCAAGATCGGTCGGGGGCATGTGCATTTTTGAATTCGGCAGACCGACCTTACACATTCCCGGGCTTTGGGAATCAGGCATTGAAAACTGAAATACGCAACGACGCGCTACTTCGGTGGCTTGCGACCAGCGGCCTTGCGCAAGAGGCTCTGTGTGTACGCGTCGTACGCTTCACGGAATTCGGCCGGCACGGGTTTACGCCGTGGGGCAACGCCGCCGGAAGATCGATCGCGGTCGGAACGTCCCTGACGGAGTTTGTAACCTTTCAAGAATTCTTGAATCTGTTGTTTCTGAGCTTCCGTCTTCGGCGTCTCGTCGGCACCCGGCTGCTTGACCGTGCGCTTCATTCGTTCCAGATATCTGCGCAGGTCGTCCTTGGTCCAGCCGAATTCATCGAGCAACTTCTGATCGGTCTTGCCGTCGTCGAGTTCATCCTGCAGTCGCTTCAACACCAAATTGGCCGCCTTGCGGTTGTATTCGAGGTTGGCCTTTTCTTCTTCGGCTATGTCGCCTGAATTCTCGCCGGATTTTCCCGACGGACCTTGTTTCGCGTCGCCTCGGGCTTTGCCGCCGCCGCCTTTGGAATCGCTACCAGGCTTGGCGGCACCACCACCTTTACCGGGTTTGGCCTCGCCCGGCTTTCCTTCACCCGCTTTTCCGTCGCCACTCTCTTTGCCTGGTTTTCCGGAGTCGTCACCCGGTTTGCCTTCGCCCGACTTGCCCTTGCCGTCGGTCTTTTTCTTCCCTTCGCCGCGTTCCTCGCCCGGTTTTCCCGACTTGGACAGATCGGCCTGCTCTTCCATACCCGGCTTCTTCGTTGAATCACCGGGCCCAGGTTTGTTGCCGCCCTTTTTACCCTGATCGCTCGGTTTGCCGCTGCCCTCTTCGCCGCCGTCTTTTGGTTTTTCTGAAGACTGCCCTTTATCCCGCCCCTTGCCTATCAACTCTTCATTATCCGTTTTGGTCTGCTCATCCTGTTTCGCGGCTGGGCGATTGGGATCAGTTTCTTTCGGCTTGGTCGGCCGTGTATCGGGGTCACCGTCTTTCGGTTTCTGTTCACCCTTTTTTGTCTTGGGAGCAGGTTTGGCTTTGTCCGGATTCTTGCTGCCGGTGCCTTTTCCCTCTTCTCGCTTGGGATCTCCCTTTGGCTCGTCTTTGCTCGGTCGCGTTGCCGGCTTTTCGCCCGGCTTGCGGTCGAGTTTGTTCTTTGCCTTTGTGGGGTTGGCGTCCGGGTCGTTATCGGCGGATGCAGGGCCTTTTTCGTCGCCGCCGGCCTTCTTGCGTTGGGCATCTTTCGAATCGTCGGCCGGCTTTTCGGTTCCGTCGAGCGGCTTTTCTGTCTTGTTGGCATTGTCCGGTCCGGGCTTCGTCTTCTCGTTGCCGTCGCCCGGCTGATTCTTCTTGGGGGAATCGTCATCCGCCGCGGAGGGCTTGCCCTTTGAATCTCCTTTGTCGTCTCCACCCTTCTTGTCGTCTCCACCACCCTCGCTGCCGGAATCGCTCGGTTTCTTGCCCTCTTTCGGTACCTTACCGTCTTCGGGCTTTTTGCCATCGCCGGTTTTCTCTGCGCCGTCGGGTTGCTTTCCTTCACCCGGCTTCTGCTCATCTTTCGGCTGGTCGCCGGGCTTCGGGTTTTCGCCCTTCTTGCCTTCGCCTTCCTGGTCTTTCATCGGCGATTTGTCGTCGGGCCGTTCTTCGCCCGGCTTGTTCGGATCGGGTTGCTTCCCGTTTTCGTCCGGCTTCTTATTGCCGTTCTTGTCCTGCTGTTTGTTCTTGTCGTTGCTCTTCTGCTCTTCTTCTTGCTTTTTGCGTTGCTGTTCGAGCAATCGGCGCAGTGCTTCGGAATCGTCGTCGCCTTCGGTATCGAGCGGTCGCTGCTCATTCCTGTTCTCGCCCGGTTCGTCTGGCGGGTTCTTGTTTCCTGCATCTTTCGGCTTGGTTCCGGCGTCTCCCGGTTTTTTGCCGTCAGGAGTATCCTTCGGCTTTCCTTCGTCGGGCTTGGGTTCGTTGCCGCCGTCCTTTGGGTCCTGGCCTTCTTCAGCCGCATTCTCCTGTTTGTTTTCGTCGCTGGCGTCCTGCGGCGGCGGCTCCGGTTTGCCTTCGGGGTTCTCGTTCTCTTCTGCTTCTTCCAAACGCTGCTTGATCCGCGCGCGGTCTTCGTCGAGTTGCTGATCTGCTTCTTCCTGGGGAATGCGATCGATGATGTGCAGTTCGAGCAGTTGCCGCTTTTCGCTGAGGTTGCCCAGCGGCGTTTTGTTGTCGCGTGCCTCAACCCAATAGGTAATAACGTCGCCGACCTTGAGGTTCAGCGGTTTGAGATCCCAATCCCAAGTGCCACGAAACTTCTTTTGCGGCCCTTTGAAAATCTCGGGACTGCGGGGAAGCACCTCGCCGTTTTTCTCGCGACGCAGCGTAATGTACTGCAGTTGGAAATCGGGATCGTGCGCTTCAATGAGCAGTGGGATGATGACATTCGCCGGCACTTCCAAATCGCCACGCGGTTCGAGCAATTCGACCACAGGCCGGCGGTCTGGGCGAATTGTTTGTGTGTACAAAGTTGGCTCGGGGTCCGATTGACCGTCGTCCGTCACGCAAAGAATGCGGTAGCTGCGCGGATAGGTGCCGTCGGTGCGAAACTTCAGCGTCCATTCGGCGCGCAGTTGGTTTCCACCGGTCACCTGCATCCGCACTTCTTCGGCCTTGGTGGTGGCCGTCTCGTCATCGAAGAATTGCAGCACGGCCGTCTTGATCGGCTGATTGACCGTGGCGGCAAGGGTGACTTTCGTGCCCTCCCAGGCATCGATATTTCCGCCCGGTCGCGTCTTGTCTTCAAACTCCATGTACTCCGGATAGACGTAGCGAACTTCATCGACTGTGGCCGACGGCGGTTGGTTGACCAGCACCGTATACTCTTCACTCACAGCATCGCCGGCGATGACGCGGAACGATGTGTTTTGCAGAATGCCGCGGCCATTTTCACCGTTGAGCACGCCACGGTATTGTTTCAGTCCCTCTTCCACCCGCCGCATGCTGACCGGCTCATCGACAAACTTGCGGTCGGCCGTTGTGTAGCGCAGGATGACTTCGTCGGGAACCTGACCACTGAGATCGACCACGACTTCCAACTGGGTTCGCGCCAGAACATCGACTTCCCGTTTGTGTGTGCGCGTCAACGGTGGATCGGTGTGGAGATCGAGGATCACCGTGCGCGTGGCCGGTCCGACTTTCACCGGTGGCAGAAACGCCCGGGCAAACGAAATGTTCTTTTCGGAAATCACCGAATACAGGCAGGCAAACACCACCAGCCCCAGCAGCACGTAGGCCGCTCGCATTAATGGACGGCGATCAACGGCTTGATCGACATCCATATTGGACAATGCCTCTGCGGCCCGCATCTCCAGCGAACCGCGGATTTCCTGCGGAATTTCACGTCCGCCGCGTCTCAAGTCGACCAGATTCAACAGCGAACTTTTAAGTCCCGGTTCGGTCGATTCAATCATCCGCGCGGCATACAGGCCGCTCACCTGCTTCAGATACGGAAGAATCACTCTCCACGTCAGCCAGCCTGCGGTCACGGCGAGCAAACCGCCAACCATCGCGAAACGGGCCGTGTGACTGAATCCACCCGGGACGAGCCAGTGATCGAGAATAGTGAAGAGCAGCAGATAACCGACGACAAATGCAGCCACCACTGCTGTGGCGGTCACGATGTCGGTCCACTTGATGCTGTGGCGGGTTTTTTCGAGCTGGAAATCGACGTACTCGTCGAAATCGACGTACCCGGACGGCGACTGTGATTGGGCCGTTTTCGGTTCAGCTGTTTTCGGTTCAACTGTGGCCGGCATGTCGTTCATCTCCTGGAGAACCGTCCGCGACGTTTACACGTTGCACATCCACACCGCAACATTCGGTGGCAGCGATCGTGCCGGTCGTACCGACGCGCACACCCCTCCCGATAACTTCGACTTTCATTATAGGGTAATCGACGCGGAATCTGCCAGAATCGTTCCCGGAAATCTTCCGATTCCCCGCGATGCCGATACTGCCGCTGCGCGGACGGGATTATTCCGGCAGAGCTGCCGTACGCGTCGCGGTCTGCGCGGGGCTCTTGGCAAAGGCAGCTGCATCCGTCCGCCGGCGTTCGCGCTGGACACGCATTATCACGTCGTCGAGGCGGGCTTCAGGCGACCAAACCTTGCTGACGCTGCCACGATCGATGTTGATGCTCAGAAACGCCGTTCCCTCATGGCGGTTCTGGTCGTCGAAGAAACCGCTGTGCGCCAGATCGACAAGCATCAAATCGAGTTGCTGCCGCGGGAAGTCGAGCACCCACACTTCGTCGTCCACCGACGGAGAAACTTCGGACGGCTGATCACCACCGGGCAGCCAGCTGATGTTCGACCGCAGCCGACCAACGAACGACTGCGCCCGAGCAACTGCCGGCTTGACGGATAGCCGCAATGTTGCGCGAACCATCTCCGGTTTATTCTCGGGATGCGGATACTCGATTTTCAGTGCAGCATTCGACCGACTGATTTCGGCTTGCCCCGATGCTCGCACGATGTGATCGACGTTTCGCACCAATGCCTTGTGACTGGCCGGAATTCGGTACGAGATATCGACCCGCTGATACTGCGGAGCGCCGGAGTCATTCACCGCCACCTTGTGCGACATCGCGCAGCCGCCCGCACAAGGCAGAAAGAGCGCCAGCATCGCTGCATAGGCGATGTAACGATAGCCAATTCGATTCACTTGTCGATATAGTCATCGCGAACCGGGTGAAAGATGTCGAGCGCTTTCGCTTCGCCATCCAAACCAACCACCCGATGCGTGACCCCCCCCGGTATTGTGTACATGTCGCCCGGGCCAAGCACCCGGTCTTCGTCGCCCACGAAAAAATGGGCGCGGCCCTCCAACACCATCCCCACTTGTTCGTGCGGATGCGAGTGCGCTTCGACCACGGCTCCCGGCTGGAATTCGACCAGACTCAGCATCATCTGCTGACCGGCCGCAACGGTGATATCGACACCGGGAAAAATGGTTTTCGGCGCACATTGGGATTTATCGACAAAATAGGCAGACATGCTGTAGATTCCTTATTGAGATTGCGATGTGGTGACAAGTTCGCTTGCGGTTTCCCAGCGTTGGAAGCCTTCCCCAACCGCGAAACCGCAAGCGATGTTCACTTGGCTGAAAGTGTGGCGAATACGTCGCGGCCGATGTAATTTGCCCCTTCCAATTGTTCTTCTAACCTCAAGAGTTGATTGTATTTGGCCAGTCGTTCACTGCGGACGATTGATCCCACTTTGATTTGGCCCGCTCCGGTGGCGACGACGAGATCGGCGATCGTGGCATCTTCGGTTTCGCCGCTGCGGGCAGAGACGACCGGCCAATAGCCGTTTCCGAGGGCCAGCCGAATCGTTTCCAGCGTCTCCCACAACGTGCCGATTTGATTGAGTTTCACCAGCACACTGTTCGCCGTGTCCGTATCGATACCCCGCTGCAACCGAGCGGAATTCGTGACAAACAAGTCGTCGCCAATGAGTTGGACGCGATTGCCCAGCCGTTCGGTCAGGCGTTTCCAGCCGTCCCAATCGTCCTCTGCCAGTCCATCTTCGATGCTGATAATGGGATAACGATCAACCCAGTCGGCAAGCAGATCGATCATTCCGTCACTCGATAACCGTTGCCCGCCCTTCTCGGCCAATTGGTATGTCCCGTCGGCAAAAAACTCGGTACTCGCGACGTCGAGGCCGATCATCACATCGGCCCCCGGACGCAAACCGGCCGCCTCGATTGCTGCGATGACCAGTTCCACGGCCTCTTCGTTGCTGCCAAGTTTCGGGCCGTAACCCCCCTCGTCGCCGACGAGGACACCCTCGTATCCGCGGTCGCCCAGCAGTTTGCCCAGCCGGCGGTAAATGGTCACAATCCAATCGAGGGCCTGACGATACGATTTCGCCCCCACGGGAAGAACAAGGAAGTCCTGAAACTCGATGTTATCGCCGGCGTGTCGTCCGCCGGAAATCATGTTGACCATAGGCAACGGCAACAGCGGACCGTTTCCGAGTTGCGCGGGTGGATTTGGCCGACTGGCTTGTGTGTCGTAGCCACGCCCCGCAAGCGGGTCGGCTAAATTGGGATTCGACTCGTGACACTTTCGCCAGATATTTCCCAGATGTTCGACCAACTGCACGCCGTTTGCTTCGGCCGCTGCGTAGGCGGTTGCCAACGAGACGCCGAGGATTGCGTTGGCGCCCAGCCGCGATTTATTGTCGGTTCCATCCAGCTCGCACAGTCGATGGTCGATGCTTTGTTGATCGTTGGCGTCCATGCCGATGATCGCCGAGGCGATTTGACCGCGTACGTTGGCCACCGCCTGCAGAACACCGGTGCCGTCCAGCCGTGCGTCATCACCGTCGCGCAATTCGACGGCTTCAAACTTCCCGGTACTTGCGCCACTGGGAACGATCGCCCGCCCCGGCCGTGCACCGGCGCAGGTGACTTCGACTTCGACCGTTGGTTTACCGCGACTGTCAAAAACTTCTCGGGCGTGAACCCGTTCAATTCGGCTCATGTCAATTCGATTTCAATCATTGTTTGTCAATTGCAAAAAGCCGACGGAATGCAATCCGTGGGTCCCACCGGTTGCAACCGGTGGGCTTTGTGATTCATTTGCGCGGAATCTGGTGCAGCGTGTAGTGTCCGGTTGCGGGCCAGAGTGGCGTCTTCGCATCGGCGCCGATGCGTCCGCAACTGACTTCGTACACGAAACCCTCGCGTAGACCGTTTACTTTCAGACGCAGGCTGCGACCGTCTTTGGCGACGATGACAGCCGTCACTTCCGCTCGATGCCGGCCGGAATCGGGTGTGGCGTAGCTTCCCTGCCAGGCCCGCGTGTAACCGGAGATAGTGTAGCTGCTTTTTTTGGTGGCCGCGGCACGGTCGATTTCGCTTTGAAACTCAATCTCGAATCCGTCGGCCGTCGCACGCAGTTCGCGAATACCGTTCGGCAGTTTGCCGTTGGGACGAAGCCGCGTGATCGCCCCGGTGTTTTGCCCGCCCAGCCAGCCGCTGTCGTAAATGTTTCCGATGTAAATATCACCGTTCGGCGCGACCGCACCGCAGATGGGACCGACGAAATTGTTATCGCCGACTCCCGAATTCGGACGGCTAAAGTAGTAAACAGCCCCCTGCGTCACGTCGCCCACTTTCTGTGTTGTGAATCGCACGAGAAATCGGCTGTCGTATTCACAGCCGATGCCGTGACCGGCGAACGTCCCGGAGAAACCCGGCTTTTTTGAAAAACCGGGTTTCTGAGCTGGCAAAAAGAACAAGCCGTTCACGCTTCGCGTCCAGGGGTGCGGCACCTGGATCGCGGGCGGATACGCTTTGATTTTGGGATTCGGCTCGTGCCGGCTCGGCACCCCGTAATGTCGGCCGGGGACGAGGAGATTGATTTCGTTGAAAGTGTTCTGCACACCCTGATTGTCGGTGACGAAGATCTCGCCGGCGGGGTTGATTGCCAGTCCGGTGGGATAACGGAACGAATGACCGACCGGAGTAATCTTGCCGTCGGGCGCGATCTTCAGCACCTTGCCGCGCCAGCGTGATTGTTCTTTGGGACGCGTTTTCTGGGCGTAGTCGCTGCCCAGTCCAATATACAGGTTGCCCTGTTTGTCGCGGACGATGCCGGTGGTCCAGTCGTGGTAATTCTCGTTGTAGCCCCAACCGGTGGCAACAACCGCGCGCTGATCGGCTCTGCCATCACCGTTGGAATCGCGCAGCCGAATCACCTCCGGCTTGTGGGCGACAATCAAATCGTCGCCATCGGCGATGATGCCAAACGGTGAGGCGAGTCCTTCTTCAAACAATGTCAGCTTGTCCTGCACGCCGTCGCCGTTGCTGTCCTCGGCAATGTAAACGTCGCCCTTGAGTGACGTAAATGCCAGTTTGCCGCTGGGAGTGAAGGTCATTGCGGTCGGCATAATCGCTCGCGAAATCGGCAAGCGGACGCCATCGTAACCGGGGGTCGATGTCACCTTTTCAATTGTCGGTGGGGCGGCCGGTTTGGTCTTCAGTTCCCCCGACTCCAGCTTGAGCGAATTGGTGTAACGCAACTTGGCGACTTTGTGGTTGGGACCAAATACACCTCCCGGAGAATTCGTCGCCATCTTCAGAAATTCGCGATCTTTCACTCCTGGATACGAATTCCATTTGCCATCGAGGCTGCGAATTGCTTCAATTTTCGGCGAGCCGGTGGATGATTTCGCCACTGGCCGCGAAACGAGTACGTGATGCGTGTCGGTGATGGCAGTGCCTGAGTCGTCATTGCTCGTATCTTGCACCAAGATTTCGCGTGTCCAACCACCGCGAGTGCCCGGTTTGGCTAAAGTTATTGGCTCGATTATCTCAAAGAAGGGTACCTGGCGCAGTTTGCTGCCTACCTTAAACGACATGGAATACTTGATTACGACGCCTTGGCCGTGCACCGCGTATCCCAGCAAACGACCATTTGTTCCAAACTCTCTTTTGGGAAAAATGAGTTTTCCATCATTCTTGCCTGCGGGTAAAATGGCGAGGTCGGATGCCGGCTGAAAACCGTTCATCACCGGCACGCCGGCCATGTCCCAGAACCAACTCTTGCCCTGCGTGCGTTGGCGGGCGAAGTCGCCGACGGTCCAAGCCCGTAACGAAAACGTGTCCAGATCGAACAGCATGTTGTGACCGTTGTGCAAACCGATGGCGAATGCACGGGGTATGTAGCCGCCGCCGTTCTCCTTTGGGTTGGTAAAGACGTCGCGAACAATCCGCGCCCGTTCGCCGGACTTCACTACCCAGAATTGCTCGACGGCCGACGGGTTGGTGGGCGGCGTGAATTTGGGATCGTTCAACGCATCCCACGTTGCGGCCAATTGGCGGTCGATATTTTCGTCGAGAAGTTTTGGTGCCGCCTTCACGTACGACGGCATCTCCATGCCGGGAACAATTCGCGCCGGCGCACGCGTCCAACGAATGTAGAACTCGCGCCGCATCCGTTTTCCCAACGCCATCAGATCCGACCCGCGGGTTCCGAGCGCGACATTCCGCGGCGTGTAACTGCCCACCTGATGGCAGGCGATGCAACTGAACCCCTTGGGGCCGACGAGCGAATGGCCATCCACCAGGTTTTGTGAATTGTCGATCTTGGTCGGTTTCGAGTAGGCGATCGTTGCCGGCGCATCGGCGGGAATGCGATCGTGGCCGATCAGGTACGCCATCAGATCGCGTTTTTCTGCTTCGCTATGTTTGAATCGTGGCATCCGCACCATCAGCCAGGGCAACCGCCGGTCCTTGCGGTCACCACCGACGGCTTCTGCTAATGCGCTGTCCAGCAATTTGTCACCAACGGCATTCAGCGCGGGTGGGATCAACCCCTGACTCTTTCCCTGCAATTCCGAATCAGCCCGCGCCATTTGGCCGGCGACATTGACGATGCCCTTATCACCGCCGCGCGGATGACACGCCAGACAACTGCGATGTTCCAGCACCCGCTGCCCTCGCGCGAATGATCCGGCAGGAGATAGCGTTCCGGTCCGCGATTTGACGTACGCAGTGACCGCTTCGCGATCAATGGCCGTGTACAACGGTCGGCCGATTTTCAAATCGGGCCGGGCGGTGATGCAGGTTTGCGACCAGTCTTCAATCGGCTGCGACAAGTCAGGAATGTCAGCCACGTTTGCTTTCAGGCCGTCAATACTGTGGCACGCGGCACATCGCGCCGTTTCGACGAGTTGCCGGCCTGCAGCGATGAGAGACTTGTCACCAGCAGCCGGGCGACTTTGTTCGCTGCCTTGCGCGAGAAACAACACCAGTTGTCGGCGTTCGGTCGCCGTCAGTTTCATGTTCGGCATGCGGTGATCGGCATTCAGTTTGGCGGGATCGCTCAACCAGCTATTCAGCCACGCAGGTGAACGCTTCGCGCCAATCTTCGTTAGGTCACCACCGCCCCACGTTCCGCTTTTTCCCTGCTTGCCCGATGTGTGACACGCGAGACAACCAACCGACCGCAACAACACCTGCCCCGCTCGTCGGTCTTTCTTGCGGTCCTTCTCTTTCGTCTTGCCGGGAGATTGCAGTTTCAACGGTTTTGATTGACCGACGAGAAACGCTGCGACCGCTGTTGCCTGTTCTTTGTCGAAGCCAAATGTCGGCATGCGGGAATGCGCCGACGATTCGGCTGGGTCGAGCAACTGCGCGATGAGATGTTTCTCGCTCAAACCGGCGGCGACGTGTGTCAACGCCGGCGCAGCAGGACTGGGCAATTCGAGCTTGCGAATGTGACAACGGTTACAGCGATGCGCGTCGAATGCGATGCGGCCCTTTTCAATCTGCGCCAGCGTTTTCGAACTCTCTTCGCGAAACAGCAGGTGTGCTGGCAGCGGTTCCAGGCCGAAGGAATCGGACGACCAGAACAGTTGCAGCCGCGCCGACTTGCCCGTTTTGGTGAAGTCGATTGCTAACGGTGTTTCGCCGAAGCCGAGCGAGATTTCTTCGCCCGACACCCAACCCGCTTCGCCCCTGGTGGCATCCAAGACCGATTTGCCGTCCACGGTCACACGCACACGGCCTTGCACGTAAGCATGAAACGTGTACTTTGCGTCCCGCCGCATCAACAGATTGCCGTTCCACTTCGCCGAGAAGGAACCGCGTGGCAAGCGAACATCGGGGGCATCTTCGCCCCATAAAAAGGAAACGTCGGCATCGACCCGTTCCACGGTCTTCTCGGCAATGGAGTATCGTGCCAGCAAGCCGGGCGGAAAATCTTCGTCGTCGAGCTGCGCCACGGCTGCAGAGGGAATGAGCGCGGCGACGAAGACGGCATGGCTGAAAAATCGGCGAAACGCCATATTGCGGCTCCGAAGTTTAAATTGAAGCGTTACAGGCTGTCGGCTGCGGAAAATCGATTATACTGACCACAGCAGCCGAATTCACCGTAGCGGACAGGACGCCGATGACTGCAACACATTCCGACTGGCCAACGCTACTCGACGCGTTTCGCAGTGAGACGGCGACGATCGCGCTCGGCGGCGGCGAGCGGGCGATAGAGCGACAACACGGCAAGAACCGCATGACGGCGCGCGAGCGGATTGCGGCGCTCGTTGACGACGACAGCGAATTCTTCGAATTGGGCCGCTGGGCCGCATGGGGCATGTATGACGAATGGGGACCGGCACCGTCGGCGTCTGTGATTTGCGGCATCGGCCGCGTGTCCGGCCGCGAGGCGATGATCATCGCCAACGACGCCACCATCAAAGCGGGCGCGTTCTTTCCCATGACGGTCAAAAAAGTGCTGCGAGCGCAGCGGATCGCGATGGTGAACCAGCTACCGTTGATTTATCTCGTCGATTCCGCCGGCGTGATGCTGCCTTTGCAGGCCGAAGTCTTTCCCGATGAAGACGACTTCGGCCGCATCTTTCGGAACAATGCCGTGCTGTCGGCGATGGGTGTGCCGCAAGTCGCCGCAATTATGGGGAACTGCGTCGCGGGGGGCGGGTATCTGCCAGTGCTGTGCGACACTTTGGTGATGACCGACGGCTCGGGTTTGTATCTGGCCGGTCCGGCGTTGGTCAAAAGTTCGATCGGTCAAAGCGTCACGCACGAAGAACTTGGCGGGGCCGAAATGCACGCGTCGGTCAGCGGGACGATCGATTTCCGCGAACCAGATGAAGAGGCGTGTATTGCGCGATTGCGAGCGTTGGCGGCGACTTGGGCCGCGAAACCGCAAGCGGTGGAGTTTCGGCGCGATGAAAATGGGGGAGTCGAACCGGCGCGTGCGGTCGAGGACATCTACGATATCTTCACATTGGACGCGCAGGAAAACTATGAAGTGCGGGACCTGCTCGATTGCGTGATCGACGCCGACAGTTTCCAGGAATACAAATCGGAATTCGGGCAGACGCTGGTTTGCGGTTACGCTCGCATTGGCGGCGAAAGCGTCGGCATCATCGCCAACCAGCATCATCCCGTGAAGACCGGTCAAGGCGAACTGCAACTGGGCGGCGTGATTTATCACGACTCGGCCGACAAGGCGGCCCGTTTTATTATGGACTGCAACCAAACGTGGACGCCGCTTGTCTTTCTCTCCGATGTCTACGGCTTCATGGTGGGCCGGAATTCCGAACAGTCAGGCATCATTCGTGCCGGTGCCAAACTGGTTAACGTTATTTCCAACAGTCGCGTGCCGAAGCTGACTGTCATTACCGGCGGCAGTTACGGTGCGGGCAATTACGCATTGTGCGGCAAGGCGTTCGACCCGCGTTTCATTTTCGCCTGGCCCACCGCCCGTTACGCGGTGATGGGTTCCAATCAGGCCGCAGGAACATTATTGGATATTCAAATCGCCGCCATGAAACGAGCGGGCGAAGACCCCGATGCCGAGGAGATGGAAGCGTTGCGGCAGAAGATCGTTAACTCGTATGATGAACAGACCGATATCCGCTACGCTGCGGCGCGGGGTTGGGTTGATGAAATTATCGAACCGGCCGACACGAGGGCGGCGCTCATTACGGCACTCAAGATTTCGACCAGACATGCGGAGGACGAGCCATTTCGCACCGGCGTGTTGCAGGTGTGACGGGGACACGGCTGGAACGGGAGGCGTCAGATGCGGCGCAATTTGATTTCACTGTTCATTCTGCTGGCGGCCTCCACGCAGACGATGTCTTTCGGCCGATGCGATGAGCCAACCGGCGATTCGCCGTCGAGTGAAACGATTCGCCAATGGGTGGTGGACCTCGACTCCAACAGCTTCCGCATTCGGACGCTGGCAACGCGTGGTCTCCTTAAAGCAGGGCGACTTGCAGCGGCTCCGGTTGGTCGAGCCATTGAACGTGGTGGAGTGGAAGTTCGCGAGCGAGGATTCCTTATTCTTCGCCGCTTGGCCGCATCGGACGATTTAGAAGCATCGGCCGCAGCTGAACGTGTCCTCGATGCTCTTTCGAAAGCTGACTCTGCGCCGGTTGCGGGTCGCGCGGCCAAAATTGTCGCAGATTTCCGCCGCGATCAACTCCACCTGACGATTCTTGAAATTCAGAAACTGGGCGGGCGCGTAACGGTTCGATCCGGAAAGGCCGACCGGGTCCACATCCGCCAGAAATGGACCGGGGGCGACGACGGACTGAAATTGCTGCGCCGCCTGCCCGATGTCACCTGGCTGAGCCTCGAAGATTCCAAGGTCACCGATGCCGGACTCATTCATGTTGTGGAGCTGAAAAACCTCAAATACATCTATTTCGGACACAGCCGCGTGAAAGGTCCCGGGCTGGTTCACCTCAAGCAACTGAAGAACCTCTACCATCTCTCGTTGCGATACATGCCAGTAAAAGATAAGTGGCTGCGGCACGTCGGCGAGATGTCGCAAATTCAATCGCTGGGCCTCGACGACACGCCGACAACCAACAACTCGCTGTTGTTGTTGGAAAAAATGACGAACCTCAAATCTCTTTGGCTCGATCGCTCGAAAGTGAGCAGCGAGGGTCTCGCGCACCTGAAATCATTCAGCAAGATCGAGAAGCTCGATCTTGACGGTTTGACGTTTGACGCCAGCGATCTCAGGCATCTCGAATCGTTGCCGAAACTTGCCACGCTTTACCTGAGCGACATGCCGTTGACCGATGACGATCTGGTGCATTTAGAGCCAATCGAAACATTGCGGAGATTGTATCTGAGTGGCACCAAGGTCACTGAGGAAGGAGTCGCCCGCTTCAAACAGGCCATGCCGAAAGTCAAAGTCAGCCGTTGAGTCGTGCGTCCGTTTCATCGCGTTCTTTCTCCTTAGTCCCGGCACGGAAACGAGGACGTGCGTCAGATAGGAGCCTGAAGCGCAAGCGAAGGATGATTCCAGGGCGATGCCAACACGCTCCTTCGCTTGCGCTTCAGGCTCCTGTTTCTTGTTGTTCTTCTTTCTTCTTTGCGAAACTTTGCAGCCCTTTGCGCCTTTGCGTTAAAGACGAATCGCCTCGTGTGTTCCAACCTGGGTTGAGCGCCCGCCAGACTTGACGCTGCCGTGATCGGCTTGTCATGCTCCCTGCTGGTCGATCTCGCCCGTTGCACACCGCAGCGGCGGCCAACAAGATTTTTGATTCGCCAGCCTATGAGGGTCCCGGAATGAAACAAAAGTTCGCAATCGCCATTTCGCTCGTTTCGATGATTGTCGTCGCTGCTATCGTTTCCGGTGATCAATCACCCAAGCCGAAGGCAGAAACGACACGAACGGCAACGGGCATTGTCTTTGACGACGCGAACAATAATCTGCGGTTCGATGAGGGCGAAAAACCACTCTCCGGCGTCCGCGTCTCCAACGGGCGAGACATCGTGCGGACTGGTGACGATGGTCGGTATCGTCTGAGTGTGTCGGAAGACACCATTCTGTTCGTCATCAAGCCGCGCGGCTGGCGGACTCCGCTCGACGAGAACAAGCTGCCTCAGTTCTATTACAACCACAAACCCAAAGGTTCGCCGAAACTCAAATATCCCGGCGTCTCTCCAACGGGTGCGCTGCCCAAGTCAGTCGACTTTCCCATGTACGCGCAGAAAGAGCCGGAAGAATTCCGTGCAATTCTGTTCGGCGATCCTCAGCCGCGAAACCAGCAGGAAATCGATTACATTTCGCACGATGTGATTGAAGAACTCGTCGGCACCGACGCCTCGTTCGGTGTAACGCTGGGGGACATCATGTTCGACGACTTGTCGCTGTTTCCGTCACTCTCGCGGTCGATCGCGCTGCTGGGCATTCCCTGGTACAACGTCATTGGCAACCACGACATCAACACCGACGCCACACACGACCGGTTCAGCGACGAAACATTCGAGCGAGCTTTTGGACCGTCTTATTATTCATTCGATTACGGTCAGGTGCATTTCCTGGTGCTGGATGACATTGAATGGACTGTCCCCGATGCGGGCGGCAAAGGCCACTATCAGGGTGGGCTGGGCGAACAGCAAATGGCGTTCGTGCGGAACGACCTGGCGATGATTCCCAAAGAGCAGGTGGTCGTGCTTTTGATGCACATTCCGCTGGTGGATATACGCGACCGGCAGGAGTTGTATCGTTTGATTGAACAGCGCCCGTTTTGTCTGTCGGTATCGGGTCACACACATCACCACGAACACCGCTTCATCACCGAAAAAGACGGCTGGAAAGGTCCAAAGCCGCATCATCATATTATCAATGTCACCGTCAGCGGAAGTTGGTGGTCGGGCGCTCCCGACGAACGCGGGATTCCACACACCATGATGGCCGACGGTGCCCCCAACGGGTATTCCATCATTCGCTTCGACGGCACGAAATACAGCCTCGATTTCAAAGCGGCGGGCCGTCCCGAAAGCTACCAGATGTCAATTCTCGCGCCCGAAGAAGTGGCCGTGGCCGATGCTACGGAAACCGACGTGTTCGTCAACGTCTTCAACGGTTCCGAGAAATCGAAAGTCGAGATGAGGCTGGGACAAAAAGGAACGTGGCAGTCGATGCAGCGGCAAGTGAAATCCGACCCGGGTCTCATCAAACTGTTCGAGTTCGAGAATACGATTAAGGACAAGCCGTGGCGGAAAATGTCGAAGCCGAAACCTTCGACGCATCTCTGGCATTCAAAACTTCCATCCAAGCCGCCCGTGGGAACACATTTCATCGATGTTCGCACGACAGACATGTTCGGCCGCACGCACGAGGGTCGGCGAATTATTCGTGTCGTTCGCGATTCGGACGCCGCAAAATAGTCGACCGGCGTTTCACCCATGAGTTGTAAATACCGCGTTCTCATTACCGACCGCGCTTGGCCCGATTGTGACGTCGAACGTCAGATTCTGTCGCAGGTCGATGCAGAGATCGTCGAGGCGCCGAACGGCGACGAGGACACGCTCGTTCAGTTGGCCCGCGATGTCGATGCGATTGCGACATGTTGGGCGAATGTCACCGAACCCGTCGTGCGGGCTGCGAAGCGCTGCCGCATCGTTGCGAGATTTGGGATCGGACTGGATAACATTGCGGTTCCGGTTGCAAGCGAATTGGGAATCCCGGTCACATATGTTCCCGATTACTGCGTTGAGGAGGTGGCCGACCACACTTTGGCGCTGTTGCTGGCCTGTGCCCGGAACATCGGAATCTACCATCAGCAAAGCAAAGCAGGGACCTACGACAGAAGTGCCGGGACGCCACTGCGTCGCCTGTCGGAACTGACTTTGGGTTTGATCGGATTCGGTCGCATTGGCCGGGCAGTCTATCGCAAGGCCCGCGCTTTGGGCATGAATGTCGTTGCGTACTCTCGCAGCAACGATGATGGCGGCACCGGTTGTCCGATGCTCGAATGGGATGAGTTGCTGCAGGCTGCCGACTTCGTGTCGCTGCATTGTCCGGCGAACGACGAGACGCGCGGAATGATGTCGGCCGCGGCAATCGGGAAGATGAAGTCGTCTGCATGGCTGATCAACACCTCGCGCGGCACGCTCATCAATCACGCCGACTTGTGGGAGGCAATTCAATTGGAAGGGATCGCCGGGGCCGCGTTGGATGTTTTCGATCCCGAACCTCCCGACCTGTCACAACCGTTGTTTCTGCATGAGCGAGTCATCGTCACGCCGCATGCCGCGTTTCTCTCGCGCGAAGCGCTGCTCGAATTGCGAACGCGAACCGCCACACAAGTCGCAAAAGCGCTCCAGGGCGTGCGGCCGGAACATGTGGTTAACCCGCATGTTTACGCCTACATTTCCCATATGGGTCGAGCCTGAAACCGATCCAGGCTCGCGATGTCGCGATTGTAACACGCTGCGGCCGCCCCGTGTCTAGCGCTTGGTGATGTTTTGGCATTTTCTCCCCCGCTG
>Ga0114996_10002325_pt1 | contig 24663 bp, 17 predicted proteins | sample ArcticOcean_MG_C_4_FD_87039 | JGI IMG/M metagenome (GOLD analysis project Ga0114996, IMG submission 87039) | Marine microbial communities from western Arctic Ocean - ArcticOcean_MG_CB4_134 | ecosystem: Environmental > Aquatic > Marine > Oceanic | place: Arctic Ocean: Canada Basin | collected... | reverse complement strand
GGCGCGTGCTCGCCTTCGCGACCGTGTACCTGGTGGCGCTCACGAGCTTCGCCATTGGCGTCGGCGTGAGCCAGCGCGATTTCGCAGCCATCGGAATCGCGGAGAAGGCTTACTACGCGCTCGGCCTGTTCGTGCTCGGCGGACTCGACATCGGTACCCCGGTGGGTGGGCCCACGCTCGGCCGCGCTCTGCTCTGGATCGCCTACTTCGTCGCCCCGATGATTACCGTGTCCGCGCTTCTAGAAACGGCGATTCGTCTCGTCGGCCCTCTCGCGTTGCGCGTCCGTCTCCTCTCCGGGCACGTCGTGCTCGGGGGCGCTGGGCGACTCACGGTGCTGTACGTGCGTAAGCTGCGAGAGCGGGACCCGCGTCGGAAAGTCGTCGTCGTCGAAAGGAACCCGACGCACCCCAACCTCACCGAACTGCGAGACCTGCATCACGCGACCGTGGTCATGGCTGACATCGCGAGCGACACCACGCTGCGCCGGCTCCGCATGGACCGTGCGCATCGCGTCCTCCTGCTGACGGGAGACGACTTCGCGAATCTCGACGCCGCAGCGAAGATCCTGCGGGTAGCCCCCGGCCTCGCGGGGCGCATCGTGGTCCACGTCTCAGACCTCGGCTTCATGCGACAGACCGCTGGCTCGAGCGTCGCGCGGGACTGCGAGGTGTTCAACGGCCACGAATTCGCGGCCATCCATCTCGTACAAGAGCACATGGTGAAGCACTTCCGCAGCACGCCGCATCAGGACGTGGTCGTCCTGGCGGGCTTCGGCCGCTTCGGGCAGACCGTCCTCGATCAGCTCCAGAAGCACTCGCTCGGGAGCTTCGACAGCGTCGTGATCATCGACGACGCCGCCGGCAAGAACGCGAGGGCCTTCGAGGAAGGACCCGGGTTCGCAGAGGACTACGAGCACATCGTCATCGACGGCGACCTACGCGATGCTAATATCTGGAACCGCATCGGAGGCGTCGTGCGCGCCCACGGCCACGCCCCGGTCGTGGTCATGGGGTCCGGCGACGACGGTACGAACCTGCACGCCGCGCTCAGAGTGCGGGAGCAGCACCCTGATGCCTACGTGATCGTGCGCAGCTTCCGGTCGTCACCCTTCACGGAGGAGGTCGCCCGGGAGGCGGGGGCGCACGCGTTCGACCTCGGCGGGCTCATCCAGAGTGGGATGCCGGACGCCTGGTTCTAGGGCCAGCTAGAGCCGGTACGTGTAGTTCAGCTTGACCGACCCACCGTTGGATAGCGTCCTCAGCTGAGGATCCTCGAGGATGCCGCCCCCTAAGTTCTGCCAGTTGTGGGTGTAGACGAGGAACACGTCGTTACCGGGCCGGACGATCCAGCGCAGTCGCAAGAAGAGCCCCACCACTTCGCTCACATCGTCGTACTGGATCTGGTTGGTGAAGGCTACCCACGGCGTCGGTGTCCATTGGCTCGTCAGCCCATATACGTTCGCCTGGAAGTCACCCGCGGGTAGCGAGACGTTATTGCGCTGGGTACTCAATCTGAGGTTGAAGCCGGCACTGGGTCGCAAATTCAGGCCCCCGAAGAGACTGTTGCGGTCTCCGTTCCAGAAGCCCCCACGCGAGTAGCTTCCGAAGAAGCCCGCCTTCCTGTTGGGCGCAGTACTGGCGAACACCTGATACTCCCACCACTGGTAGTCACCTGGGAGGAGCGTGATGCCACTGCTGATCGGAAAACTGAAGTCGAGGTAGTCGTCCGTGCGCGTCGCCGAGAAGCTGATGCGGTCGCCGCTCTCGAAGTTGACGCTGAAGAGGTCGAGTCGAATGTCCTGTTGCTCGAGTCGGCCCGCCCCGCCCCCGCTCAATTGCCACTGACTGGTGAGGCTAGCGCCGAAGTTGAAGCTGCGGATCCAGTCGATGCTCTCGGGCCTGGGCGACCAATTGATGCGTGGATTGAGCCTGCGGAAGTTGCTGCGGGTCACGAAGCCGAGCGAAGGATCGTAGTCGTCGCCGAATTCGCGATACGAGACGCTGGCCGACCAGGGATCGTTGGGGAAGTCGACACGAATGCCGCGCGCTGAGAGACGATGGAAGGAGCGACTGAAGCTCACAGAGGATTGATCGTCGAGGTCGGAGTTCCACGCCACGAACGCCTCGAGCCCCAGGTTCTGGTCGCCGAGAAAGTGCCGAGTGCTGAGGTTGACGTCGACACCGGCGGTATGGGCTGCCAGGGTCCCCGTCTCAGTGATGTTCATGGCGCTGGAGCGCCGCGTGTACATGAACCCCACGGATGACTGCTCCCAGATCCTTCGTTTGACGCGGGCGACTGTGAAGTCTTCCCGCGGGATCTCAACGTCCGCGTTGGCGCCCGCGCTGAAATAGGTGTGGTTGGCTGTACCGATCTGATAGAAGCCAACCTCGTAGCTCCCGACTTGGCCCGTGAGTCTCGTGCCGTACAAGATTGGAAGCTGCTGCCCCGATGCAGCGTCCAGCCCGATGTTCCTCGAGTAGAACGGCTGCGCCTGTTGGCGGGCCGCGAAGTCAAAGACGCCGGCACCCTCCAGAAAGAAGTCGCGGAGCTCGGGGAACCGCAGCGCGAAGCGGGTCAGGTTCACCTGCCGCTGGTCGCTCTCGACTTCGGCGAAGTCCGTGTTGACGCTGGCGGACGCCCTGAGGCTCGACGTGACGCTGTAGTTGACGTCCAGGCTCAGGTCGTAGGGAAACGTTGTGGGGTCGTACCCGGAGGCGCAGCCCGCCGCGTCGGCGCACGGGACGTTCTTGACGTTCCCGACGAACGCCGGAACGGCTTCAAGGCCGAAGCCTTGCGATAGGTTCCGAAGCCCCCTGAGTCGGCCCGCGAACACAGGATTCTGGAGGCCCTGGTTCCGGCGAAAGCCCCGCCATAGGATCTCTTCGTTTAGCCTGCGGATCGAGCGCTGGAAGTTGATGCCCCATTCCCCCAGGTCCGGATCGAAGTTGAGGGTCTGGAATGGGATGCGAATCTCCGCCGACCATCCGTCGGGCCGTCGCTGAGTACGCGCCTCCCAGATGCCATCCCAGGCGTTACTGGAACCACCGAAACCACCGCCTCCGCCACCGCCGCCGGGTGGACCACCGTGACCACCGCGACCACCGCCGCCGCCGCTCAGCAGGCCGTCCACCATCGCTCCAGCGGGATTGACCTCGAAGCGGTAGCCCGTGCGGCCATCCAGGAACGTGTCGAGGATGAACGAGAGGCGATCGTCGGAGAAGAGCGATCCGTCGCGTTGGCGTTGGGTTGCGAGGACACCTTCGGGGTCATCGTACAGGATCGCCCCGATGTAGAGGTTGTCGTCATCGAATGCCACGCGGATCTCGGTGGTCTGGGAGGGCTCAGCGCCCTCCACCGGCTCCTGCTGAGTGAAATCGGTGATCGGGACCGCGTCCGCCCACACGTCCTCGTCGATCCGCCCATCCAGGGTGATGCCACCTCCCGTGAGCTCGAGTGCTATGACGGAGACCTGATTCTGCCCCGGAGCCGCGTCGCCAACCTGTTGGGCGGCGAGCAGCGGTGGTGAGGCCAGCGTGAGGGCGGTCAGAAGGACAGCCGACGTCGGTAGGAATCGCTTCATGTATGGGCTGTGTATGGAAGCGGGAGACACGGCGCCGCTCCAAAGAGAGCGTCCGTGGTGGTTTTTCGTTGAGGACGATCTCTGTGTCGCCTGGTTACGTCCAGGCCCTAACCGGTGCCGGGCCTTGGCCGCCTAGAATCATCAGGGGCGGACGGCGTCTTACGCGCCCTCAGACCCGCGAGGATGGCCTGAAATCTGGGGTCGCCACGCAGTGGGTCCAAGTCTGAGTCGTTCTCGGCCCATTCAGCGATCGTCAGGCCATGTAGGCATGCCCGCTGCATGCAATCAAGAGCCCGGTCGATTTCGCCCATCATCGAGAAACCACAGGCCAGATTATACAAAGTGTCGGCGTTGTCAGCGTCGAGGGCCAGCGAACGCTCCGCCCACTCGACGGCCCGGTCCTTCTCGCCCAATGTGACCAGGCTGCCAAAGCCGAGGTTGAGGGCGCGGGTATCATCCGGGTTGAGCTGCAGATACTTCTCGGCGCCGTCCACACCGCGGCGCGCTGCCGCGAGCGCCTCATCGCTCCGTCCGAGGCTTTGGTAGACTTGGCGCAACAGGATCGGAATCTGAAAATCCTCCGGCCTCACCCGCTCAGCGCGCTCGTAGAGAGCGGCCTCCTCCTCCAACATGCCCTGTTGGAATACCACCCTCCCATAGAAGTAGAGGGCCTCGAAGAGCTCGGGATCGAGCTCGAGCGCCCGACCGAATCTTGCCTCGGCGAGATCATGCTCGCCCCGCACTACGTGGTGCAAGCCACGCGAGACGTGGGCCTCGGCCAGATCGGGGGCGAGCGCGAGCGCTCGTTGGCTGGCACGGTCCGCGCCTTCGAGATTCGTCTCGTTGGCGGCCCAGTACATGCAGATCAATGCGTAGCTGTCTGCCAGGGCGGCCCACCCGCGCGCGTAAGCGGGGTCGATCGCGACCGTCCTCTCGAACATGTCGACGGCAAATTCGACGTTCCTCAGTCCCCAGCGACGGAAGTAATGGCCTCCCTTCAGGAAGAGTTCATAGGCTTCTATATCCCTCGTGGCATAGGCTTCGTGGACCGGGGCAGTCAGAGTCACCTCGAGAGAGCGTGCCACGTTGAGGGCTATCTCCTCCTGGATATCGAAGACGTCCTCGAGTTCACGGTCGAAGCTTTCTGACCATAAGTGGTAGCCGTCCACAGCGTTGATCAGCTGTGTCGTTACGCGAATCCGTTGCCCCGACTTGCGCACGCTCCCCTCGAGGATCGTGTCAACTCCCAGATGACGAGCGATCGCGCCGACGTCGACCCGCTGCCCCTTGAACTGAAATGAAAGGGTCCGGGAGGCGACCCTGAGTTGTTCGACGTGGACGAGGCAATTGAGGATCTCTTCCGCTATGCCGTCACAGAAGTGTTCTTGATCTTGCTCGGGACTCATGTCTTCGAACGCTAGGACCGCCACGGAGGGGCCGTGGTTACCGTCGTCGTGTTCAGGCACCAGGGGGCGGGCTGCTTCACCTGGTGTCCCTCGGTCCCGTCTCACCTCGCCAGGCATCAGGTCGAACGCCCAGGCGAGTATCGCGGCGATCGGGAAGCCCGCGATGGACAGAACCACCACCAACGTGAGCGCCCAGTCGGGCAGACCGAGTGGCGCGAAAGTGATCTCCGCGACTTGTAGGAGCACGAACACTATGACCGCGTAGCTCACGACAACCGGGACGACTTTGCGTCGCTTCAGTTCGCTGGGCAAGCGAGAGAAGAAGGACACAAGCGACAAGGGCGATCCTCAAGCTGATAGGCCACTGAGCCAAGGCTGACCCGACTGTAACCTCAGCCTCCGGCGGTCGCCATGGACTGGCAGGCGGTTCACGATGATGCCCGGCGGTGATCGGATCGTAGTCTTGCCCGCCCCTCGCGGCGGCCTCGGGCGCGGCGCATCTTGGCGAATGGCCGATCTCCTGACCGCCTGAGCATCATCAACGACCAAGCATGCCCCGGACGACTCCGTTTCATTCCCGACTCGAGGCGCTGAACGAGACGGGCATCTGGAAGTACTGGTCCGGATACCTCGTCGCTCCACAGTACCAGTTCTCGTTGAACACCGAGTACTACGCCATCAGGAGTGCGGTGTCGTTGCTCGATACCTCTCCGCTCTTCAAGTACCGACTCACTGGGGCGGACGCCCCCGCGCTCCTCGGGCGCTTACTCGTACGCGACATCGGCGATTGCGGCGTGGGGCAGGTGCAATACACCTGTTGGTGCGACCAGCGCGGTTTCGTTCTTCAGGACGGAGTCGTGATGCAGGTGGCCTCAGGAGAGTACCGGCTCACGGCTGGAGAGCCGACGCTCCAATACTTCCGCAAAGTGGCTCGAGAATCGAAGTACTCGGATGTCCAGATCGATGACGTTTCCACCGATTTCGGCATCCTGGCGGTGCAAGGTCCGCTTGCTCATGACGTGGTCAGCCAGCTCACGGATGCGGTGACATTGTTGCAGTACTTCGAGGTCGCGCAGACCGACGTGGCGGGCTGCGAAGTTGCCCTGTCACGTACCGGATACACGGGCGACCTCGGGTACGAGCTGTGGATCCGTGCGGCTGACGCAGTGAAAGTCTGGGACGCGCTCATGGCCGCGGGGAAGGGCTACAACATCACCCCCATCGGGACGACCGCGCTCAAGATGGCGAGAGTCGAAGCCGGGCTACTCCTCATGGGCACCGACTTTCACACATCCAGGTTCGCGTGGGTGGACGCCCAGCGTGAGACGCCCAACGAACTCGGGTGGGGATGGATGTTCAGAAAGCCGGACCAGGACGCGCGCGACTTCATTGGGCGTCCCGCGATCGAAGCCGAGCGCTACCGGGGCACCAGTCGGTGGAGCACCGTGGGACTGGCTGTCGACTGGCACGACTACGAGCGACTCTATGTGGAGGCCGGAATCGTACCACCCCATCACGAACTCTATTCCGAGTCGACCATGAGCGTCTACCGGCGCAGTGGCAGGGAGTGGGATTACGCTGGATACGCGAGCAGCTTTCTCGCATCGCCTCTGCTGAGAAAGCCGATCGCGATCGCCAAGCTCCCGCTCGATCTGGCTCAACCGGGCTCGGAGGTCGACCTCGAAGTCTCAGTCATCCGACGACCCGAGAATGTTCTGGCCCGGGTCGAGCGCATGCCCTTCTTCAACCCGCCTCGAAAGAAGGCGCGTATGGGCGGGTCCTAGTCTGATGGCTACGCCCGAGATCTACGACGCGATCGTCATCGGTGCCGGTCACAACGGCCTGGTCAACGCGGGCTACCTCGCCAAGGCGGGCCTGAACACTCTGGTCCTCGAGCGTAGGCACGTGGTGGGCGGCGCCGCCATCACCGAAGAACGTCTGCCCGGCTTCAAGTTCACGACGTTCTCGTACGCCATAAGCCTGATGCGTCCGGACATCGTTCACGACTTGGACCTCGTGAAGCACGGCATGGTGGTGATGCCGATGATCAACACCTTCCAGCCCGGTCTCGACGGCGAGTACCTCTTCCTGGGTGCGGACTCAGATACCAACTATCACGAAATTGCGTGTCACTCGATCGAGGATGCCGAGGCGGCCCGCGATCTGGACCATCTTATCAGCCGGGTGTCCCGAGCTCTGAAGCCATGGATGGACCGCATTCCGCCCAACGCCCTCAGTCCCGACCCGGCCGAGGTCGCCGTGTTGGCCGAGCTCCGCGACTACATGGCGGGCCTCGATCCCGAGGTGCGCGGTATGATAGAGAAATTCAGGAGCTGCAGCGCCGCCGAGATCCTGGACGAGTATTTCGAAACGGACCTGGTGAAAGCGCTCTACGCATCAAGCGGGATCATCGGCAGCAGGGTCGGTCCCCGCGACAAGGGGTCCGGACTCGTCTGGCTCTTCCACAAGATGGGTGAGTACGACGGCGTTCCGGGTCAGTGGGGCTTTCACAAGGGCGGCAATGGCGCGTTTACCCAAGTGCTTGCCCGCGCCGTGGAGGGATTCGGCGGTACCATCCGGACCGAAGCCGCGGTTGAGCGCCTCCTGTACGAAGACGGCCACGTCTCAGGCGTTTCTCTTCAGGACGGGTCCACGCTGAAGGCTGACCTCGTCGTGAGCGCGCTCGATCCCCGCCAGACCTTCACCCGCCTGGTGGACCCCGAAGACTTGCCGCAGGATCTGGTCGACCGTGTCGCGGACTACAGGTTTCAGGGCAGCGCGGCCAAGGTGAATTTCGCTCTGTCCTCAGTTCCCGAATTTCCCGGTCTGGAGGGTCGCGAGGACATCTTCAGGGGCTTTACGAATCTCGGGCCTTCTATCACCTACCTCGAAGAGGCCTTCGCCGACTGCAAGGCCGGTCGATTCAGTCGGCGCCCGTTCTTGGATTGCTGCGTTCAGTCGACGCTCGACCCCGACATGACTCCTCCCGGAAAGCACACCATGTCGTGCTTCGTCATGTATGCTCCTTATCACCTCGCCGAGAGCGAGTGGGAGACCGAGCGAGAGAATCTCGGCGATACGGTTCAGTCTACCGTTGACGAGTTCTTCCCGGGATTCAGCGAACTGGTGCTGTATCGTGAGGTCCTCACACCGCTCGACATCGAAAGCCTCCTCGGGCTGAGCGAGGGCAACATCTTCGCTGGTGAGCTCCTAGAGTCGCAGCTCTTTCTCAATCGGCCCGCGCCGGGCTGGAACCAGTATCGGACGCCGATCGAAGGGTACTATCAGTGTGGCTCAGGGACCCATCCCGGCGGGTGCATCACGGGTGGCCCGGGCAAGCTGGCGGCTCAGCAGATCCTTCGCGACCGAGCGGGCAACTGAAGTCGACGCCCCCGGGGACGCACGCTTGTCCCGTATCCGCCTACCTAGGAGTCCAGAAGAAGACCTCCCAATTGCGCAGCGGCTCGCCGTAACCCACGGTCCCATCGATGTCCGCGTCGGGGCCGCCCGCCCACAGGCGCATCATAGGCAGGCGCGCCTCCCCCAGGACCTCGGTGGCATGCATCGCATAGAGCTCATCGCCGATGCGCAGCCACCCGTCGCCGCTACCGTCCCGCACCCGCTGAGCCCAATAACCGCCGTCCGGACGGGTCGCCGTGATGATCCCTTCCGGTGTTCCCGCATACGACAGGTACACCACGAACGGCGGGAAGCCGGCCATCTTCATGATCAGACTGCCGCCGACGTCGACTGTCGTCCAGTCGCTCGGTGGCGGCGTGAGCGTACCTCCGACAATCACACCGGGTGTCCGCTGCCATCCGGTGTTGCCCGGATACGGAGCGGTGGATACCCAACCCAGGACCGCGACCGCGAGGGCGCCCACCGTTGTGATCGCTGCGATGCTTCCCTTGCTCTTCATCGAAGGCCCTCCGTTTTCGTGTCGGTAGTGTTACGCTCGCTCCCCCCTTGGCTGTCTATCTAGGAGTCCAGAAGAAGACCTCCCAATCGCGAAGCGGGTCCGGCCCACCCACGGCCATGTCCATCGGCAGACCCGTCCGGGTGGAATACTGCTCGAGCATGGTCAGGCGCGCGTTACCGAGGACCTCGGTAGCCGTCATCGCATAGGTCTCGTCACCGAAGCGCAGCCGACCATCGGGTCGACCCTCTCTTATCCGTCGCGCCCAGTATCCTCCGTCCGGTCGGGTGGCCGTGATCACGCCGTCGGGAGTCCCCACATAGGAGAGGTAGACCACGAACGGGGGAAAGCCGTCCGGCTTCATGATCAGATTCCCCGGCACGTCGTTGAGGTGGGTGAAGTCGCTCGGACTCGGAGCATCCGTGCCTCCGATCCTCACGCCTGGCATCCGCTGCCATCCAGAGTTCCCTGGATAGGGAGCGGTGTACACCCAGCTCAGGACGGCAATCATGAGCGCGCCTACCGCGACGATTGCCCCAATACTGCCCTTACTCTTCATCAAAGTCCCTTCGTTCGGTCTCGCGTGGATGCCCTGATGGGCCAGGCGACTCGGAGAGTGACCCGAGCGGAGGGTTCTGTCGAGTGCTTGGCGGTGGGCTAGCCAGCCGGTGCCGACCGTACCTGGAAGGTCCACCAGCTGTCCGGTCGCTGGGTATCGAGGGCGGGAGCCGACCCGCCGGGCTGCATGGCCTGCACCTCCGGATCTTGCAACTTCTGGATTCTCGCAGTCCAAGCGGCATCGAGCGTGCTGGAGTCCATCACCCGGTTCAGAACGACGCGGTACACGACTCCGTCGAGGCGTAGGCGGCCTGGCTCGTCAGCCTCCACCTGCGGGCACCAGTATTTTCGCGCGCCGGCGGAACAGCTGAGGAACAGGTCGCCGGTGGGCGTCGCCATGCAATTCAAGTTCACCGAGTGGGGCCGCCACCCGACGTTGATCTGCATCTGGCACAGTGAAACGTCGTTCGCGAAGCTCCAGTCCTGGACCGGCTCTTCGTGCATCTCACCTCGCAGCACGAATCCGGGAGTGCCGTCACAGGGACAGGTCATGGCCCAGTAGCCGCCGCCGGCGACGGCAACGACAAGAGCCGCCGCCGCGAAACCAAGAAGGATCCTCATGATGGCTCTCGACCGCCGGCCAGGGGTCCCTGGATCTTCACCCATTGCAGCCTCTTCTTTGTCACGTGGGACGGTAAGTGCGCTGGGCTCTTCAGGATCCAACCTTCACCGGTAGCCCAACCGTCTTCCGCACAACAAGCCCGAGCACCATATCACGCGGATCAACGGTCGTCCATCCATCCACTCGCAGCTGAGGCCCTGGACGAGGGCCGCTCGGTGGGACGACTTTCCTTGATGATGCGAGTACCCTCCCGAGGCTTCCTAACTGCTCTTCTGGCCATCCTGGCCGGTTGCGGCGGCACGGAGTCACCTACCGAGCTGGAAACCCCGGTGGAGCCGGTGGCGCCGCCTCTTCTGGTGGAATACGACCCCATCGCACCGCTCTACGACCCGAACAATCAGTTCACGGGGTTTCTCGATTCGGCTCTCCCTCTGACTCCAACCAGCTACGCTTCTGGCATCCAACCCTCAGACCTGATTCTCGTGGGGGCGGGGCCACTCTTCGCCTGGAATGAGTACACGTCCTACGACTGGCCGGCTGCTGCGTCGCTCGATCCGGACACGTACATTTCGTTTTCAGTCAGCATTGCTGCTGGCGAAGCGGCTTATCCTAGCTGGTATGAGTTCACCTATCAGACAGATGAGGGTAACGCCAATGCCGCCGCCCTCCGGTCAAGTATCGATGGCTTCGCAGCAGACATCGGGACCGTGAATCCGTTGATGAGCGTCAACAGGATTGATGCGTCTGCCTTAGCTCCGACTTCCGGGACTGTTGAGTTTCGCCTGTATCTCTACGACCAGTCGAATCGGATTTCCGTCGCTTGGATAACGAGTAGCGTCAGGTTCGGAGGAGTCGGCTTCAGGTTGCTGGGGACGGTGCGATAGAGCACCCTTGCCCGAGGCACAGACGGGGGCGCCGAGGCCCACTGATCACCTGCCCCGGAGGAAACACGCGATGGAGGAGGCACTGTGAGCTGGGGACGATTGTTTCTTGCGGTCATGTTGGTGGCGGCGGTCCAGGGCTGCGTTGATGAGAACCAGGCCGCCACCGTGGTCGCGAAGGGCGGTGACGACCGGACGGGTGGATACGAGGTCGTCGAGGGCTGGTGGAAGGCGGCGCCGAATCACGACGGCGAATGGGGCTGGGGGGATGTGGCAGGCATCGCGGTGGACAATCCCGACCGGATCATTGCGATCGCGCGCGGTGATCGGCCATCAGACCCTGCCGAGCGGGGGAGCGGACGGACTCGTTCGACCAACTTCATCGTGGTGGCCGACCGGAACGGCAACATCGTCGAGCAATGGACTCAATGGGACTCGCTTCTGACGCTTCCACATCAGGTCTTCATCAACCCGTACGACCCCGAACGCCACGTTTGGGTGGTCGATGGCGGCGGTACTGACGGTCGGGGACAGGTGGTCAAGTTCAGCAATGACGGCAGCGAGGTGGTGATGCGGCTCGGAGAGGGCGAGCACTTGAGGAGCCGTGACGAGGCTCGGGAGCGGTCCGACTGGGGGCCCTACACTTATGGGTTGCCGTCTGTGCTGGCCTTCCTCCCGGACGGAAGCTTCCTCTTGGCCGACGGATACTGGAACTCCCGGGTCATCAAGTACACCGAGGACGGCGCATTCGTTAGCCAGTTCGGTGAGCTGGGGACCGGTCCAGGCCAGTTCGATCTACTCCACGGCCTCACCGTGGACGACGATGGCCGAATCTACGTGGCTGACCGGATGAACAGCCGCATTCAGATCTTCGACGAAACAGGGGAGTTCATCGAGGAATGGCCAGACATCTTCGATCCCGTCAACATCTGGCTCGACACCGAGGGGTGGGTCTGGGTATTGGACGCGACACTGAACCGGGTCATGAAATTCAGCCGGGCCGGGGAGCTCCAGTACCACTGGGGCGCGTACGGACAGGCGGGCACGCTCGGGCGGGGCGAGTGGGCGGGCGGACTGTCACTCCCTCATCAAATGGACATGGATGAGGAGGGCAACGTCTACATCGCCTCGTACAGCGGGGGATGGGTGGATAAGCTCGTGCCGAGACCCGGAGCCGATCCGAGCAAGTTGCTCGGACCGAGGCTGTCGTTGAACGACTGACGACCGCAGTCCAGCTCGATTAACGACGCCTCCACAGCCGGACCGTCGCGATCGAGGGCTGGGTGTACCCGGGCGGATCCGATACATCGCCCAGACCGTTCCGAGAGCCCATCGTGTTCGTGGTGAGGCGGCCTCCGACATACACGGCCGGAAGGTCGCCGATATCCATGAAGCACCTCGTGACGCTCATGCCCGGCTCCGGCGACACTTCCGCGGACCCGCGGCAGTCGCCTCGCCCCGTGAACGTGACGTCACCGAAGGCACCCTCCGCGTAGAAGAAGGAGGCCCCAGCCCCCGGGATCGGGCCGAAACAGGCCCTCAGAACACCAACCTGTTGCACCCTGGCATCCGTTACCCGCCCGTCAGAGCCGCGGACGTCAACCGACCAGAACGAATACCGGTCCTCTGTCTGGGCTTCCCCGAAGCCGGTTCTCGCCGGGGCGCAGAACTCCGACGGGGCCTCGCGAGACTCCCGTAGCGAGCGGGCGATGTAGATCTCTTCGACTTGGCTGGTGGAAGCGGTCCCCTGAGCGTTTACCGGCACGGCCACGGCGAAGAGCGAGACGAGCGCCAACGCGGAGGGGCTCGCAGTTGAGCGAACGGACACGGGTGCCTCCTGATAAGGTCGGGTGAGCGGCGTCCGCGCGAGTGACCGTTCCGAGCAGGAGGAGCACCCTAGCGACTCGACATGATAGGGGGGCTATTCGGCACGCGCACACAGGTGAGGGGCGGCACACGACCGATGTGGCGCGGCGCGCAAGAGCGGCGTACTATGGCGACATAGGTCGAGCGCCGGAGGTTGTGCATGAAAGCGATCGCAGGAGGATTCGGGGCCCTCGGGATGTGGCTTGTTGCATGGAGCCAGCCTGCAGCGACCGCCACGCCCGCTCCCGCAGGCCTGACGCACGAGATCCTGGCGATCTCGGAGGAGCTCAACGAGGTCGTCGCTGAGTATTGCGTCCGGTGCCATAGCGAGAGTCGTATGGTCGGGAACCTGAACCTTGAGGGTTTCGACGTTACGACGGCGTCCGAGAGCGCCGAGGTGGCGGAGAAGATGATCTTGAAACTCCGGGCGGAGATGATGCCGCCGCCTGGGGGCAGGCGGCCTCCCGCCGATTCGATCCGGGCGCTTGCCGAGGCGCTCGAAATCGTCGTTGACGAAGCCGCTGCGGCGAATCCCAATCCGGGTGCCCGACGCTTCCAGCGCCTCAACCGCGCCGAATACACCAGGGTGATCTCCGAGCTTCTCGACCTCGAAGTGGACGCGGGCCGGTGGCTTCCCCTAGACACCTATCTCGGGAACTTCGACAACCTTTCGGCGGCGCAGGGCCTCTCGACGACACTGCTCGAAGCTTACCTGCGGGCCGCCACCGAGGTCAGCCGGCTAGCCGTCGGGAATCCGACCGCCGCCGATGCTACGGCGAAGTACAGCAGCGCGTTCGACGTGTCACAGCATGCGTGGGAGCATATCGAGGGCACGCCGTTCGGCACCCGCGGAGGCATGGTCATCACGCACGACTTCCCCGCTGACGGGGAATACGTCCTAGAAGTCTCGACGCTCTTGGGTCGAGGAACGCCGGGTGAGAGTATCGATATCTCGATCGACGGGGTCGGAGTGGCCGAGCTCATGCTCGAGCACAACGGCGGCGTCAACGTCCCGATCAGGACGGAGCCGGTCTTCGTTTCCGCGGGCCAGCATCAAGTCGCAGCGGCGTTTATCCGGACGGTCGAAGGTCCATATGAGGATCGACTCAGCCCACACGGGTGGTCGCTCGTAGGGGGCGAGGACTCGAGGAATTGGGCCAACTACGGTATCACCGTCCCGTCCCACCTCCGCGACCTGATGATTACCGGCCCTGTCCGGATCACGGGGGTCGGTAGCACCCCCAGCCGACAACGCGTCTTCAGCTGCTACCCGTCCACACCCGCCGAGGGGCGCTCCTGCGCCGAGTCGATTGTCGAGCGCCTCGCGGAACAGGCATACCGAAGGCCGATCGATGCGGAAGACATCGCGGGCCCCATGTCGTTTTACGACGACGTGAGTGAGAGCGGTGGCTTCGAGTTGGGCGTACGCACAGCGCTCCAGGTGGTTCTGGCGAGTCCCTCGTTCGTCTTCCGGCTTGAGGCAGCCCCGGCAGGCGCTGTCCCTGGGGAGACCTATCGGCTCACCGACGTGGATCTCGCCTCGCGCCTTTCGTTCTTTCTCTGGGGCGCGGGCCCTGACGAGGAGCTGCTCGACCTCGCGCGGCTGGGCGCGCTCACCGACGCCGAGATCGAGCGACAGGTGGACCGGATGCTCGCGGATCCGCGCTCCGACGCACTCGCGACCCGCTTCGCCTCGCAGTGGCTCCGTCTGCAGGACACCGAGAAGAACAGCCCCGAACCTTACCTGTATCCGAACTTCACGGGTCAGCTCCGCGCAGACCTGGTCCGGGAGACGCAGCTCCTCTTTCAACACCTGGTGCAGGAAGATCGCAGCCTTCTGGAGTTCCTCTCGGCTGACTACACGTTCCTCAACGAGCGGCTGGCCGAGCACTACGGCGTCCCGAACATCGCGGGGCCCCAGTTCCGGAGGGTCGAGTATCCGGACGACACCCGCAGGGGCCTGCTCGGTCACGGCAGCGTACTCCTGCTGACCTCGATGGCCAACCGGACGTCGCCGGTGTTGCGGGGCAAGTGGGTGATGGAGGTCCTCATGGGCACCCCGCCGCCGCCGCCGCCCCCGAACATACCGAGCTTCGAGAGCACGAAGGGCGCGGAGGGAGGGCGTGTTCTGACGACCCGCGAGCGGATGGAGGAGCACCGCTCCAACCCGACGTGCAACGCCTGCCATCGCCTGATGGACCCAATCGGCCTCGCGCTCGACAACTTCGACGTGACGGGGCAGTGGCGGACGCGCGAAAACGGCATGCCGCTCGACACGAAGGGCACCTACTACGACGACACACCAGTGGGCACGCCACAGGAGCTCTCCGAGCTTCTTCTGAAGCGCCCAATTCCGATCGTGAGGAACTTCGCAGCGAACATGCTGGCGTATGCGATGGGCCGCCGCGTGGAGTTCTACGATCAGCCGACGATCCGCCACATCGCGAGTGAGGCAGAGGAGAACGGCTACCGCATCTCGTCATTCATCAAGGGGATCGCGACGAGCGACCCTTTCCAAATGAGCAGGTCACCGGCGCCCGCCGCGGCGGAGACAGACCAAACACAAGGGTAGAGTCATGGAATTCATCACCGGAAAGCACCTTTCGCGCCGGACCTTCCTCAGAGGCATGAGCGCCTCAGTGGCGCTACCGATGTTGGACGCGATGGTCCCCGCCGGACGGGCCCTCAGCGGCTTGGCGCAGGACAACAGCTTCACCCGCCTCGTGTGCATTGAGGAGTCGATGGGTGCTGCGGGATCTAGCCCGTGGGGTGTCGCGCAAAACCTCTTCTCGCCGGCGAAGACGGGCCGTGACTTCGAGATCCCGACGAACAGTCAGCTCGCTCCACTCGAGCCGTGGCGCGACTACCTCACTATCGTGAGCAACACGGACTGCCGCATGGCCGAACCGTACCGTGCGGAGGAGATCGGAGGCGATCACGACCGCTCGACCGCTGTCTTCCTGACTCAGGCTCACCCCAAGCAAACTCAGGGCTCGGACGTCTTCCTCGGGACCTCGCTAGACCAGATACACGCCCGACGCTTCGGGGGCGACACGGCCCTTCCGTCGCTCGAGCTGTGCATCGAGGGCATCGACCGGGGTGGCGGTTGCGCCTACAACTATCACTGCGCCTATACGACGACGCTGTCTTGGGCGGCACCTGATCGGCCGCTTCCACCTATCCGGGAGCCACGGGTGGTGTTCGAGCGGCTGTTCGGCGCGGGGGACTCGGCCGAAGATCGGGCCCTCCGACGCAGTACCAACCGCAGTGTTCTCGACTGGATCGTCACCGAGGTGGCCCGCCTCAAGACCAGCCTCGGGCCCAGCGACCGCCTCGCCATGGACGAGTATCTAGAGCATATCCGCGAGATCGAGCGACGGATCGAGCTCGTGGAGAACCGCAACACAGGTGGGGAGCCGCGGGAGATGCCCAGCGCGCCCTCCGGCGTGCCGGATTCGTTCGAGGAGCACATGCGGCTGATGTTTGACCTCCAGGTCCTCGCGCTACAGGCCGACGCCACGCGGGTCATCACGTTTAAGACAGGCTTCGACCAATCGAACCGGACGTTCCCGCAGAGTGGCGTGGCGCGGTCCTTTCACGGCGTGTCGCACCACGGAAACAATCCGGCCGACATTCTGGACTTCAACACGATCAATCGGCATCGCCTGAACCAGGTCACGTACTTCCTCGACCGGCTCAAGAACACGATGGTCGGTGAGTCGTCCTTGCTGGATCAGACGGCGGTCGTCTGGGGATCACCGATGGGCGATCCTAACCTCCACAATCACCGAAACTGCCCCTTGCTCCTCATGGGCAAGGCGAATGGTGCACTGGAAGGAGGGCTGCATCTGCGGGCCCCCGACGGGACTCCGATGGCCAATGCGTTCGTGAGCCTGATGCAATCGATGGGCCACAACGACATGGGTGCATTCGGGGACAGCACGGGCGAGTTTCCCCTCCGATACGCGCTGGGCGCGTCGACGACACAGGGAGCCTAGTGCCCGTGAGATCGTCGACAGGATGGGGAGTCGCACTCCTACTGCTAGGTGCCGTGGCCCCGGTGGAAGGCCAGCTGTTGGACGCTGCGAGGTCCGGTGACCATGCGGCCGTGATGGCTTCGATCGCCTTGAACGCCGACGTGTCCGCGGCCCGCGGCGATGGCATGACGGCACTTCATTTGGCCGCCGAGGGGGGGCACACCGACGTGGTCGCGGCGCTGGTCTCTGCCGGAGCAACGGTCGACCCGGGGACACGGATCGGCAGCTACACGCCGCTCCATCTCGCGGCTCGGAGCGCGCGCACCGAAACCGTCGAGTTTCTGCTGGAGGCGGGCGCGAACCCGAATGCCACAACAACGACGAGCGGGGTGAGCCCGCTCCATCTCGCCGCCGCAGCGATCGGGGGCGAAGGGGCGGTTGGAGCGCTCCTGGAGCACGGAGCGAATCCGAACGCGCTGGAGGCGTCCGTGGGCCAAACGGCCTTGATGTTCGCCGCGGCCGAGAATCATGGCGAGGCGATTGGGAAGCTGCTTCGGGCCGGGGCCGACCCGGATATTCGCACGGAAGTGGTGGACGTACTGTATAGCCTCGCACGGGACCGTACCGCGTCGCTGAAGCTCACCCAGACGATAGATAGCATTGAGGTGGCGGAGCACGGTGGGCAGGACTGGCGACCGACTCCCGCTCAAGTAGCGGAGGCGATCCAGGCTCAACGGGCGTTCGTCGAATCTCGACCCGATGTCGGGCCCTACGATCCTGCCTCGTTGGCCAATGTCCGACCGGACTATCCCGGGGGCCCCGAAGTGGTCCGGCTTCCATTCACAGAGACGCTCGTGGGAGCGACCGGTGGCATGACCGCGCTTCTCTATGCCGCGCGAGAGGGTCACGTCGAGGCGGCCATGGCGCTCGTCGGGGGTGGAGCCGACCTCGACCTCGTCAGCGGCGGCGACCAGACCAGCGCGCTGCTGATCGCGACGATGAACGGGCAGTACGACCTGGCGCTCCGGCTCATAGAGTTGGGAGCGAACCCGAACTTGGCCGCGTCGACGGACGGGGCGACTCCTGTATTCGCCACGCTGCAAACCCAGTGGGCTCCCAGGTCCAACTATCCCCAGCCGCGGGCGCAGGACACCCAGCAGGCCGAGTACATGGACGTGCTCCGAGCCCTGCTGGCCGCCGGCGCGGACCCGAACGTGGCGCTCAACACGCACCTGTGGTACTGGGAATACGGGCTGAACAAGATGGGGGTCGATCTGACCGGGGCGACGCCATTCTGGCGAGCCGCGTTCGCGCAGGACCTGGGCGCGATGCGACTGCTCGTCGCGCACGGAGCGGAGCCCGACACCTGGACTCGCTGGCCGGCTATCGGCATGCGTGAGCGCCGGCAGACGGACGGGCGGCAGCAGGAGGACTCTGGGGTCACGCTCATGCCTGAGGGGACTCCGAACGCTTGGGCGATCCACGCAGCGGCGGGCGGTGGCTACCTCGGCCTCGGCGCTTTCAGCGTGCGGAACGTGCCGAACCAGTTCCTACCGGCTGTTCAGTACATGGTCGAAGAACTGGGCGCCGACGTGAACGAACGCGACGGGTGGGGCTACACTCCCATGCACTATGCCGCCGCGAGAGGCGACAACGAGCTGATCCTCTACCTGGTCGAGCAGGGCGCCGACGTGCAGGCGGTGACGCGGCTGGGTCAGACGACCGTCGACATCACGCGCGGCGGGCGGTCCGGGTTCTTCCAGCGTGTACCCTTCCCGGAGACCGAGGAACTGTTGCTGAGCCTCGGGGCCGTGCCCCAATGCTTGCACACGCACTTCTTGGATACGGGCGACTGGTGTCCCGCCTCGGGCGTGCCGCTGTTCTCGGTGCTCGCGGAGGACGCGGCCGAGTACTTCCGGCGTGGCGGGTTCTGATCAGGCTTCGGCCGAGCCCCTGCCGACGATCGGCCGGGCCCGCTGTTCTAGTCTAGGACCAGCCCCCGCCCGATCAGCTTGGCCGGGTCCGCGTTCGGTCTCGGGATGAACTTGTCCATCCAGCCCCCGTCCCAGCTCGCGATGTAGACGTTCCCGTCCTGATCCACGTCGAGTTGGTGCGGCCTGGACAGGCCTCCGACGAACCCGCCGCGCGTGCCTCCGAACGTGCCCCAATGATAGAGGAGCTCGCCGTCCCGGTTGTACTTGAGCAGCCGGTTCAGGCGGGCCGAGATGACCCAGATCGCGTCGTTGTCGTCGGCCCAGACACCGACCGGATCCGAAATGTCGGGCCACTCTTCGATGTACTCGCCGTCCTCCGTGAAGATCTGGATGCGGTTGTTCGAGCGATCGGCCACGTAGACGCGGCGGTCTCGGTCGATCGCGAGACCGTGGACGAGATCGAACTGACCGGGACCTGTCCCCAGCTCACCCCATTCCAGGAGGAACTCTCCATTCGCGTCGTACTTCACGACACGAGAGTTCCAGTAGCCGTCGCCCAGGTAGAAGCTGCCGTCCGGTAGAAAGGCCAGGACCGCCGGGTCGCCGTACCAGTAGGGCCCGGGGTTCGGATTGGCGCGCGCCTCAGCTCGGCTCGTGGGATGAGTCGGGTCCACGAGCCGCATGACGAGCTCGCTCCCGTCGTTGGTGAACTTCAGAATCTGCATGTTCACCCCACCGCCGCCCCGCTCGACCACCCACACGTGACGCTCGGGATCGTAGGGACTGATGTACACCTGGTGCGGTCTGTTGAAGAGCGAGTCCCACTGCGTCCAGTTCTCGATGATGTTCCCGTTCCCGTCGACCACAACGAAGTAGTTCGTGCTCCCCTCTCGCTCGTTCCGGTCCGAGTCGCGGTCGCCCCAAACGGCCACCAGGATCCGATCGGGGTTGTCGACCGCGATGCCGGACACCTCACCCCACGTCCACTGATCCGTGTGGTCCGGGGCCGACTTCCACCAACCTTCCACGGCGGTGTACTCGCCCGTCCGGTCGTCGCCGCCTTGGACGATACCGGCCGTTGAGCCTGACGAGGTCTCGGCGGCGGAGGCCGCTGCGGGCTCTTCCTGGACGGAGCACGCGGGAAGTGCGACGAGGATCGCCGCCGCCGCGGCCGCCAGAACTGAGGTCTTCATGATCGGCTCCCTGACGTTCGTCGGATCACCAGTGGGAACCTCATTCTGGGGGCCGGGCCGAGAGCGGGCCAGTGCAGCTCGGCCGCACCCGGCGCGACTGCGCCGCCTACCGTCTGGCAGTGGCGTTCCTCGGCCCATATGATGGTTCTTAGAATGAAGCGGCCACGACAACACGACCCCTGTTCTCGAGCACCACGACTCGGACGTCGCGGCGCCGTCCTGATTTGGGCAGTGGCGACGCTTGCGGTCGGCCCGGTCTCTCTCGCTGCCCAGGAGCCGGGGCGTGAGCTCGGGCGCGAGGAGTTGGCTGCGTTCGCCCGCGTGCACCTGGCCATGAACGAGCCACGCGAGGCGTTCCATGCGGCAATCGCGGCCGCACACGAGGAACAGGCCCTGGAGCGGGCCAGGGAAGCGTTAGACGAGCGGATCGCCGCCATCCACGAGGAGCACGGTCTGACCCGGGAGCGCTACGGTCAGATTCTTCTCATCGTCAGCACCGACGGCGAGGCGCGCTCGGCCCTCGACGAGGTCCTCGAAGAGCTGACGCCGCGGTCGGCCGATCGAAGCGGCTAGGCAGGGCTCCCAATTCCGGCGGCGGGCACACTCTGTGTGTCGAACCCGTCGGAACGGACCGTCGTCCTGCCGCCCTCACCGAAATCTGCAGGTCGAGCGAGGGGATTCTTGACTCTCCGAGACATCGACTTCCCTTCGAGTGACGAGCCGCTGCGGCAGGATGTCCGACTGCTCGGGGACCTGGTGGGCGACGTCATTCGGGAACAGGGCGGCGACAAGCTGTTCGAGTGCGTCGAGACGGCCCGACAGGCAGCGATCCGCAGGCGAGAGGGCGTGGAGGGCGCGGCCGGGCAGGTCGAGGCCGCCTTGCAAGGCCTCGACGCCACGGAGGCGGCCGAGGTCGTACGGGCCTTCTCAACGTATTTCCAGGTCGTGAATCTGGCGGAACGGGTCCACCGCGTAAGGCGCGGACGCGATCTCGCCCGAGAGGGAGGCGTACCCCAAGACGGGTCTCTCCCGGACACGGTACAGAAGCTCGAGGCGCTCGGAGTCCATGGAGACGAACTCCTCGATCTGTTCGCGAGTTCGCGGGTCGAGCCGGTGTTCACGGCTCACCCGAGCGAGTCGACCCGTCGCATCATCCTCGAAAAGCAGGAACGAATCGCGGAGGAGCTGATCGTGCGGCTCGACCCGTCGCGCACGCCTCATCAGGAGCGTGTGTCTCTAGCCCGAATACGCGAGGACGTGACCGCTTCCTGGCAGACTGAGGAACATCCCTCGGTCCGCCCGACTGTGTCCGACGAGCGGGAACACGTCCTGTACTATGTCGCCGAAGTGCTTTATGACGTGCTCCCAGCGCTGCACGAGCGCTTGGACGACGCGCTTCGGGAAAGTGGAATTCAGGGCGGTAGTGACGGTCCCGCACTCGTCCGCATCGGCTCGTGGGTCGGTGGGGACATGGACGGCAACCCGAACGTCGATGCGGGAACGGTCCGCGCGACGTTGCAGCGACACCGTGACCTCGCCCTGGGTGCGTACGTGGGCGAGATCGAGAAGCTGGCCCGCCATCTGTCTCAGTCGACTTCCCGCGTCCGTTGGAGTGACCAGGTTTCAGGAATGATCGAGCGGTACGCCGCATGGTTCCCCGACGCAGTGTCCAGCGTCTCCGCGAGACACGCCGGCATGGGGTACCGAGCCCTCCTCGAACTGATCGGAGCTCGACTCGCGTCCACACAGGCCGAATCCCAGCACCGGTACGCCGGTCCCGACGAGTTCTTGGCAGATGTGGCAGCGATCGCAGAGAGCCTGGAGCAAAACGGAGGAACGCACGCCGGACTCTTTGGGGTTCGCCGCCTGCTGCGGCGCGTGCGTGCCTTCGGCTTCCATATGGCCGTGCTGGATGTGCGTCAGGACGCCAGGGAACTGCGGGATGTAGTGGCCGACATCCTCGACGACCGCTCATGGCCTACGCGCTCTTCTGAAGAACGCGCTCGGCGACTCGGAGAAATGCTCACGGAAGGAACGAACGGAGACGGGATCGGGATTGGTGGTTCAGGTGAGCGCGCGGGAAAGGCGGTGGACGTCTTCACCGCTATCGCCGAGGGCCAAATCCAGCACGGACCGGACGCGATCGGGCCGTACATCATCTCGATGGCGCAGGACGTCGACGACGTACTGACCGTCATGTGGCTTGCGAGCTTGGGCGGACTCGGTTCGTCGGATGAATTGCCTCTGGACGTGGCCCCGCTCTTCGAGACGGTTGCCGACCTCGAACGAGCTCCCGAGGTTCTCGAAAGGCTGTTCAGCCATCCGATCGTCCGTCCCCATCTGAGTCGAAGGGGCGGCCGCCAGATGGTGATGGTCGGCTACTCCGACTCGAACAAGGACGGGGGTATCGCGTCCGCAAGGTGGGCCCTCCAACGGGCGCTCCAGGGGATGGCTCGCGTAGCGGCTGGCCAAGGCGTGACCCTCACGGTTTTCCACGGTCGTGGAGGCACGGTGTCGCGCGGCGGTGGATCGGTGCGACGAGCCGTCGCGGCGATGCCGACCGCGTCCATTGGCGGACGATTGCGCCTAACCGAACAAGGCGAGGTGATCGACGCGAAGTATGGACTCCCGTCGATCGCCCTCCGGAATCTGGAGCTGATGCTCGGCTCGATCGTCCTGGGCGCCGCTCAACCGGAGCCTCCGACGCCACCGGGGTGGCGAGCGCTGGCCGACACCATGTCGACCGCGGCCCGAGGGGCGTACCGGTCACTCGTACACGAAGATTCGAGATTCACCGACTACTTCCGCGCCGCCACGCCCATCGACGTCATCGAGCGCATGGCGATTGGATCGCGGCCGGCGTCCCGTCGGTCCGGAGCTGGCGTCGAACATCTCCGCGCCATCCCGTGGGTGTTTTCCTGGACCCAGTGCCGGGCGATGCTCCCCGGTTGGTATGGACTCGGAACAGGGCTTGAGGCTGCTCTTCAGGAGCACGGGGAGGGTAGTCTGCGAGAGGCGGCCGCAGCCTGGCCGTTCTTCGACGCTCTCCTCGCGGATGTAGAGATGGTGCTCGCGAAGGCTGATCTGGAGATCGCAGCATTGTACACCGGATTGGCGCCGCCGGAGTCCCGTACGGTCTTCGAGGCCCTCACGCTCGAGTACGACCGCACGGTGGCCGCCATCCTCGACATCCGGGGGAGCTCGGCCCTTCTGGAGTCGGACCTGACCCTGCAACGGTCAATCCGATTGAGGAACCCCTACGTGGACCCGATGAATATCCTCCAGGTCGACCTGCTCCGCCGCTGGCGCGCTGAAGGGCGCCCCGATGGTGCGCTGTGTGATGCGCTCCTCGCCACCATCAATGGGATCGCGAGGGGCCTACAGAACACGGGCTGACGACCCCGGAGGCCTCGCCCGATATGGCACAGTCGACCGGCTGAGCGGACAGGGGAATGGCCGGGGAGTTGGCGACCCTCGGGCCCTAGCTAGGTCCGGCGTTTTGGCGCAGTTTTCCTTGCGGTCCACAACACTGTGGTTCGATAAGGTATGGAGGATTTTACGGGGCGTGGCGAAGTCCGGTAGCGCACCTGTTTCGGGCAAGATTCGGAAAAACACTACCCGGGTTCATGGAGGATCCAGAGATGGTTTTTTTGCTTGTGACTGCACTCGTGTCTGGGGTGGCCATTTTTCTAGGGGCTTCGCTGCTAGAATGGATCTTTAAGAAGGTCACTCCCAAGTACGTGGCTAGCCTCAGCCATGTTGCGACAACAGTTGCTATCGTAACAGTTACGACGGCGGCTTATGTGTACGTAATGACTCGACCTAGTATCGTGGGCCCGTACGAGCAGTGGACGTTCAGCAACATAGGTGGCCAGGTAATCGGAGGAGTGTTAGTGGCGGGAGCAAAGATTTGGTTTGGAAGAAAAGTAGAGTCTTAATACTCGAACGCCGGTGAAACTGCGTTCCCGAAATGAGATCCGGTAGCTGGGATGGGTCAGGTGCCACTCAGGATCAATCTTGAAGTGCAACGGTTCATCGTCGCGTGGAAGTTCATAGACACTTTTCGGGGCGTGGCGCAGTCCGGTAGCGCACCTGCTTTGGGAGCCAGATTCTGGCGCTGGTGGGCGTCGGTGAGCGCTGGAAATGCTGGGTTTCTGCGTCAGTTGCGTCCGTGAGCGTCGGTGGGTAACGACACAGTTGTTGGCGCAGTTTGATCCGAAGGTCTCCGGCCCGGTCGCGATCGCCTGATAACCCCCGTCGCGCGTACGTGCTGTCCCGTTGTTGATCGATCACCCCAGGACATGACGCTGACGCGGAATCAGACGCCCGGCCCGGCCTACGGTTCGGTAGGTCGGCCCCGAAATCCCACGATGCGGAAGGACTAGCGAGCCGACTCGACGGGTACCACGAAGCCCTCAAGTCGTTGAGTCGCAGCTGCTTGAAGAATCTCCACGAGCTTGGCACGAGCGTCGCAATGAAGCTCGACGACGTCGGATTCGACTCAGGCCCAGAATGGAGCCAAGAGCGTGGACTTCAAGAACAAGGCAACCAAGATCGACCTCTTCACGATGAGGACGATTCCCATGCGAACCTTTCACGTCACATGGTTCGCATTCTTCCTTTGCTTCTTCGGATGGTTCGGGATCGCGCCGCTCATGGCGGTGGTGCGGGAAGACCTCGGCCTCACGCCGGAGCAGGTCGGGAACACCGTGATCGCTTCCGTGACGGC
>Ga0114996_10002323_pt1 | contig 24668 bp, 20 predicted proteins | sample ArcticOcean_MG_C_4_FD_87039 | JGI IMG/M metagenome (GOLD analysis project Ga0114996, IMG submission 87039) | Marine microbial communities from western Arctic Ocean - ArcticOcean_MG_CB4_134 | ecosystem: Environmental > Aquatic > Marine > Oceanic | place: Arctic Ocean: Canada Basin | collected... | reverse complement strand
CCGGGCAATGCCGATGCAATCCCAAACCCAATTCCACCCAGCCCTGGACGATCGTCAAAAGCAAAACCAACTGCAAAAAGTGCACGACCAGCGCAGAGTGTTCCTTGGCGCGTTGTACGTACGTGAACAGCACCGGCAGCGAACAGGATGTGGGATGCGGTTACAAATCCAACTCATTTCAATCCATTGGCCTGACCGCACCCAGCGATGACGAGCCGAGTCATATTCATTACAAACAGTTTAAACCCGGCGGAACCTATCTTGGCCCCGGTGACACGGTTCCACCATGGCTTGGTGATGGTAATGGTGAAGGCGGCGGACCATTCAATATGGAATGCAAAGACAACCCGCTTCTCACCTTCTCCCCGACCGTTTGCGACTACCAGGGCAACTGCATGGTCAACGTGTATCTGTGGGGTTACGTCGGTCAGGCCATCTTGAACGGCAGCAGCACCATCAACGAGCAGCTCGTCTCGGAATCCAACCTCATGTGGAACTTTGCACAAAGCCATTGGAAGCCCGGCTACCCCCGCGACACCTGCAAGACCCTGTGGAATGTGCCTTCCTGGATGTTTGTGGGCAAAGGCGCCAAGCCGGTGCAGTGCATGTCCATCAACTGGACGGCCCCAGGTGTCAGCTACCTCGACCTCCACGCGGACGTGTGCTCCACCACCGCGCTCTTCGACGGTTCGCCCTAAGCACAAATCCGGGGTCCGGCCCTGTGTCGGACCCCATCTCCACCTGTCCACTCCCCTTCACAATCCAGCGGGCCGCTTGGCCCTTACTGACTGGTCAAACGCGCCCAATTGTCGGATGATGGGCCTACGATGCGTGCCAACCCCACCGACATAATTCGAGTCATCCTCGTCCTGACACTCTGCGGTTCCCTCACCGCTTGCGGAGCGAAAAAGAGCCAGACACCCAAAGACACCACCTCACCAGCGGACACCGCACCTCCCATTGAAGTCTTTATCCCCGACGTGTCGCCACCGGATGTGCCCCCAGAACCGGACATTGTGGAACCGCCTGACGTGCCCGAGATCGTGGATCCGCCCGACGTGCCGCCGGAACCGGACGTGCCCGAGCCGCCCGATGTGCCCACAGACACCGCCGATCCCAACGCCCTGCCCGCTCCCACGTCCTTTGATCCGGCGTGGCCACCCTATTGGAATCTATCCAACGCCGGTGACGCGCACATTGCGGCTCTGGCCGCCGAGGCCCTGGAAGGCCTGGGCTTTGCCAAAGGATCCGCCGAAGGCCCCGGACCCAACGATCGCCTGATCGTCACCCGCTATCTCATGGCCTGGATCGATCAGACCGGCTTTGTGGGCAAGATGAACGGGCTGTGGCGCTTGAACGGCGCAAACGATGACGGATTGGACTTTGTGATCCGCGACGGGGATCGGCCGCTGAACTTCCTGGTGGTGGGCGAATGGGGCCAGGGGAAATTTCCCGCCGGCTACCCGGGCAGCGAACACACGGAGTTTCCCAGCAAGACCCCCGAATTTGACGACAGCGCCGCCTGCATCGACGGCGACTGGTGCAATCAATACGCCCACGACGAAGCCGCCTCCATCACCGATCCGGACATCCCGTGGTGGTCGGCCTGCAACACGGGCCAGAAAGCCTGGGATGTGCTGCACCAACCCATGGAAGCCGCCCTCATCCAAGGCGGGATCCGGCTCAAATACGAGGCGCTCCTGGTCAAAGAGGCCGACGGGGACGGCACCTTCGACGGAGACGCGTGCCACCAGAACTGGCTCTTCCCCGACGGGATCCGCCGGGCGGTCTATCTGCAGTTGGGCTACGAGTTTTTCAGCGACACCACCCACCTGGATCGCCTCGTGTCCATCCGAAACCCGGCGGAAAACCCCGAGTTCACCGGGCCCATGAGCGTCATCGGCGGCTTTGTGCTCACCCAATGGCCCAACCCCCATCCGCTCAAAGGGTTGGACGCCTTCTTCCGGCCCACCATCGGGGGGTTCATGGATCCCACCCACGGCATTCCGTTGGAGGCCGGCACCTGGAACGACCATCAATTTCCCGCCCAGGGCGGCGACGAGGTCTTTGGTTGGATCAACAACCCCTTCTCGTTGAGCGCCTTTCCCCTCTTTGCCGCCGGACGCAGCGCGTCGCTCTCGCACATTGGCCCGTCAGACAACAACGACGCCGGCTTCTGTCTGTGCGGAGTCCACGGCGGCCTGGAGATGGGCGGGGGTCTGTTGCACGGCGGCCTGTCGCTGCCCATCGATGGCGGAACCGAATCCATCGAAGCACGACGACGCCTGGATCTCCCCGGCGATCCCCTGCTCCCTAAAACCCTCGTCTACGAGGCGGAGACGGACCTGCAGCACGCCACGGGCAAAGCAGACGACGACGGCTGGTCGGCCAACACGGCCGAGCACACGGCCAACCACATCCTCTACGGCCCCTACGCCACCGACTGGTATGGCAACCAGGGGACGGCCACCTTCCGCATGATGGTGGACAACATCGACGCGGACGATCTGGAGGTGGTGGCCATCAACGTCCACGACGCCACCACCCAGACCAACCTCGCGGAGATGCACATCACGCGGAAACAGTTCAACGCGCCCTACGCCTATCAGGACTTCACCGTAAACTTTGATCTGCAGGGCAAAATCGGCCACACCATGGAGCTCCGGGCCTTCTGGACGGATTTTTCGTATGTGAAGGTGGACAAGGTGACGGTGGCGCTGACGCCGTAGAGCCCCAGGGCAACGGCTCCAAACCCCTGGGCTAATCCACGAGCGTCAACGGACCTTTTATCAGAGACATTTTGAACAGCTCTTTTCCACTGGTCCCATCGTCAGCCTCGAAATAGAGCGTGCCGTCCACGTTGGTGAGGTTGGAAGGCGAGGAGCTTCCCGTACCCGGAGCAATGTTTTTGACCAGCACAGTGCCCGCCGCGGTCCCGTCGCTCTTCCAAAGTTCTTTTCCATAGGTGCCGTCATCCGCGATGAAATAGAGCGTGCCGCCCACGTCGATGAGGTGGGAAGGAGTTGAGTTGCCACCCGGATTGATGTCTTTGACCATGACGGTGCCGGCGGCGGTTCCGTCGCTCTTCCAAAGCTCATGTCCAGTGGTTCCATCGGTGGCCCTGAAATAGAGCGTGCTGCCGATGACGACTGCATTAGTGGTCAAAGAACTGCCAGTTGGATTGATATCTTTGACCATCACAGTGCCGGAGCTATACCCGTTGCTTTTCCAAAGCTCCAAGCCATTGGTTCCATCGGTGGTCCTGAAATAGAGCGTGCTGCCCACGTTGATGAAGTAGCCAGGATTGGAGCTTGCATTACCAGGATTGATGTCTTTGACCCTTATGGGTTTGGTGACAGAGCTGCCCGTGTACCTATAAAGCTCGGTCCCACCACTATTTTGAAGATAACCCCTCATATAGAGTTTGGAGCCGACGTAGATGAGTCGGGAAAACATGAAGCTGCTATATCCCTGAACGGTGTCTATTGTCATGTACGTGCCGGCCTCGGTCCCATCGCTCCTCCAAATCTCGTATCCATTGACGCCGTTATTAGCCCCGAAATAGATCGAGTCGCTGGTGCCATACGGGGTAAGGCTGGAAGGATGGGAGTCCCCTTGTCCCGGCCAGATGTCTCGGACCATCACTGTGCCCACTGTGGTCCCGTCGCTCGTCCAAAGTTCATTTCCATTGCTACCGTTATCAGCACTGAAATAGAACCTGGTGCCAGCATAAGTGAAGTCGTCAGGATCGGAGCCCTGTGATCCCGACCTGATGTCTTTGACCATCATTGTGCCGGCCTCGGTCCCGTCGCTCTTCCAAAGCTCGGACCCATTGACGCCATCATCAGCCGTGAAAAAAAGCGTGCTTCCGAAGGCGGTGAGGTGGTCAAAATTGGAGTCACCTCCTGGATTGATGTCTTTGACCAGGACGGTGCCGTCCCAGGTCCCGTCGCTCTTCCAAAGCTGGCTTGCAACAGTGAAATAGAGCGTGCCGTTCACGTTGGTGAGGTGAACTGGGCTGGAACTCTCTATTCCCGGCGTGATGTCTTTGACCTGAGACACTTCGTCGATGTATGTGGAGCAAAACTCCAGCGATTGGGTCACTTCACCGGCTTGCAATGTGCCATCGCCGGCCACGCCGCCCCCGGCGCCTCCATCGACACCAAATTGTACCAAACGCGACTTTCCGGAGCATTTTGCGGTATCGGTCGCGTGGGTCACCGTCAGCAATGTGCTGGACGCCGCGGAGCCGGTGTCACCGTTGGTGCCATCCTCGCCTTTGGCGCCGTCCTTGACCAACGCCTTCGTGCCGTCTTCACATTGGATCTCCGCCCCGCCCTTGACCAAAACCGTTGTGCAGGAGTTGCCATCCTGTCCGGGAGCACCGTCGATGACCAACGCCTTCGTCCCGTCTTCACACAGGATCTGCGTTCCGTCTTTGGATGGAACTAATGTGCACGAGTCGCCCTTGGAGCCGGTTGGTCCGGGTTTGCCCTCTTTGCCGTCGTTGCCCGGAGCACCGTCGTTGCCATCTTTGCCGTCGTTGCCCGGAGCGCCGTCGTTGCCATCCTTGCCATCCACGCCCGGAGCACCGTCGTTGCCATCCTTGCCATCCACTCCCGGAGCACCGTCTTTACCATCCGCCCCGATCGCGCCATTGCACACGTACGCGGTCTGGGTGACCTCCGTCGCCTCCAACGCCCCGCTCAAATCCGCATCCAAGCCGCTGTTGAGTCGCACACCGCCGGCTGCGCAGTTGTCCCCCGCCGGCTCTTCGGCCGTGACCACCAGGGCCTCCAGCCCCGACAGACCGTCCGTGCCGTCTTGGCCGTCGATACCATTGAGACCGTCGGTCCCGGGTTCGCCCTTCTCGCCTTGGTCGCCCGTGTCGCCCTTCTCACCCGGCACGCCGTTGCTCAACACGATGGCGTCTTGTCCCGGGCATTGGATCTCAAATTGCCCATCGCCCACGTCCACCGAGGTGCACGACTCGCCCGAGGCGCCCGCCTCGCCGTGGCAGATACTGTAGGAGCCCGTCACCTCCACGTCGTCCAGCTCCCCGCTGCTGTTGATGTCGATACCGTACTCCAGCTCCACGCCGCCCTGGGGGCAGTCGTCGACCAGCGCCGGGCCCAACACCCGGGCCAGCGAGCTGGGAGCGCTGCCGACCACCTCGCCGGGGCCGCTCTCCTGGCAGGAGATCAGACCGGCGGTACAGAGGGCAAAGAAGACAATGGGGATATTGCGTTTCATGGGACTCCTGGGGATTTTGGCGACGGAGAGAGTCTAGCAGGATGGCGCGTGGGCCTTCAAGGGGTGGGCTGTCCTGTCTAGTACAACATGGCGTAGACCACGACGCCCGTGACCGACACGTACAACCAGATCGGCAAGGTGATCCGGGCGATCTTGCGGTGCTTGGGCCGGTTGTCGGTCCAGCCCCGATAGAGGGTGATGAGCGCCAGGGGGATGATCACCATCGCCAGGGCAATGTGCGTGAGCAACACCACGAGATAGACGGTGCGAAAATCCCCGGTGTAGACCTTGGGACCGGCTTTGAACCAATGGTAGATGACGTAGGTCACCAAGAACGCGCTGGAAGTGGTAAAGGCGGTCAGCATCACGTTCTTGTGGGCGTCGAAACGACCTTGCTTAATCAACCAAAACCCGATGCAGAGCAACACCGTGGTGATGCCGTTCAAGGTGGCGTTGACACAAGGCAGGCTGGACACGTCCAACGACCCGGCCAGGCCCTCGGGTCGTGGCCCGAGGATCAAGAACGCCACGGCGCCACAGACAACGACACCGACGATCACGCAAATACGGATCCAAAATGCGTCATGGGGGGAAGAGTTCTCGGTCACAAGCGCTCCAAAAGTTCAGGGTCTACGAGACGTGAGCGGACTTAGCACAGCCTCAAGCAAGGCTCAAGGATTCGCGCCGGCGTGGGCCTTGATGAGGTCGCCTTTCTCCGGCCAGCCTGAGAACCCGTTGTGCCTTTTCGAAAACCGTGCGATCGGGCGCCACCAGAATGACCGTGGGGTAGCCCAATCCGGCGTCGCCGAAATGGCTGCCGCCCACCACTTGCATATAGCCCCGATCCACCAGCACCGGGCTGTCCAAGCCAAAGGCCTCGGCCCATTCCTGAACGTGCTCGGCCGCCACGCTCCCCTCGTGCAAGTAGATGGAGGGGGTGATGAGCGTGATGAAGTCCACGTCGTAGCCGTCGCTGGCCATGGGCGCCACAAAATCGCCCCCCTCTTTGATTGAAGGGTTCAATCATATCCTTGGCACTCGCCACACGCAACGGCTGGGCGTCTTCGAAGTCACACTAGGGTAGGAGACGAAACACAGCCGCATCCGCGCCGCTGCCCGGAGCGGGTTTGAGGGTTCCCTCGAAGGTCACTTCGCCCTCGACCAATCCACCCACGAAGACGCCACCGTCGCCGCCAACGCCCACGCCGTTGCCTTGTTCGAGACCCTCACCGGCCACGGTCTTGACCCACACGGTCGCGCCATCGGTCGTGGCGAAGCGGCCGACGAAGAGGTCGTAGCTGTCAGCCATGCTGTTGAGCACCTCGGTGCCCACAGCGAAATCGTACTGGAAGCGGCCCGTGATGTAGATCCCATCCTCGAACACCTCCAGATCCTGGGCCTGATCAAAACCGGTGCCTCCGTACGCCACCGACCACAGATGAGCCCCCCCCCCCGTGTATCCGGCGATGACCACGTCGTGGCCGCCGCCGCTCACCAGCGTGTCGCCGCCAAAGGATGCGCTGTCGGAAAAGACACCCGTAGCAAAAATATTGCCCGCACTGTCCATGTCCAAACCGAGGATCTCTTCGCCTCCGGTGCCGCCGTACTCGTTGGCCCACAAGACGTTGCCGCTGTCATCCAAACGCACCAAACCGCCGTTGAAGTTGCCACTGCCGCTGTCGAACGTGATGCCGGCCTCTGCGTCCACAATCAGATCGTAGTTGTAACTGACGGCGATGACCGCGTTGCAGTACTTGTCGGCCACGAGCGCCGTGCCCACATCGCTACCATTGCCCGTGAAAGTACGGATCCAAAGCGCCTCGTGGGTCACGCCATCCACCGCCAGCACAAAGATCTCATTGCCTCCGCCATTGGCCATGACGGTGATGCCATCGGCCTCCATGCTGGTTTTAAAGCTCCCCGTAATGAAGAGATCCCCCGCCGTGTTGACGGAGAGGTCGCGCGGCGTCTGGTTGTAGTCTCCACCCCAGCTCTTGGCCCACAATTGAGTACCCTCCGAATCGTAGGAGACCACGTACACGTCGGCCGGTCCGTCGCACAACAGCACGTCCGTGCCAATGGTCAGATCGGCCTTGTGGGACCCGGCCACATAGACATTGTCCAGTCCATCCACATGCACTTCGAAGGGACTGTCCGCCTGGAGCGCACCAAAGCCGTAGGCCCATCGAAACGCCCCCTTACCATCAAAGGACGCCACGAACGAATCGGAGGTTTGCGTCCCCGGCTCCATCGGCTCAAAGGTCTCGGTACCAATGGTGATTGTTTCTCGATAGTTCCCCACCACATACACATTGCCCATCGAGTCCGCGGCTGTGCCCTTGATCTCGTCACTGCCCACACCACCGAAGGCTTTGTACCAAGGATCGATGGGCGCCGGGGGCGTTCCCGTGTCCTCGGGTGGCGTAGCCGTGTCCTCGGGCGGTGTGCCCGTATCGTCAGGTGGGGTGCCCGTATCGTCAGGCGGTGTGCCCGTATCGTCAGGCGGTGTGACCGTGTCCTCGGACGTGGTCGTATCGTCGGGCGGGGTGACCGTCTCACCGGGTGGCGTAACCGTGTCTTCCGCAGTGTCCACCACCGTGTCACCGGGTGGGGGCGTGCCGCCCTTGTCCGTCGAAGAGCACGCGACCAACGTCGCTGCCAAAACGCAACTGAGTATCCAAATCCGCACGATGCTTTCTCCTTGTTGACCCAACATCTAACAAGAAGTCACTGGATCGGCAACCATCGCGCGCGGTCCCACGCCACAGAGCGCCATCTCCATTCCTTCCATCGGTCGAGCTAAAACAGAACCGAGAGAGCGGCCGACGTATTCTCCAGATGTGCCGCATGACCAGCTTCTGGAATCACTTCGATGTGACTCTCCGGGATGCAAGCCGTCAGTTCCGTCGCCAGCGCGCGGTATTTTGTGTCTTCCTCACCTACGATCAAAGTCGTCGGCAGAGACAGCCCAGCCAGCTCGTCCCAAAGGGACGGAAAGCGCCCGGTCCCAAAAGCCTGGATGGAGCTGACAAGACCTCCGGCCCCTTGTTCCCTCCGACCATTGAGAAGACGTTCCAGGTAAACATCGGGCAGCCGGGCCTGGCTCTGAATGATGGGCAATGTCCGCCACCAGGCCATGAATGTTTCCATGGGCTGGCCTTCCAAGCGATCGATCAGAGAATCGTCAAACGCCAGCCGCTCCGCGCGCTCTTGCTCGTTTTGAGCGCCGGCGGTGGTACCCACGAGAAAGAGTCGTTCGATGGGGAGCGAGAGTCGCAAGGCGGCCCAGAGCGCCAATCGTCCGCCCATGGAATAGCCCAAAAGATCGAAGGGCTCGGCGAGGGTCTCGGCGAGGTCCGTCATCAGGCCTTCAAAATCCGCCAAGCCTTGGGTCCGGTGGCCGTTGAGGCCGTGCCCCGGCAAGTCCAACGCGACCAGAGGACGCGTGCGTGCTTCCTGATCGGCCACGATCGCAAAGTCGCGTCCCTGACCCCCAAAACCGTGGAGGCAAACCAGGGGCCGGCCCTCACCCGCCCACTGGACGCCCAACGGCGCGTCCGAACACGGAGGAAACATGCTGGCAGGGCCCTCGCTCATACGGGCACGCTACCACGCCCACCCTCGAAAACAACGGGCCAACCGATTGGACAGCGATCGGTCTTTGCCTCTTCCTTTTGAGAACACAACAATGGTATAAAGACGCCGGGTGCCTGGGCGCACCCGGGTGGACCATTATGCAGCAGCGAAGAAACCTCAAGCTGGCCCTGTCTCTTTGGATGACGTTCGCCCTGTCTCCCATGGGCTGTAGCAGTGACGCCAACAAGCCCGCTCCCACGGCCCACCCAACACCAGCACCCGAAGCGGCGTTCATCGCCCTCACGCCCACGGAATACAACAACACCATCCGGGATCTGTTGGGCATGCCCAACGATCCCTCCGAGTGGCCCGATGCCCCGCCCATCGCCGCGCAGCTCCTACCCAAACAGGGGGAGAAGTCGGGCATCTTTGGCATCGAGAGCGTGGAACCGACCGTGTGGCCCTGGAGCTTCCCGGACGAGATGGGGCTCGACGGATTTGAAGGCATGGCCGACGGCCAGGCCTCGTCACCCTACAGTGTGGAAGAGCTCCAAAAGGCGGCCGCTCATTTCGCGTCCTTTGCATTGGTCTCGCCCACGTTCTTCACCTGCGACGACTGGCCGGCGATGTCCGGAGCAGAGCAAGCCACATGCGGAGGGTCCAGCGTGGAACGCTTCGCTCAGCAGGCCTGGCGTCGTCCGCTGAGCGATGACGAACTTGGCCGACTGCAAACCTTCTGGGAGTCGGCGTTGCAAGAAGGCACCACGGAGGAAGCGGTGGTGCTCACGGTGGCCGGCATCCTGCAAGCCCCGGCCTTCCTCTTTCGCATCGAACACGGCGACGCGGAGAACATGCAAGGCGGCGCCATTCCACTGACCGGCTGGGAGATGGCCTCCCGGCTCTCGTATTTCTTGTGGGACAGCATGCCCGACGCGGCGCTCTTTGAAGCCGCACAGGATGGCGAACTGTCCACGGTCGACCAGGTGAAGGCACAAGCGGAGCGGATGTTGGACGATCCACGCGCACGCGCCGCTGTCGTCGACTTCCACGAGCAATGGCTGGGCACCACCGCCATTCAGGGGATCTCCCCGGTTCGGCGGGTCTACGGCCCCTTGTACGGTCTGGATCCCACACCGCCGCTGGACACCACCGGCGATGGCGAGTGGCCTTCCGTCCTGGGTCCGGTTCGACACTCCATGCAAGCTGAAACCCAGCTCTTCATCGAACGGACGGTCTTTGATGGTAACGGCACGTTGAAGGCCTTGCTGACGGACAACCACGGGTACATGTCGTCGTTCACCCAACCGCTCTATGGCGACAAGGCCACCCTGCTACCCGGCCCCACGGTGAACTGGAAGTACGGCCTTGTCTCCTCGTCCATCGGTGGTCAAGGACAGCTGACGCTCTATCCCACAGAGTTTCCCGCCGACCAACGAGCCGGCGTCCTCACTCTGCCCTCCGTGCTGGCGCTGGGCGCCTACGCGGTACATCCTGCGCCGGTCATCCGCGGGAAACACATCCTGGAACGCCTCGCATGCCAGACCTTTGGCGCACCGCCTCCCGAAGCGGAAGCCTCGGCCCCACCGGACACGGAAGACGCGGAAGCCACCAATCGGCAGCGCACGGAGATGGCGACCAGCTCGGACGCATGTGCCGGTTGCCACAACACGCTCAACCCACCCGGCTTCGCTTTTGAACACTTCGACGCCATGGGTGTCTGGCGTGCTACGGACAACGGCTTCGACGTGGACGCGTCCGGCAGTTTCACCTTGATGCACGGCGAGACCTTCACGTTCACAGACGGGGTGGATCTGGCCCACCAATTGGCAGAAAGCACCCAGGTTCGACAATGCTATGTGCTCCATTGGGCTCGATACGCCACGGGGGTTCATCTCACGGCGGACCACACGGGTTTGTCCTCGCTGCAGGACCAATTTCAGCAATCGGTACCCGTTGAAAAGCTGATCGTCGCCATCACGGGCAGTGACCTCTTCCGATACCGACACGCGGGAGGCACACCATGAGCCATCGACGAGCATTCTTGAAGCTGTTGGGACTCTCGGGAGCCTACGCCGCAGTGAGCAATGTTGGGCTGAGTCGAGCACTGGCCGCCGAAGCCGATCAGACGCCCATTCAACGCCTGATCCTCATCGGTCATTGCCACGGTTGGCCCTACGAATCTTGGAAAATGCGTCCCAACGGCTTGGGCGACGACACGCCCTGGCAAGTGGACTTGAACAGCCTGCCACTGGAAGCCTTCAGCCAGGCTTTGGCGCCCCTCTATCCCCACCGGCACCGCATGCTGGCTTTGGACGGCTTGTCCCTGGCCACCGCCGAGCTGGGCATGGACGGCAATCGCCACGATACGGGTTGGATCCAGTCGTGGACAGGCAATTGGGCCGACTTCAGTCATACGGAGAGCCTGGCCACCTCCGCCTCGCTGGACCAAATTGTCGCGGCACACATCGCGCGATCGGACCGGCTCCCTTCGCTGGAGATCTCCATCGACGACGTTCGGGAATCGGGCCGACCCATCGCCTACGCGCCGAGTGGGTTGCGCCTGCCCGTCCAAAACGCTCCGGATCTCGTCTGGCAACGCTTGTTTGGTCCGTCTCTGAATCCCAATCCTCTGGTACAGCGCCAACGGGGCGTGTTGGATTTTGCCCAAGCCGAGTACGCGGCGCTCTCGCCCAAACTGGGCACGTTACAGCGGAACAAGTTGGATTCCCATTTTGCGCTGCTCCACAGCCTGCGCGATCGGTTGGAGGGAATGGCTACCCTGAGCTGCGAGACCTTTCCGGAGCCGCCAGCGAAGGACCTTCCCACGTACGAACAGCGCTTTGACGCCTTCTCCGAGCTCATCGGTGCCGCGTTCTCGTGCGACATCACGCGCGTAGTCTCGCTCTCACTCGGGGAGATGCCCACCACCGATTTCGGGTGGGACCATTACACGGACGATGTGCACAAAGGACTGGCCCACGACATCTACAACAACGCCGATAAACACCAGGCCATGACCGACTACCTTATCAAACACGCCGGCCAGGTGGCCCGCCTGGTGACCACGCTCGAGTCCTTGCCCGATGGTCAGGGCGGCTCGCTGATGGACAGCACCCTGATCGTTTGGGGTTCTGAGCTGGCCGACGGCTGGCATGGCTACCGTCACTACAACCCCGTGATTCTCGGCGGCTCATGGCACTTCCAGACCGGGCGATACATCCATTGGCCGCACCAGACGCCCATTCAGATGTTGGTGCCGGCCTCCGTAAACCCCATGGGCTATTCCCAATTCAGCGGCCTGCCTCACCAACACCTGCTGGTGAGCACCGCCCAGGCGATGGGCTTATCCATCGATCAAGTGGGCATCGAACACGTACAAGGGCAACGAGGCGATCGAGTGGAGTGCACCGGCCCCCTGCCCGATCTAACCTAGAGAATGGAGCCTATAATGCGGTATGCAATGATCCTCTCAACTGTGTTTCTCGTGGCGTGCGGCAGCACCGATCCCGAGGTCGGCGCGGAAGCCGACTCCTCCAACACGGCCTCTGACGCCTCGGCGGACGACGACGCCTGCTGGTGGTGCGTGGATGGCAGTGACGCCCAGGCGCCAGAGACCATCGATCCCGGCAAAGATCCCGGCAAAGGCGAGGGCAAGAAAGAGTACATCCTTTGGAAGGGCGTCTTCGATACCACCACAAGCAAGGGAGAATTCTCGTTTGAGGTCCAGTTGGAAGATCGGGTGTGCCATGTGACGTACGCCGTCGACAGCCTGGAAAGCGTGGGCGACTGTGAAAACTGCGAATTCGCCTACTCCTTCACCGTGGGCGACCAAGTCGATGCCACGTCGCCCGATCTGTGTCCGGAAGGGCTCAATCAAGAGGGAACGACCCGAAGCTACGGCCACGGAACCACCGACACAGGCTATGGAATGGAGCTTCTGAAATTGGCAGATGACGGTTGGACCGCGGTCGGATTGAGCATGGTCGGGAAAGACGAACCGACCTGGGAGTTCTTCGACCTCATCGACAGCACCAAAAGAAGTGGCGGGAAAGGGGAAGCGACCCTAGACGAGGCCTGTTACGACGCTTGTATCAAAAAGGGATCCGACGAGGCGACCTGCAAGGCCGCCTGCAGCGACACCGAAGATGGAAAAGGTAACGGAAAGGACACTGGAAACGACAGTGAAAAGGCCTGTTACGACGAATGCATCGAAAAGGGCGGCTCCGTCGAAGAGTGCAAAACGACGTGCGCCGAGGAGACCGAGGGCAAAGGCGGCGGCGAAAGCGGCCAAGCCTGTTATGATGCCTGCATCGAAAAGGGCGGCTCCGGCGAGGAGTGCAAAAAAGCCTGCGTCGGGGAAGGCGAAGGCGAAGGCCGTGACGGGAAGTAAGTTGATCGACGAACACCGAGTACACCAGGCTCAAGCGGACTGGGCAAACGCTATCATCGCGATCGGCGCTGCACCGACGTGGGAGGCGGCGCACACGTTGGCGCTTCAGGCGGTTCAAGACTTGTATCAGATCGACGACGGCACCCTGCTCTTCTGCCCCACCAAAGCGAGCGACGAGCAATTTCGCGCCACCCTCCACGATGCAGTGTCCTACTTTGTGGGCCACGACGCGAGCCACACAGAGGACCAAGGTTTTGCCCTGGAGCTGTGGACCTCGGTACGCTTTGAGAACGCGGGCATCGTGTGCCGTGGCGATGTCGCTATGGCCATGGGGAACTACTTTTTTGCTCGCAACGACGGCTCCGAACTGAAGGCCGAGTTTTCCTTTGTCTACGTCCGCGAGAGCGACGACAAGCTCCGCATCCAACTGCACCACTCCGCCCTGCCCTACACCCATTAGACACACTTCCGTGACCCCGCTCGTCCGGGAGAGCCTCCTCGCTAGCAACATCGATGGGAGGGAGGACCATGTCCGAATCACCCGAATCGAAAGTAGCCAAAACGCCCATCCACTTGTGGATCGCGGGTGGTATTTCGCTGCTGTGGAACGCCATGGGAGCCATGGACTACGTGATGGTGGAAATGAAGAGCGAGGCCTACATGAGCGAATTTACGCCCGAACAGGTCGACTTTGTCACCAGCTACCCCGTGTGGCTGGTAGCCGCTTGGGCAATCGCCGTCTGGGGCGGGGTGTTGGGCTCGGTGCTGCTACTCCTGAGGAAAGATCTCGCAATGAGCGTGTTTCTCGTCTCGTGGGGCGGGATGGCGATCACCACGTTCCGCAACTACGTTCTATCCAACGGGATGGAGGTGTTCGGAAGCGCCTTCGAGCTCACCTTCAGCGCTATCATCTTCCTGGTCGCGTTGGGACTCGTGTTCTACGCACGCGCCATGCAAAAACGAGGCATCTTGCGTTAAGCCGTCTTCGACCGTCCGACGGCCAATCCAGCCGACCGCTAGTTTTCGTCCCCAAAATCATCGCACAGCACATACCGGTCCTGCTGACAGGTCTGGACACCGTTGACTCCGCAAAACTTGCCCGCCAAAGCATCGCACCCACCGAGCAACTGGTCGCGAATGATCTTCCGTGAGATGGGGGTAAACCCAACGGCCAAGAAATCATCGCGGCACATCACCCCGCCACGTTTCCAAGAGCGATACCAATTGGCAAACCCGGCGCCACAACCGGCGTAACACCCCAGCGGTGGGTCGCCGGGCATCTTCCACGTCAGAATGTCGGGGTGGTTCCATTTCGGACAGGGAATCGTCTCGCTGCCCGAAGAGAGAAACGCACAGTTGATGTCTGACGACGTATCGCTGGGACCGCTGAGGTTGGGTTGATCGATGTCGTTCGGACAGGAATGGCCCAGGCCCAAAGTGTGTCCCATCTCATGCAGGAGACTAAAGGGCAGCGCCGCATCCCAGGTGCAATTGTGAGGCGGATCGGCCGGTGGACAGTCAAAGCCTTCTGCGGGTATACACGTCGTGGGGTCGCAGCCGACCGTAAGGCCGGAGCCCGCCACCGAAAACGACCCAAAGCCATCGCTCCAGTTTCCGCCGGCTTCACCGGAATTGTTGGCGATGGCCAGGACGTGAGTCATGCCCGCGCAGCCTCCCGCCGCTGCGATGACCGTCGGGTTGTACCAACACTGACCGTCATCAATCGCGGATGCGGAAAAGTCCAGTGACATCTTCACCGAGAATTTCCCCAGCATACTCTTGAGGGGTTCCACCGCTACCAGCGTGTCCGCGAATGCGTTGGCGAGCTCAATGAAGTGGGCCACATCCGCAGGATTGTTGCCGTCAAAGCGACACGGCGTAACCACAAAGACCTTCTTGTCCGTGGCCCCGGGGACCAAGTCTTCGCAGTCCGTACAGGCCCCACATTCACTGCATGCGTCGTCGCAGCAGTCCTGCGACAGGAAGCAGTTCCCATCACACCAGCAATTGCCCACATTGCCACCGCATTGACCGGAACAAGAGTTTGGATTCTTGCAATCGCCCGGACACGTGGTGGCGCTTTCTTCACAGTCACACGTGCCATTGCCGCAATGAGCGCCACAATCCAGCGCGCATCCGCAGGAGTCTTCGAGCGGATCGCAGATCCCATCGCCACAGCTGGCACAAGTTCCGCACTCTGAACAGGCGTCGGAGCAGCAATCAAGCGCGGCGATGCAGAAGGGATCACACCAGCAGTACTTCGTCTTTCCACCGCATTGGCCCGCACAGGACACGTCGGTTGGGAGCGCATTGCAGATGCCACACTCGGCACACGCATCCGGGCAACAATCCTGGAACTGCACACAATCCGGTGAGCAATAGCATCCTGACACGGCTTGTCCGCCACACATTCCTTCACAATCGGTCGCGATCTGGCAGTCCTGGGGACAAGTCGCCGTCGTCTCCCCACAATCACACGCGTTGTTCCCACACGAAGTCCCACAATCGGAGGGGCAACTGCACGTCTCGCCCGCCTCGCAGAGCCCATTGTCACATACACCAGCGCAGATCCCACAGGTCGCACACGCGTCCAGACAACATTTCCCTGTTTGCAGACAGTCGGGCTCACAAGAGCAGTCCTGGGCCGGACCACCACACTGGCCCACACACGAGTTGGGATCGCCACAGTCCTCGATGCACGCGCCCGGGACCTCCCCACAATCGCACGCGCCATTTCCACACGAAGCGCCACAGTCGGACACACAACTGCACACTTCGGCCGATTCACACTTGCCATCCCCACACAAGGGGGCGCAAATGCCACAAAGTGAGCACGCATCTGGACAACAATCCTTAAAATCGACACAGTCCGGTTGGCAATAACAGTCCAACGCTTGTCCACCGCACATTCCTACGCAGGAGTTTTGGACCGCGCAGTCTTTGAGACAGGTCGACACCGTCTCCCCACAATCACAGGCGTTGTTCCCACACGAAGTCCCACAATCCGCCGAGCAGGTGCAGGCCTCCCCCGCCTCGCACAGTCCGTTGCCACAAACATCGTTGCAAATTCCACAGGTCGTGCACGCATCGAGGCAGCAATTACCCGCTTGTAGACAACCGGCTTCACACGAACAGTCCTGAGCCGGTCCTCCACACTGCCCCACACACGAGTTGGGATCGCCACAGTCTTCGATGCATGCGCCGGGAACCTCACCACAATCACACGTACCATTCCCACACGAGGGGCCACAATCCACCGAACAGGTGCACGTCTCGTCGCCCTCACATTTCCCATCGCCGCACACCACCGGACAGGCCCCGCAGTCGGCGCTACAGCTCGTGCAGGTCTCGTCGCCTTCACATGTCCCATCGCCGCACACGGTTGGACAGGCCCCGCAGTCGGCGCTGCAGCTCGTGCAGGTCTCGGCGCCTTCACATGTCCCGTCGCCACAGACACCACCGCACCCGCCGCACTCCGATGCGCAGAGCGCGGCACACTCGGAGGTCCAAGCGACAGTACAGCACTCCAACGCAAGATCGCACACACAACTCTCACAGGCGCACTCACCGCATCCCGGCAAGGGCGAAGAAGTACAGCCGTCCGAACACAAGCTGACCTCGCTCACCGTGCAGTTCCCGTCCCTACAACGGGCTTCGAAGCAAGGATCGTCACCAAGACCACAGGGGGTACCGTTGGGGAGCCCAATGAACGTACAGTCACCGGTGTCGGGCTGGCACGCGTCCACAGTACAGGGGTTGTCGTCATCGCACAGAACGTCAGAACCGGAACAACTCCCGGACTGGGAGCATCGGTCGGTGCTGGTACAGGCATTCGAATCGTCGCAGGAGACATCCGGAGTGATGGGGAATTCACAGACGCCCTCGACGCACTGATCCTTGGTGCAGGGGTTGCCGTCGACGCAAACCTTCTCCGAGCAGGACCCGTCCGTATCAATGATGGTTGGACCATCGGGTGAACAAGCAACACTCGTCACCACGGCGAACGATACCATCCATACTGCCCATTGCTTCTGCGACGTACCCAAGGCAAGAGCCTCCCTGTCCGATAATACCCCACCGGCCCCGGTGAGTCACCACCCATAATCGCCATGGAACAAGGAACAAACGAGCCAGATTCTAGCCCGCTCATTCCGGTCATTACCCGGTCATTACCCGGTCCTCCAAAGTCGCATTCGATGTACGTTAAAACAAAAGTAAAAAGTACTTGTCCTCCGCCAAGAAGTGTTCTAGATAAGCCGGCCCTGGTTATGGTCCGTGGCGGCCCTCGCGTCCCCGAACCAGGTGCATGATGCAATCCACGGAATTTGAAAGAAGCAGGTGCGCCCTTCGAGGCCACCCCTCAATTCTGAAAGGAACGCATAATGCGACGCATGTGTCTTAGTGTAATTTTACTGGCCGCCCTCACCACAGGCTGTGCCGACCATCCCACAGACGACGACAACCTGGGTGTAACCACCCACGCCCTCACCGAGCATGGACCCCAGGCCATCGGTCTGCTGGCCTTTCTCAATCACCCCAGCACGACGTTGGATCTGCTTGACCATGAGGTGCCCTTGAATCGGCGCGCAGCTCGAAACCTCATCCATCATCGGAACGGCTGGGACAAGATCCTCGGCACCTTCGACGACAACCTCTTCAGCACCGTGGCGGAGGTTGACGCGGTCCGCTGGGTCGGTCCATCGTCGATGAACCGCTTGCTTGCCTATGCGGCGGCCGAAGGTTGGGTGCCCGACGGCGACGATATTCTCGGTGTGTGGGATGGTGTGTCCTTCACAGCCGAAGAGGCCGAGTTGACCCTGCAGTTGGTCAACATGGCCTCCCACGACTTGCTCGACGAGGATCTGTCACTGGACAGACGTGCCGCTGACAGTATTGTCGCGGCCCAGCCCGTCGACTCCATCGAGACGCTCGCCAGCCTCTATTACGTAGGCGGCAACGCTCTGCAGCGCCTCAAAGAGGCCGCCCTTGGAGGCGACATCCTGCACCCAGGCCAGGTTAGTAGCTCTCCGCACAAGAACGCAATGTTCCACTTCGCAGCCGACCTTTCGAAGGCCCTCACCGACTGGTACGCCTTCTACGGCGCGAAAGTGGAGGCCAAAGGAGGCAACTCCCAGGTTGTGGCCCAAGCCTCTATCTCGATGCATGCCATCACGGAGATCCTGGACGCAGATGACGACCCCTATGGGCACGACCTGTCTAAGATCCTGGTGCTGAGCCACCCTGACGTGGTCTTCCCCAGCGGTGACCTCATCTGGTACGGCGCCTACGATCGCGAGTCCCTGAAGCTCATCGAAGTCTACACCTTCGAGTAGAGGCTTCACCCAAACGTTACAATGCGGCGGACGCCGCCCTGCCGAAACAAACCATGCGCAACCTCCTGCCCGTTTGTATGTTACTGACATTTTGTGTGGCTTGTGGTTCATCAAAGGAAGAATAGCCCACTCCCCCTACCACCGATGCCCCCGACATGTCCTCCCCGGACACGGGAGAACCGACGCAATGGCAGTTCGAACTGGTGAAGGGCCCCCTGACGTTGAACAGTGACGGGCGCGCGGTGTTCGCCAACGTCCTACTCGACGGCGAGACCGTCATCGCCACTTACCAGACCGCCCCGCCCGACACCCTCAACACCGACAAGAACCTGTACTTCCGCACCTACGACCGGAGCCTGGGGGAGATTGACGGCGAAGAGACCGCAATCGATGTCCACGTGCCGTTGACGATCGACGGCAAGGACGTCCTCGATTTTGACGGGGATCTCGGCGGCCACAAGCTGGTGCTCATGAACGACCTCATCTACTTTGTGGCCATACTGAAGGGCCGGGAGGATGTGGCCTACATGGCGTTTGACAAGAGCTTCAAGCCCATGGCCGGACCCTTGTACTTTGGCATCGAACAGAAAAATATCGAAGCCCACCTGGACATGGGTTTCTGCGGAGACGGCCATCACCTCTACGCCCAGTTTTTCTATCAGAACGGCGAAACGCCGCCCGAAGAGTGGGGAGCCAGCATCTACCAGTTGAGTCCGGACATGGAGCAAAAGAATCATGCCCTCGTTTACCCCGACGAGGGGACGTTCGTGACGGGCACCTCCTGCGTGTTTGTGCCCGCCGGCCAGATGGGCGTGACCGCCGACCGGCTACAGATCTTCAGCACCAACAAAGCCTATGGCGATCCGAAGCGGGTGGGCATCCACACCTTCGCCGCCGACATGATGCTCGAGTTTGTGGCCGGTTCCCGATCCGACATCATCGTCGAGGATCTGGACGTCTACTTCCCCACCGGCCCGTCCTACAACGCCACGCATCAACTGTGGGTGGTGGGATACACCATGGAGAACGCGGAAGGCGAGCACGGAATGAAGGACAAGAGCGTGGAACTGGGCCCCAGCTTCATCCAGATCTTCGACGCCGACTGGAAGCCCATCCAGACCATCCCCGTCAACGGAGGTGAGGCGGCCTTTCGGGTGATGACCCAGACCGAGGGCGACGACCTCTACGTGGTGTTTGACGAGATGGACAAATATGGCTGGGCCGAGTCATCGCGCGCCCGTATCGAACACTACCGGATCTCGAAGGTCCCATCCCAATAGACGGTGTTGGGCCGAATGCTATTTCTCGACCCAAATGCCGTCTGTACACACGAAGATGACGCCGTTTCGTTCCAATTCATCGCCTTCGGGGCAGGCGATTGGTTCTTTTGACACGGTCTCCCAGCACGCCAAGCGACAGGTCTCTATGTCGCCGCCCGCATCGATGCACCCGTCAAAGCACGCGGCCGAACCGGAAGCATCGCAGCGATCGGTGCATGCGGCTTCGTCGCCGCCACGCTCGGTGCAGCGGGTCACGCACCCTTCGCCCCCGATGGACGCGCAGACTTCAGCGCACCGCGCTTCTTCCACGCCCCGTTCCAGACAGCCGGAGACACAGTCTTCGGTCAGGGCCGCACTGTTCTGGCCCAGGCCATTGCCCGAATCGTCGGCGCAACCGACCATGGTCGTAGCCAACGCCAGCACACAAGTCAGAAGAATTTGAATCGAGCGCATCACATTTCCTATTGCCCAGCGAGGTATGTTTGGGGCTTCCGCAATGTACCACATCGTCCGGCCGAAGCAGCCGGAATTCTCGAGTCGAACCCGGCTAGAACGTCTCCCAGCCGGGGACGTTGGGCAGCAGCGGCAATGGAAAGTCGGTCGGTCGGTGGACGGGATAGCGAATGGCCAGGTCGTGGTCCTTGACCCCAGCTATGCAACGCAAAATATGGTGGATGTGGGTCTGACGGATCAGCGTGTTGGACGGTGATTTGTCATCGCCGGTCATCTCCAACTGGTTGCCATTGACCACAACGCGTTTGGCCATCACGCCGGCCACCCCGTCCTGAATCTCGGTCTGCCCAATGACGCCCGGTGCGGTGACGTCGTCGCCCATGATCATCGTGGATGTGATGGGCCAATGGTCTTTGCCAGGCGCCGTGCCTGTGGAGCCGACCTGGAAGTTGGGATTGTTGTACCGCGTACGGCCAAAGTCCGAACCGATGACCATCACCATCTTGTCCGACAAGCCCAGGGCAGCCGCTCGGTCCCAGACGTAATCGATAGCGATAAACAACTCCTGGAGTCGCAAGCGATGACCGGCGGTACCGGGTGCGATGTCGTCGTGATTTGAATGGCTATCAAACCCCCTCATGCTCAAGTTCATGCAGCGGCAGATCCCAGCGGCCATGGCCGCCAACGCGATGCGAGCGGAGGGCAGGAGCGGACTCTCATTGCCGCTGACTTCCGGCAAGACTGTCGTGTCCTTCAGGGGGCCCAACAGAGCGGACAGGGCCATCTCCGCGTCGCGTGCGCTCTGCAAACGCTGGAGGCCAGCCTTGATTTGAGGCAGGCCCTGTTCGCTGATGAGCCGAGCCGTGCGTTCTTCTTGCTTTTGTCGAATCGCCGCAATGACTTCTGCGTGATGGAAGTAACTGTCAGGATTGTTTTCGTTGAGTAAATTGGGTTGGGTCAATTTCAGCAGTGGATCCGTCTTACCCACACGTGTTGCCGGGACCAGCCCCAGCGTCTCGTCGTAACCCCCGGTGCTCAAAAAAGCCAACGGAAGCAAATTGGGTGCCGTACCCGTGTGAATCGCGGCCAGGAGACCGCCCAACGTAGGGACGCCGGCGCCGAGCTTGCCGCTCCAGGCGTTGCGCGATCCCACGTTGTGGTTGTTGGTCTCGCCATCCACCCCGTTGATGACGAGCAGCTTCTGCGCATATTTCTGGAAGTAATCCTGGCCACCCACCGTGTAGGGTTGACCGTCTTTGAACGGTGCGTAGGACACACCGGTGGGACTGGTCATGAGCTGATCGGAGGTGAATACGTCCGGTTTGACAAAGGTCTCGTCCGTTTGGGGATCGCAGAAGATGGTGGGATCCCATGCGCCGTTGGCGTCGACAAACACCCAGAGTTTGTCCGCCGGCGGCGGTGGTGTGGCGGCAAATGCCCGGCTGGGCAACGAGAGGGCCAACGTGGCCAGCGTCGATTGTGCAAGAAAGTGTCGTCGTTTCATATCAACCCCTCAATTCAGTAAGAAACGAGCATCAGACAAAAGATAGTTGACCACAGCCATCCAGGCGCGAATCACATAATGTGGATCCGTGACAATCGGAATGCGGTTTGGATTGGAGGATTGAGCAAAACTCTTGTACTCCAATAAATCCTGCGTCGCTTTACACCGTTGGGGCAACGCTATTGGCTCGTTGCCATCTGTGACGCGCTGCAGGCCGCTCTGCCAGACCGTAAGCAGCAAATCATAGGTCTCCTTGAACGCCTCCGAACCGGGCGGCGCGGCCTCGTTCAAGAACGCGGCGTGAAGCAACTCAATGGTGCTTTCGATGTCCCCGATGTTGGTGGGTACCCCGTTGGCATCCAACGTATTGACGGTGGGATCGATAAGCGCAAAATATTTACGGTCCAGCAGGTTGGTCCACGCAAAGTCCTGAGGAACGGCCACGCACCCCATCTCATTGGCCATGCGCCGGGCCACAGCGCTCGCCACCGCAAAGGGGTCGCGAAGCCGCTGAGTGATGGCCTTGGAGTCGATGCCCCCGTAGATGGTCTAGTATCCTTTGGTCGTGGACAGCAGGCTGTCATCGCGTCCGCCCAGCGTAATCCACGGAAAACCCGTAACATCCCGGATCCGGAGCGCGAGCTCTTCCGGCGTCAGGAGCCGACCACCGCCCACCTGGCCGGCCAGAAGCGCCGCCTCTTGTCCGCCACTAACATTAGCGTTCGCGGCGCGAAACCATTTCCCCGTGACCAGCGCGGTGATCGCCGTTTTGAGGTCGTAATTGTTGGCGACAAACAGCGGGTTCACACGAGCCACTTCCGCTTCCTGGGCGATGTAGGCGCGCATCTGCGCGGGATAGGAAGGATCGGCGGGATCGGCGGGCGCAGAGAGAACGTCACGGCCCGTTAACAGGGTCAACATCGTCTTGACCGTGGCGCTGGGAAATCGGGGATCTTCTGCCATCTTCGCGGTCATCCATCGCAAGGGCGCCCGATCCCCCGGAGCCTCCAACTTCTCTCCTTTGTAGCCGATGGGACGGACGCACAAATACGACTCATAGCCTGGCGCGACACACACCTGATCCACGCAGATGTCTTCAGCATCACAATCACTGACCACTGTGCAGTTCTTTTCCAGGAACTCGGTACAGACATGCCACACGCGTCCACGCCGAACCCGACCGATTCCGGTCCACTTGTGAAACGCGCCGGCAACGGGATCCATCACCGCGTGACAGACCCGACAAGTCGCATCGTCCTTGGTGGGATTTTCCTGCTGCTCTGTCCCCTGCTCCACCGTAAACGCCAGCAGCCTTTCGATGTCGAGGTCCAGGAATTTCTTCATTACATTGGCCGCCCGGTGGCGGTTGAGATTGGTGGTGGTTGTGGCGTAGCGGTTCATGAACGTGTGGGTCGAGAAGACACCCGCGTGTGGGATCAAGCCGGACGGATAGGTATTTTGCTCGGTGACCCCCTGTTGATTGGCCATCTTCAGTTTGACGGGTTTCCAGTCTTCGAGATCGCAATGGTCGTCAAACGAGACGCCATTGGGCGTGTCCAAGACGCCAAAGATCCGGGCCAGCGCGGGATTGACCAGGGCGTAGTCGGCGGTCAGAATCTCGGTGAACGGCTTGTCGTTTTTCACCACATAGGCGATCAAAGCCAACCCCTGTCGCCGCAGATTTTGCACCGCGTAGGCGTCCATGTAATTACAAAACGGCACCATCACCCCATTGTCATTGCACTTGATGTCCTTTTGAGGGTCCGCGTCCTCGCAGCAGGGCTCGCCGTTTCCAGGAGTGCCGCATGTGTAGGTCGCGTTGTTGTAGTGTGACTGTCCTTCTTTGAATTTTCGAAAATAGAAGCGATCGGAAAAATCCGCCTGGCCCAGGTGAGCGATCAACTTAAAGTATCCCAGATAGCGGTCGGTCAACAGCACGTCATTGTACAGATCTTGAAGCCGGACAAAAAAGCGCGAATCGGTGACCAGGTATTCCTCGATCACCTGCTCCAAATCGCCGGAGTTGGCCAACAGTTGCGCTTCCGTTGGGGTTGGCTCTCTTCCCGTCAGCATGAGCGCGGCCTTGTGCAGCGTGTCCTCATCGGACAGGAGCGTCACACCATCAAAGATGTCGGCGGCGGGCTCCGTACAGGTGTCCCCGCTGTTCAACCGGGAGACAAACGCCTGTAAATGGGCGTGTGCGGGACTCCCGGCCTCGATCAGCTTGCCTCCGATGTGCCCACCGTACCCCTGGGGTTTGGCCAACAGGGTCGGTAGCGTCTCTTCGATTCCAATGGACGTGGTCTTGGCCGTCAGCGGCGAGAGCGTGGCCAGGGTGTTGGCGACGGTCCCATCGTCGATCCGATCGTCAATATGCCACACTGACAGGCTCTTCCACGGCTCTTCAATGGCCAGCCCGTAGTCGTTGTGACAGCCGGTGCAGATGGAGAAGACCGGCCCCCGCACGCCCCGCCGATAATAGTCGGGTGTGGTCGTACAACCCGTGAACGTCAGGCTGGCCTCCTGGGTGAGAAGGACGGAATCATCCCCCTGCCCCACCCGCGCGCCAATGGTGTAAGTTCCGCCGTCGATCGCCAGGACACGGCCGGTGGTTATTCCCTCGTCGCTGGTCGCCACCGGTTGAAAGACGATGAGCCCCGGACTGCCATCGGTTTCCAGGGTGATGGGCGCGCCGGCGATGGGCGCGCCGGCCTGATCGACCACCGTCACCACAATCTCAAAGTCCGTCAGACCGTCCGCCGCCTTGCTGCCCCCCGACGTGGACACACTCGATGCGGCTGGATCAATTTGACTAAGATCGACGTCCGGGACTGTATCCGGGGCCGTGTCCGGGGCCGTGTCCGGGGCCGTGTCCGGGG
>Ga0114996_10002321_pt1 | contig 24677 bp, 21 predicted proteins | sample ArcticOcean_MG_C_4_FD_87039 | JGI IMG/M metagenome (GOLD analysis project Ga0114996, IMG submission 87039) | Marine microbial communities from western Arctic Ocean - ArcticOcean_MG_CB4_134 | ecosystem: Environmental > Aquatic > Marine > Oceanic | place: Arctic Ocean: Canada Basin | collected... | reverse complement strand
GCAACCAAATACAACGATGCAATTAGCATGTAAATGAATGCAACATTGTAAAAGTGATCCTCGCTAAGAACTTGGAGCAGGATACCTGCTATAACAGGGCCCAATAGCCCCCCTATGGTCATGTTCAAATTGTCTAGCGAGACTGCAGTGGTTAATAGATCTTTCCCTACAATGTCGATAACCATGGTCCTGCGGGCTACCATATCTAGATTAAAAGATATGCCAATCAGAAAACTGATTCCGAACACAATTATCTCGTTAGCTAGACCCAGAAAAAGGAGTGTGCCTAAAAAGGCAAACATAACAAAGTCTATTATGAAAGCAACTAGAACTACTTTACGTCGGTCAAATGTATCTGCAACTAGCCCTGTAAAAATTCCCATGAACACTTGCGGAAGCAGGAAGGCCACCCCTGCCAACTGGGTAAGAAACACTGAATCAGTAAGTTTAAGTACCAAATAACCTGAAACTAGAACAGCCATCATCCGGGCTTGCATCGCACTGAACCCTACTCCCCACATAAGTCGGTAATTACGATTAGAAGCGACTAAAAATACTGGGCTTACGCCAGACTCTGTATCCAGTTGGTCTTTCGGTTTGGGGTTTTTCACATTCATTTAACAAAAACAAATATTAGGCAGAAGTTGTGGTTGTAACCCTTTGGGGAGGTGTAGCCAGCAGGGTTAGTCCACTCGCAATCAAATAAAGCAGAGACAGTATGAAGAATCCCATTGTGTAGTTCCCTTGTAAATCATAACCCACGGCAATCAGAACAGGCCCTACCGCCACGGATCCTGTTACGAGAGGGCTAACTGCTCCTCTAATAGATCCCACATTGGCCCTGCCGTAGTAATTGGCGAATGCCACCGCTGTTGTTACAGAATATCCACCTATGCTCAAGCCATAAATAACTGCAAATACAAATAGCAGAGGACTATTTTCAACCGTCACCAACATTATTACCGACAAACCACATAGAAGAAATACGATTGACATCGCATATCTAACTTTGACTTTTTCCACTACGAATCCCCAGATGAGTCGCCCGGCAGATGCCATAACGGCATGCGTACTAAGAACTGCGGCTGCGGTGGTTGAAGAGAAACCTCTGTCAGTTATCAGGCTGAATTCATGCACTACTACCGAAGACACACATAAGCCGGCGACCGTAAGAGCCGCTGTCAAGAACCATAAAGTCTTGTCTCTCAATGCCTCCTTTAAATACCAAGACACCTCATCGTCAGATCGATTTTGGCTGTTCGCTTCACGTCTGTCACCGTCAGGCGTGAGTCCGACATCTTCAGGGCTTCGAATCATCAATAGTGAAATCGGGAAAAGCAACATGAAGAAAATGGCAGCCATAAGAACCCATCCGCTCCTCCATCCAGATGTCGCAACCATGAAGGTAATCACTGGCGCCAAAACTGCTCCTGAAGCTGCACCTCCCATACTACCAATTGCTACAGCCCTTCCCCTGAGTCGCACAAACCATTTGACCACCGTAGACTGAGTTACAACTTCCCCTAGTGCCGCGCCTCCAAATATCCCAGCCACGGCGAATATTACATAAAACTGCCAAAGCTCAGTGACATTACTAAGCAGTCCAGCTGCCACTCCTCCAACCAAAGCTGCCACAGCCATAATAGGGCGAGGCCCATATTTATCCACAATAAATCCGAAAATTGGCGCAATGAATGAAGCTACCAGTGTGTTGATAGCAATTCCGGCAGTCAGAGCGGAACGCGTCCAACCCAAGTCATCAGACATTGGTTTTAAAAACACGCTAAACGTAAATCCTTGAATACCACCGCTTGCAAAAGCCCCGAAAAAGGCTCCAGCAACTATAATCCAGCCATAGAAAAAAGGAGTTCTCTTAATAATTGTTGATAACACTCACTCCATAATACCCAATAGCTCCACCAAAATCATCGTATAGCGCAAAATTCATCTCGCCGTACAAAAATCTTTGGCGCCGTATTGACAAGCTTGCCGAACCAACATAGGTTACTTTAACTGAGTTAAAAGAAGGGAAAATATGGTGGCAAAAGAAAGCTCTGACGTACTGATATCGGGAGGCCTAGTTGTTACCGGAGACGGTGTGACAAAGGCTGATATTCTGATTTCTGATGGAAAGATAAAGGAGCTTGCACAAGATCTTTCAAGCAAATCCGCCACACGTGTAATTGATGCCTCAGGGAATTACGTATTGCCAGGTGGATTAGATTCCCACGCACATCCCATATTTGCTGACAAAATGGACACCTACTCGATATGTGCAGCGTACGGTGGTGTTACTACTGTGGTTCCGTTCATTGGCTCAGAGACATATAGACACGAAATATTTGACAATCATTGGGGAGTGAGAGACTACAACCCAGACATAGTTAGAGGGTTTATAGAATTCGGGGAGGAGTCCTCATTCACTGATTTCGCTATACATGGGCTTATAACAACAAGAGACACCGATGACATCGACAAGGTGATCCCTGACCTCATCCGCCTTGGGGTGATATCTTTCAAAATGTTCATGACTTGGAATCCCCGGGGTGCATCTAGAGGGACAATACATGCAATACCGGATGAATTGATTATGCAGGTCATGGATCTCGCGGGGCGTGACGGTGGTATGGCAATGGTCCACGCCGAAAATGGCGTATGCAAGGCATACTTAGAACACAAGTTCCGATCAGAAGGAAAGGTCTCGATAGAAAATTATCTTCCGTCGGCACCCAACATCATAGAAGCAGAAGCAGTACATAGAGCTGCTACCATGGCAACGCTCGCCAACTGCGCCCTTTACCCTGTACACCTTAGCGCAAAAGAAGTGATCCCAATATTAAAACAAAACAAAGATGCGGGGCTTCCAATATATGGCGAAACCTGTCCACACTATCTCTCCCTTACTAACCAAGACTTTCTAAGAGAGGGGTACGTTCTCAAGGTTTCTCCACCATTAAGAGAAGATGAGGACAAAGAGGCCATGTGGAAAGGTCTGGCATCTGGGGTGTTGAGTGTGATAGGCAGTGACTATACAGGCTATACGCGAGCGTTAAAACTCACCGGCACTATGGACCAAGAAGCCGACGAGCCGATATTAGGACAAGAAAACATTTTCGATATAGGAGCCGGATTAACGACCTTGGAATTTATGATGCCATTAGTTTGGACACATGGAATCAATACCGGTCGTATAACGCTAACTAGGTTCGTTCAGTCGTTTTGCGAAAATCCAGCTAAACTCTTTGGTATCTATCCCCAAAAAGGAACTATCAAACTAGGATCAGACGCCGACATAGTCATATGGGATCCAGCCAAAAAACACACCGTAGATGAAGAACATGGTAACAGCGATTTTTCCACTTTTAAGGGGATGGAGCTACTAGGAATGCCCATCATTACAATGGTCCGCGGAAACATAATAATTGAAAACGGTAAACTAGTCGGAAAACCAGGAAAAGCTAAATACATACCTGGCAACACAAATACCACCGCCTACGCCAATAAAAAGTACCAGATTGCCTAGATTAGGCGTAATGGCGATTTAATACTGCTAATCAGGAGACAAACGATGCATCGCAACAAATTGATTGACCTAATACGGGAAGAGCTTTCCGGCGACACGGCCCTTGAATCAGCCACACATATGACGCAATTTTACCGATCCCCAGGGTCATCAGGATACCACTTGGCAACAGACTACGTAGCGCAGCTATTTAGAAAAAACAATATGGATAAAGTTTGGGTAGAACGATACCCCCTAGATGGCGAAACTAAATTGCTGACTCAAACCATGCCATTGGCCTGGGAACCTCTCCATGCTGAACTGCGGATCGGAAATCAAAATGGTACCCTGCTAGTTTCTTATGAAACCTCACCGTCCTGTCTGCCTTGGTGGACTCCATCTACCCAAAAAGACGGTATCGCAGTAGACGTAATTGATGTTGGTGCCGGAGATCACCCGAATGACTTCGAGGATAAAAATGTAGCAGGCAAGGCAGTTCTGGTCAGGACTACAACCATACCTGGAAGCTTTGGGCAAGCGGTCAATCTCGCTACAGCATATGGAGCGATAGGGGTAATTACTGATACACTACTCTACCCCACATCGCCTTTTAGGACGCGTGAATCCCTACCTGAGCCCGTCCAACTTCTCAGAATGCCTTCTGTGACACCCAAGATTTGGGCTATAGTAGTGAACCACCCTGCTGCGGAGCAGTTAGCTTCGATGGCAAGACATGGAGGCGCGAAAGTTTGGGTAAATATACAAGCAAAAACCTTTAAGGGAGAAGCCCAGAATCTCTTCGGAGACATCATTGGCACTGACAAATCGAATGAATTCATCCACCTTGTCTCACATTCCACCGCTGGTACCAAACCAGGGGCGAATTGCGCTTCCGGCCCCGCGTTGATGGCAGAAATCGGACGAGTAATAACCACCCTGATAGCTAATGGGCAAATTCCTCGACCCAAACGCACAATTAGATTTCAAGTGAACGTGGAGGGCCATGGTACCAAACATTACATTGAGTCACATCCAAATGACGTAGATAAAACCATAGTCTCATTTGCACTAGACAGTGTCGGCCATGACCAACACAAGAGTAAATCCGCACTGCTTTTCTATCGCTCGCCTGATTCAGTTCCTACTTTTATCAACGATTATTTCGTCTCCCTTATGGAGGAAACTCCCAAAGAGACTCGCTGGGTCTTCAGTAACGATAACGAGATTCCTTTCGTAAACTTTACTGATCTACCGTACACTCCGTGGAGTGACAACAGTTACTATCCCTCCTTAGGAAAAGCCTCCCCGCTCCTTATGTCTTGGCCTGATCTATATTTTCACACTGATCACCTAAGTGCGGACATGCTAGATCCAGCAGTCTTTACAAGATGCGGAATCACAACTACTTTAGCTGCTCTAGAGTTGGCCTACGCCGATTCCCAAGATGCTATAAATATCATGCAGGAAGTTACTGCCCGCAGCGAATTTAGACTAAGTCGGATAGCTTTGAACAACGACGGCTCTGCAGTATACGTAAAGAAACGGCTTCTACATTTAGCCAATCGTGATCAGGAGGCTGTTGCATCAGCAATGGTACTTTCTGACGAACCTAACTCAAACGGCAACTCAGATATAGAAGCGGTGATAACAAAACTACAAAATAGGATAAAAAAACGTCTGTCAGAGGTACTAAAGTGGCTACCAAATGTGACTCCAAATAAAGCCTTTGATGGTGGGAAAGTGATACCAACTAGGACCGTAAGACGGAACGGCCCAGGACTTGCTGGAACCAGCTATAGTGCCTTACTCCGTATATCTCAAGAAATGAATGCAAGGGATCGCAGGGTTCGTTACGACTCGCTGCGCATAATAGGAGACGAACTTTGGAATTTTACTGACGGTGAACGTAGCATCAATGAAATATCTGATGCCATAAGTGCTGAGTTTGATTTTGACTTGCACCCGCGACATATCCTCGAGTTATTTGAAGGACTGGAACGAGAGAAATACGTAAAATTGGCTGCCCCCAAATGAGAAACTTTCGATAAATCTGCTGATTAGCGGCAATTTCAAAAAATGGATAGGCCATAATATGACACAACAAAACGCTCAACTTAGCCCAGAAACGATCCTAGCCGAGTTTAACAAGAATGATGTTACACATGTGGTGACTCTTCCAGACAGTGAAACAAACTGGCTCTATCTGCTTATGGATGCCGATCCCACTATAGCCATAATACCTGTAAGTCGCGAGGGTCAAGCGATGCCTACTGCAGCCGGACTTACTGTTGGCGGAAAGAAACCAGTCATACTCATTCAAAACACTGGCATGATGGAGTCTGGGGATTCCATTAGAGGATGGGGGCTAGGTCTAAACACGCCTGTCGTCCTAGTTATAGGATACCGAGGCTGGACAAGGCATGGTGGAAACCGCCCCTCCGATGTGGCAAATTTTACAGAACCTTTCTTGTTTACTCTTGGCATCAAGTATTTCCTCGTAGAAAACGATGAAGATTCAACGCGCATATCAATGGCATTTGAAGAAGCCGCTAGCACTAATCGCCCAGTCGCCGTTCTCATAGCTGACGAATATCATGGATTCAACCGATAGCATACCAACCTTAACAATTAGTAGGCTTTGTTAGGAGAATTACTTAAATGATAAATACTGCGGACATGTTACGTATTTTCCAAGAATACCGCGGTGATTCTATCGTAGTGCCCGGGCGTGGCAGCCGGCACTGGTCAACTATCAGCACCATACCGAACAGAGACATACCTCTCGGAGATCCGGCCATGGGGGGGCACGCCAGTTTCGCCTTGGGATTAGCCTTAGCGCAACCAGGCCGCAAGATAGTACTGTTCGATTCAGAAGGTGATGTTCTGATGAGCCTCGGGGCATTGGTTACTATAGCCGATAAACAACCATCCAACTTCTACCACTTCGTTATGGACAATGAATGCTACGCAACTACTGGAGGACAACCTGTTCCGAATGCCAAAAACATCGACTACGCACTAATCGCGAAAGGAGCAGGATATCCTTTCACTCATGCTTTCGATGACTTAGAAGACTTGGCCGGCAACTTAGAAGCCATCCTTCAAGAACGCGGACCCGTATTTGTATCTATGAAGGTCCATCCTGAGATTGAGAATGAGCCTATTCACCGTCGTGAAAAATGGCAAACGCGAACAGTTCTGGAAGTTATACAAGATGTGAAACAGGAAATGGGCGTTATCTCTTCATAAGCTTCTGTTGTCAGGAGTAGGCTTCAAATCCCCTCCCTAACAACGACGAGGCAATTTTAAGCTTCATAATCTCATCAGTCCCTTCATATATTCGGCACACTCTAGTGTCTACTAGATGCCTGCCTGGCCTATATAGGAATGACCAGCCCCTGCCACCAAATATTTGTACACTCCGATCAGCTGCGTCCCACGCTAAATTGGAAGCAAGAAATTTAGCCTCTGATACAGCAGCGTCTGCACGTTGAAAAGATTCTTCACTGCCATCAAGTTCAAATTGATCTATTAATTCCGCAGCCCTGAGAGTCATTAACCTAGAAGATTCGAGATTGGTTTTCATAAAAGATAGGTGCTCCTGAATCAACTGATGTTTGGCTATCTCTTTTCCGTGTTGAAATCTTCCCTTAGCGAAACCGATCGATTCATTCAGGCAATCAGCAATTGTTCCAACACAACCAGCGGATACACTCAATCTTCCGTTCAAAAGGGAGTACTTAGCTATTTCCCAGCCCTGGGTTTTATTGCCAAGCAAATTCTCCTTTGGAACTTTGTAATTGCTCAACTCAAACATACTCGTATTTGTCGTTGGCATGCCCATTTTGGTCGTCAAATCCTCCCGCTCAATCCCTTCACAATGGGTGTCAATCAAGAATGCACTAACCCAATTATCAGGTCCCTTCGCGAAAGTTATTATCACGTCCGCTATGCCAGCGTTGGTAATAAGATGCTTAACGCCATTCAACAAATAGTGGTCACCCTTGTTTACATAATTAGTGGTCATAGACAAAGGCTCACTGCCGGCTTCCGGTTCCGTTAAAGCAAATGCAAATATCACATCCCCTTTAGTGGAAGGGATTAGATACTTTTGCTTCTGATCCTCGGTACCATAACGCTGAATAGTTTTTTGCCCCAAAGAAGAATGTCCAGAAAAAAAGGTTCTGATTCCACTACCCTCAGCGGATATTTTCTCTATCACTTGAGCATATTGAACGTTGCTCAAGCCCAAACCGTCGTACTCCGACTTGACTGGCAAGCCCAAAATATTGAATTCCTTGGCCAAAGGAATGAGTTGGTCGTTATACTTACGTTCAAGATAGAATATGTCTTCCAAAGGACGCAGTGTGTCACAGAATTGACTGACTATTTCAAGGATATCCTGATTTTCTGATAACATATTAAAGTTGCAATACTAATTCGAAATGAGACTGAAAGTCTGATTACTCATTATGCATGTAGAGAAAAAATATTCAATAAAGGCGCCAATAAGTAAAGTTTGGGGTCTAATTTCAAAACCGGAGTCAGCTATTGGATTTCTACCTGACATCCAGAGTTTCCAGCGAGTCGATGATTCAACTTTTACTCTCGAAGCAAAAGCTCCGTTTTCCTTCGTCAGCGGGACCATAAGAATGGACCTCAAATTCATTACGCCAAAGCCTCATTTGATAGAATTAAAAATCGGTGGCAAGTCGATTGGCAGTAACTTTGAAATTGCAGCACATATACAGTTGATTGGCAATCAGGAAACCACATTGATTGAATGGACTTCGGAAATGAAATCCGGAGGCCTACTTAAAGCGATCCCTGATACGGTATTAGCAGGGGCTGCGGTTCAGATGGCTGATAGGACAATCGAAAATATGAAAGATGGCTTCAATTATAATCGCCAGTAGTGTCCTATAGCACATTGCTCTATTAAGTTTCATCCTCAAAGGCAAAAAACAGTAAATGGGAAAAAGAACTATCCAGTTTTCAAGAGAATCATTCGCGCACAGGCCAGCACTAGACACGGCGATAAGCCGTGCTCTACTACACAATGTCGCTTCTGGTAGTGAGCCGGAAACCCTAAGACTACACAGACCAGCTTCGGTAGTTGCATTCAGTAGACAAGACAGTAAATCGGCAGGATACCATCAGGCTATCCAATCAGCCCACGCACATGGTTTTGACGCCATCCAACGTCTTGTAGGAGGCAGAGCCGCTGTTTTCCACGAAAGCACCATGGCATTCGCATGGACTGTGCCAGATCAAGAGCCTCGAACATCCGTGAGGGAACGCTTTGAGGAAATATCTAGCTTAATAGCGAATTCACTGCTGAGCCTCGGAGTAGACGCCCGAGTAGGAGAAATACCTGGCGAGTATTGCCCAGGAAGTTGCAGCGTAAACGCGAGAGGTATTAAAAAGCTAATGGGTGTAGGTCAGCGATTAATTCCGCGTGCCGCTCATATAGGGGGAGTTCTAGTAATAAAAGGATCGGAGCGTGTAAGGGATGTTCTTATACCGGTGTATGAACATTTAGGTTTCCAGTGGAAAAAAGAAACTGCAGGTAGTATTGAGGACGAAATAGGAACCATTCATTATAAGGACGTCGAGATGGCAATTATCAAGGCTTTTAGAGAAAAGTTCGAAATCGAAGAGGGATGCTTAAGCAACTCCACCAAAGAATTGGCAATTAAGTTCGAGCCAGAGCACCTAATAACCTAAAGCTTAACCGTTGCCAAGGTTCTCTATATTAACTGGCTCTACTTGGTCTGCTATATCAAATCCAAAGACTTGGGAATAAAAGTAAAGTTCCGCGTCCAAAGACCGTTTGATGTTTTCAGCTTTTCGAAACCCGTGTTGTTCCCCTTCAAAAGGCACATAAGCGACCGGCAATCCCTTGCTACGTAAAGCCTCGAGCATAAGTTCAGCCTGATTGGGTGGCACTACCTTGTCTTCCAAACCCTGAAAAAGAATGAGCGGACAAGAAAGATTGTCAACATAGTTGATTGGAGACCTGCGGTAGTACAAGTCCTTCGCTCTTGGATAAGGTCCTATCAAACTCTCCAGATACCTGGATTCAAACTTATGAGTGTCATATACAAATGTCTCTAACTCACTGAGTCCGTAGTAACTGGCTCCTGCGTTGAACACATCAGTAAAAGCCAAAGCAGCAAGCGTCGTGTACCCTCCTGCACTACCGCCACGTATCATTAATCTATCATTGTCCACATCTCCACGCTCGCTTAGATACTTAGTCACATTCACACAATCATTCACGTCTACAACACCCCACTGGCCATCCAACCGCTCCCTATATGATCTGCCGTATCCAATACTCCCCCCGTAATTTACATCTACGACAGCTATACCTCTGCTAGTCCAATATTGGATCTCCAACCTTAACGTGGACGAAGTTGCACCAGTAGGGCCTCCATGACTTATAACCAGTAAAGGTGGCTTCTCTTTCGGTAGCCCATGAAACTTTGGATTCTTGGGCGGATAGTAAAATGCATAAGCTGTTAGGCAGTTATCGGTGGGAAATTCGATCGATTCAGGTATAGAAAAGTACTCTTCAGACACTTTTACGTTTTTCGATTCATCAACTTTAGAAACGGATCTCGAAGACAAATCCAATTGCACTATTGATAAACCCTGGGTAGGTGAACCCGCGCAAAAGACTGCTTTATTCGAATCCACATGTAGGCCAAGTCTTGATACGTCATGAAAAGGCACTTCCAGACTCTCTACCTCCAAAGATTCCGTGTCCAATCTAGCAATCTGCCAAATACCAAGTGTGTTGTATGCACAAATGATTTTTCTAGCTGATTCGAAACCGTATTCACAATCCACCAATGACATCGACGAGCCTGCAAATTCAGCTTCGGTACGCCAGAGTTCTTCAATGGTTTCATCTCTCCAGCGATACAAATTACTCCATCCCGTTTTGTCAGACACGAAATACAAATGATTGTCTGGCGACCACTTCGGCCTAAGGATCGACTCACCGACCCCGCCTGCAATATGTCGCATTTGATCCAATAACCCGTCCGTGTTAACGTTTGCAATCCACAACTCAGTGCCATGCCAAGGCATGAAGGGGTGGTTCCATGTAATCCAGGCTAATTTATTAGCGTCAGGGCTTAATCTTGGTGCGGCGTAAAAGTCATTGCCTTCAGCTATCACCTCACCAGCTCCGCCATTTTCGATATCGATTTTCACCAATGTGTTAATCGCCTCACCGTCACCTGAGTGATCTTCACGGATGCAGAAAACCAACCGTCTATCACGGTCAATGACTCCGTCCGCAAAGCGAAGGTGTGAACCCGGGGTTAGAGATCGAGGTTCTTCTCCCAAATTCTGTATATAAAGTTTCTGATCATCGAAATTGGAAAACAATATGGATCCAGAATTCACCATCATCGCACCACCGCCATATTCATGCACGGAATTTCTGGCGTTGTATCCAGCGGGAGTTACGTCATTAACTGAACCATCGGAGGCACGACGGACTATCACATTGCGTCCACCCTCGGAAGGGCGCATCTCTATCCAATAAATGTCATCTCCGTCTATGGCCAATCCCGTGAAACTAGCACCTCCACTGACTATCAGATCTGTAGTAATGGGCGATTCCCACGAACCAAAAGGAGCAGCTTTCATATTGAATATCATTCCTTTTTCGAACAATTTCCAGTGAGTTTAACTTGTAACAGATAAAATAAAAAGTGCCCCATTGAAGCCAATGATATAATGTCCAAGTTGTTCTTTTTTGGACTAAATCAATTAGAATTTATCGATCTGAGAAGGGTTTAGAATGCCAAAGTATCTAGAAGAGTTTAACCCACCTATAAGGCTCCTACTCGGCCCAGGGCCAAGTAACGTTAACCCTCGTGTTCTCCAGGCTATGTCAGCGCCACTCCTCGGCCACCTTGATCCAGACTTCCTCGATATCATGGATGATGTAAGAGATATGCTGAGGATAGTATTCAAAACCAAGAATGAGATAACCATTCCAATTTCGGGAACAGGTTCTGCAGGCATGGAAGCCGCGATAGTAAACGTCATTGAACCTGGAGACACCATGGTCGTAGGAATAAATGGCTATTTCGGTGACCGCATCGCACAAATTGGTGAACGATCAGGCGCAACTGTGGCCCGAGTTAATGCTGAGTGGGGTCTTCCACTAGACCCTGATAAGTTAAATGAAGAACTAAAAAAACATAAGCGTGTTAAGGCCGTTGCGATGGTACATGCAGAAACGTCTACCGGAATCCGTAGTCCAGCGAAGGAAATAACGGCTATAGCACACGCCCATGATGCACTCGTAATCATTGATACTGTAACTTCCTTGGGTGGCATTGAAGTAGCGATGGACGATTGGGACGCAGACGTGTCCTACAGCGGAACTCAGAAATGCTTAGGTTGCCCCCCTGGCCTTTCCCCAGTCACATTTGGACCACGCGCAGAGAGCGTCATATCCAACCGTAAGACACCTGTCCAAAGTTGGTACCTTGACACATCTCTACTGAAAAACTACTGGTCGCAAAATAGGGCCTACCACCACACTGCACCAATTTCTATGATATATGGCCTCCGAGAAGGACTTAGGGTTGTTTTAGAGGAAGGTCTAGATAATAGGTTTTCAAGGCACGAATACAATGCAGCAGCACTAAGGAAAGGAATAGAGGCAATGGGCATGGAAATGTTTGCCCAAGAAGACTCTAGGTTGCCTACCCTTAATACAATAAGAATCCCCGAAGGCATAGACGATGCTAAGGTAAGACGATCTCTTCTTACGGAACATAATATAGAAATAGGTGGGGGTCTGGGACCCGTGGCAGGTAAGATTTGGAGAATAGGCCTAATGGGTGAAAATTCTAATAAAGAGGCCGTCGTATCCGTGCTTTCCGCGCTGGAAGTCGTATTGAATGAGCAGGGAGCAGAAATGACTCCCGGAACTGGTGCTTCAGCAGCCGAAGCTTTTTACGCGTCCTAGATCGCCCCAAGACTGAGTGGTGGGGACTTGGTAATCAAAGCCCCCCTCCCCTATTAACTTTTCAATGCTCAGGCTGTTACCGACGTCCTCCATCTACCCTTATTGAAGCACCACATACCCAGTAACTAGCGTCTGAAGCCAAGAAGATAGCCGCACCAACGTGATCTTCTGGCGTACCTAATCTCCCCATCGCTATACGATCTGTCAACCGTTTCACATTCTCCTGATCTGTATATCTTGATTCCTGTGGCCTAGTCACCGCCAAAGGCCATATTTCATTAACCCGAACACCTTGTGGTCCCCATTCCGCAGCCAGACTCTTCGTGAAGTTAGTGATGGCGGCCTTGCTGATACCATATGGCGTTCGCCCTGGAGATGGCTCATATCCACTAACAGACGCAACGTTGATAACACTGCCGCTACCTCGCTCGAGCATATGTCGACCAACTGCCTTACACATAAAGAAACAGGACTTAACATTATTTCTGATAACCTCATCAAGGTCTTCTTCAGTGAGTTCTTCAAGAGATTTCTCATAGTAAAGACCATCAGCAGTACGCATCCCACCTGCACCATTGAACAGAATGTCCACTCGCCCGAGTTCATCCAAAACTCTTTGGACGAACTCGTTAGCTTTATCTTCGTATCCAATATGTGCAGTATCAAAAATAGATTTACGGCCCAAATCCTCTATAGCGGCTGCAGTACCCTCAGCCCTCTCCGGAACTTTATCAATGACAGCAACGTGGGCTCCCGCCTGAGCAAATCCAAGAGCGACAGCTTTGGATATCCCATGCCCCCCGCCCGTAACTATAGCTACTCTATCCGTAAGGTCGAACATTGAAAGGTCTGCCATTGTTTCCTCCTGCTTCTGTTGAAATTAACTAGGCTCATCCTGTAGAACTCTAGGTTATTAGACAAAGTCACACAAGTAAATCAATAAAATCTTAAATATCTTGAAATCACCCATCTCCAAGCCACAGCATCTTACACATTATATGACTGGTCAAGTAAATCTATGACATGCTTCACTTGAATCGTGCTTCCAGCCGACTCTAGACCATTTTCCAACTGTATGGCACATCCCGGGTTCCCGGTAGCCATGACTTCGCAATCAACCTGAAGCACAGACTCTACTTTCTTGCGCTGAAGTTCCTGTGACATCTTTGGCTGTAGCGTGCTATACAATCCAGCAGCCCCGCAACACGTATTCGCGGAATTCAATTCGATCAAATTTACACCTGGTATCGAGCGCAGTAACTTCCTAGGAGCGTCCGTTATACGTTGTGCGTGCGCTAGATGACAAGGGTCTTGGTATGTGACACTTATTCCCAAATTACCTTCAGGAGGATCCAAGGGCAATTCGACCAGGAATTCGGAAATATCCTTCACTTTCTCACTCATCACTTGGGCAATCTCTGCATATTCACTATCATTCTTTAACAAATCGCCATATTCCTTCATAGTTGAGCCACATCCAGCGGATGCCACTATAATGGCATCGATATTGGCCTCGTAAAAAACCTTGAGATTACGTCTCGCCATTTCTTTCGCTTGTTCCTTATCCCCGCCATGAAGATTCAGCGCTCCGCAACAAACTTGAGCCTCAGGAACAACAACTTCGCATTTGTTCCTCACCAATACTCGTACCACAGCTTCCATAGTTGAGCCATGTGTCATTGGCATCACACATCCAGACAAAAGTCCGACCCTAGATTTAGCTTGGCCTTTAGGTCTGAAACTTTCCTTGCTAGGCCTAAAGAAATCACCATTCAAGCTCGGCAGTTGTGCATGGAGTTGACCAATTTTGCCTGGGATTTTACGCATTATCTGACTGATTCTAAGTCGCTGAAATATACGTAAGAGCCTTCCTATAAAGTAAAGCCTCCGCGGATACGGCAATGCATGGTGAAAAACGATCTTTAATATCAATCTGCGAAGGAAAGGTTCTTTCTTTTGGACGTAAATCTGTTCTCGAGTTGCCTCCATTAACCTTCCGAATGGAACCCCGGAGGGACATGCCACTTCACAAGCACGACACTGTAGACAAAGTTCCATATGGGGGATGATCTGCTTACTTAATACTGCCCGATCTTCATGGACTGCTTTCATTAAAGCAATTCGACCTCGAGGTGATTCAGTTTCTAAGCCCGTCACTAAATATGTGGGGCACGAGCTGAGACACAGCCCACAATGGACGCACTTGTATAGGTCTTCATTCTCTGTTGGTTTCTTAATCAAATTATCGGCGAAAACGAGAGGCTGCATGCTAAATTCCTTCGACATACCGACCCACATTAAAAATGCCGTTTGGGTCTAATTTTTCTTTCAGACGTCTCATCAACTGTATACCCAAACCTGGGTCTCCCCACACGTCTATATTTTTCTTCGCTTTTACTGGTGCCAATTCTACTACGGCGTATCCCCCAAAGCGGGCAGTCGTTTTTCGAAACATTGTGACGGTCTCAGTTAAAACAGATGTTATGCCTTTGAGCTTACATTTGAAAACACCTCTTGCGGGGCTCGCTATGATTTCAATAGGATATCGATTTTGGGCACAGTAATCGAACATATCTTTTATAACCGAACCAATTTTAGAAGGGGAACAACCAATCCTTATAATCACATCATCCCCATTTTCTGAATAATCACCCCAACCAAAATTCTGAATTTCATCCCAGACATCCATGGCCTGCTTTTCAGTAATAATTCTAGGGGGATTCGTAACTGACGAAGTCAGTAATTTGAACGCCTCTTCTACACGAGCTGCGACGGAGGATTCCGAGCCCAAAAAACGGATATAACCTTTAACGTCTCCATCAGCACCAACAATCAACTCAACCGCTTGGCCATTGTAGGATGACAAAGATTGAAGCATAAAAGTCTGAATACCTGTTTGCCATCTGTCAAAATTAACAAATATTGTCTTATCACATTTGGGCAGAGGCATCACTTTAAGGTTTGCTTCCAAAATAATACCCAATGTTCCCAGCGCACCTATGTGTAACTTAGTCAAATCAAAACCAGTGACATTCTTAACTACTCTCCCACCATTCTTCGTAACAGTGCCGTCAGGTCCTACAACTCGCAATCCAAGCAAATAGTCACGCACTGTGCCATAGCCAAAACTTAATGGGCCAACAAGATTTGTTGCCAATATACCTCCAATCGTCCTCACAGGCCCAAGTGGAGGGTCAATAGGAAGCCAATGGCCACCCTTAGCGAGATTTGACTGTAATTCATGAAACCTCGTTCCTGCTCCGACGGTTACAGTCAAATCACTTGGCGAATAGTCGATCGATTGCTCTAGCCCAGTCGTACCGACAACTAAATCAACTTTAAGCGGCGAATTCCCCACTTTCAGAGAATGTCCAGAACCCCTAGGTACGACAGCCCATTCTTTTCGGTACGCTTCCGCTAAAAGCTCAGATAGTTCCCTTTCAGATACCGGCATTACTACGGCCTTAGGTACACATCCATCTACTCGGAAAGAGTGCAGATCAGCATTAGGGACGAGCCTACTGCTCATTATTAGTTTCGATAGTTCGTTCTGGAATTCGTTTGGAGAAGACATTAGATCCAAGAGCCAAGACCAGCTGTTCCTGTTATGTTTATTTGCCTAAAGTCCGCACAGGATGACCCATCTGGGAACATTTTCCCAGGATTCAATAACCCAGTGGGCGCAAACGTATCTTTTAACTTCATCATCAGAGATATGTCTTCTTCGTTAAATACTAGGGGCATAAAATCCTTTTTCTCCAGACCAACTCCATGTTCTCCAGTAAGTGTCCCGCCCGCATTTACGCAAATCTCCACTATCTTAGCTCCCGCTTCCATCGCTTGTTCTTTTTTTCCTTTTTGCCGTTCATCGAAAACAATTAATGGATGTAAATTTCCATCTCCGGCATGAAGTACATTCGCTATTGGAAGACCATACTGTTCCCCAATTTCACTTACCTTCTGCAGGACATCAGTTAGTTTGGATCTGGGCACCACTCCATCAACAAGGTAATAATTTGGAGCCAATGCACCTAGTGCACCCAATGCTCCTTTCCGACCAGCCCAAAGCATTTCACGGTCCTTTGACTCAGAAGCATGTTTGACAGCTGCAGCGCCGGAGTCATAGCACATCTCGATAATCTGCTCCATTGCATCTATAACCTCAACTTCGAGACCATCAACTTCTATTAATAATATCGCTCCAGCATCCTTCGGGTAGCCAAAATTCATGGCTTTTTCCACGGCCCGTATAGTTAAGGCATCCATCATTTCCATAGCCGTCGGAATTAAGCCACTCGCTATTACTTTAGATACGGCATTACTAGCCAAATCTATATCTGAAAACACAGCCAGCAAAGTTCTTACTGACTCTGGTGAAGGCAATAACGAAACGATCGCCTTAGTAAAAACTCCTAACATACCCTCAGATCCAACCAACGCTCCTACTAGATCATATCCAGGCCTGCCTCGATAGGCATCACCCAACCACAATACTGACCCATCTTCCAATACAACCTCGAGGGCAAGTACATGATTTGTAGTGACTCCGTACTTTAGGCAATGCGGGCCACCAGAATTTTCAGCCACATTTCCACCGATTGTGCAAGCACGTTGACTTGATGGATCAGGTGCAAAGTATAGTCCGTGGGCTGAAGCAGCTGTAGATAAATCCAAATTCACCACACCTGGCTCTACCAAAGCAGTTCTATTTTCTGGGTCTATTTCAAGAATCGACGACATTCTTGTCAACGACAACTCGATACCACCGGCGTGAGCAATAGCGCCACCCGAAAGACCTGTTCCAGCACCTCTGGGAGTCACTGGAATATTCCTACTATTAGCTAAAGTTAGCACTTTGGAAACCTGCTCTGTGGAGGTAGGAAAAACTACTGCCTGAGGAGTGCCAGTATCAACAAGTCCGTCATATGCAAACACCAGAAGATCATCTGGATGATGGATCACAGATGATTTACCTACAATGCCTTCAAGTTCATTAATTAACTTATGCGTATTCAAAACCCACTCTTGAGAAGGAATCAGACTGAAACATATATTACTCTGTTTTATAAATTTGCACTTGTGTAGCATCCTAGCTTACTATCCGACAATGGATACAGAACATCCACGTACAAAATCTGACAGACGCGAGGGAAAGCGACGTAACAAGAGCAAAATGCGTGTAACTGGCATATTTGCGCGGCTACTTCAAAGCCTTTCTTTTCGACGAGCTGAGCAATTAGCACAGAAAAAACAGACTGAATCAACAAGAGGATCAAGTGAAGTACACAAAAGTAGAAAGGGTAAAGGCAGCACTAAGCGGTGATGCAGTTGATAGACCACCCGTAAGCCTCTGGCGACATTTTTACCGAGAAGAAGTTACCACTCAAGGGTTGGTCGACAGCATGCTGGGATTTCAAAATCGCTATGGATGGGACTTCATGAAGGTAAATCCTCGTGCCCAATACCATGTTGAAGACTGGGGTGCTACTTTTGAATACCCGGATGACCCCAATGAAGGGCCTACTCCCACCAAAGCCCCAATACAGTCCATAGAGCAATGGGACTATCTTGAACCACTTAGTCCTACTAAGGGCAGTCTAGGTAATCAGATTGACGCATTGAACCGAATCAAGAAAGGACTAAACAATGAAGTGCCCTTCATTATGACCGTATTCAATCCAATTTCGATAGCTGGGCAATTGGTTGGTTCAGAGGAAACATTCTTATCCCATTTACAACTTGCTGCAAACAGAGTTCATTCAGGATTAGACGTTATCACGGAAACCTTCTGCAGTTACGTTAGTGAAATACTCAATGTGGGAGCAGACGGTATTTTCTTTGCCACCACAGCGTGGGGAACAACTGATCGATTAACGGAGGACGATTACGATACTTTCGGCCGGCCTTACGATCTTCAAATCCTTGAAGCTGCCAGAGACGCATGGTTTAACGTACTTCACGTTTGCAGAGATAATAATATGCTACGTCAACTAATAGACTACCCCATACACGCCATAAATTGGGATAGCCATGCTCCTGGCAACTCAAGCCTTCAAGAAGCGAGATCCTTCTTGGACAAAGTTCCAATGGGTGGAATTAGTAGAGAAAATTTATTAAACCTTGATGCACGGGAGATCCAGAGCGAAATCGAAAAAGTCATAAGAGACTCAGAAAACACCCCAATCATTATCGCGCCAAATTGTTCAATATCTCCAAGATGTCCTGAGGTCAACGTTAGCGCGTTGGCAGAAACTTTCAACGTTTAAAAACAGATGCAATTCTGCTAATCGAAATGTTACTTCGTCGCCTTAAGCACAATCACTGGCCAGTTGAAGAAAATGTCACTATCTTTGGCAGTTATCTGAAAAATGTCCCGGATATCTTCATCAGCCGTCATGAAATCTTCTCTCAACGCCGCAAGTTTCTCAACTGGCGTCGCTGACCTACGAACCCAATCATTAAACTCTAGGTTTACTCTAGTCATTTTACAATCTACCACTTCCAAGCCGACATCCCCTAGCATTGTGTACCATTCAGTAACTTTCCTATCTTTGACATGAGTGAAGTCTCGCCTCAACTGCATATCATTCATCCAATCGGCAACTTGCTCCGGTTCAGGGGCACAACTATCGCTCAAAAGGAAATCCCCGCCAGTTCTCAAAACACGGCTTATTTCGATTAGCGCTTTCGGTAGATCGTAGAAATGGTGAGCCGCTTGCCTGCAACTAACCATGTCCAAAGAACCATCTCTGAAAGGCATTTGTTCTGCCTCAACAAAAGCAAATTCAATATTATTTAACTTCCGCTCTTTAGCCAAATTTCCAGCCTGAGTTAACATCCCATGAGCTATATCAGTGGCAAATATGTGGTCTGCATAAGGAGCCAATGCAAACGCAGTAAACCCAGCTCCGGTCGCAAGATCCACAGCAACGTTGTAAGTGCGGGATGACACAAACGCCTCTAAGGCGTCTAATCCTTCACTGTGAGCATGAATCCCTGTGCTGACAGCATAATGTGCTGCTTGTCTCCCAAATTGCTCTCCGGTCTGGTGTGAAGTTTTTCCATTTTTGACCATTATTATTGACCTCAGATAAAGGTCGACCAAGTATACTCTAATATGATTAGTTTGTTAGGTTATTTATAAGGGGACACAATAGCAGGAGCGCCATATAAAGCATGCGTAAATTAGAGGTCCTGAACTTAATAAATGAGAAATGGTCCCAACTACACCAAGCTGTAGGAAGTATACCTAATTACATCATGGATTCTCCTGGGACAGAAGGGCTCTGGAGCACGACTGACACGCTTAAACATGTGGCCGGGTGGGACGAAGAAGTAATAGAAATAGTACGGACATATATCGAATCCGGGATGAAAAAAGAGGACGCTGGCGCGGGACAAATAAATGACAGACTTCTCAAAGACAGAAAAGACATGGATGCCGACCACGCTTGGACACATTTTCAAGCGACTCACCAATCGCTTATCTCATACTTAAAATCTTTACCTAAACATGTATTTGATTCTGAATCTTACACTGGATACTGGATAGGTTGTCTTGTGCCACAACATTACAAAGATCACACGCAAGACCTAGGAACCATCATAGCCAGTCTATAGCCCTAGGAGTGCCTTTTAAGACACCCCTGATCCTAAGTAATCCTTTCGGCTATGTCTTTAAGCTGAGGCAACGATAAATTACCGCCGCTTACGACAATTACAACATTCTTGTCCCGTATTTGATCCCCGAGTTTAACGGCACCTGCAAGGGCCGCTGCGCCGGCTCCCTCGGCAACAGTATGAGCACAATCAATAAGAGTAACTATAGCGTCTTTTATATCTTCATCACTAACCAGGACAAACTCATCCAGGAGGTCCCACAAGATTTTCTGTGTCAGTTCGAAGCCAGAGCCAGTTGCCAAACCCTCAGCAAAGGTCGCATTTTCGGAAGTAACTATGCTTTGTTTCTTCCAAGACAGGTAAGCCGCTGGTGCTTTTTCTGACTGAACAGCGACCACCCTTACACCAGGCTTTAGTCCTTTCGCTGCAATACAGGTACCTGCCGCACCGCTCCCGCCTCCCAAAGGGACAAATATATAATCCACTTCCGGAAGATCCTCTAATATCTCGATAGCGTAGGTACCGACACCTGATATGAGACTAGGTTCATTCGCGGAATGGATGTAACGGTAACCATATTCTTTCTCTAAGTTTTCCGCGTGCAACTTAGATTCGTCAAATACGCCTCCATAAAAAACTAGTTTTCCACCCAATGCCTCCACCGATTTTACTTTGGTAGGGTTGCTCCCCTCAGGCATTACAATGACTGTTTCAACACCAAATATTGACCCAGCGTAAGCAATAGATTGGGCATGGTTACCCGTAGAGGCCGTCACTACACCCCGCCTTCTCTCATCTTCCGTTAGATTGGACATAATGTTGATGCCGCCCCTTACTTTGAACGCTCCTAAAGCATGATGGTTTTCATGCTTTAGGAAAACTTGGCTTCCCAACAAAGTGCTAAGCCTCTTGTAGTAATGTAAAGGTGTACGAGGCAAATATTTCGATACCAACTCTTGGGCCTTAAGGAGGTCAGTCATAGTTGGAACGTTCATAGCTTAATGCCTCCATTTTGTTCAAAAACGATCGCTTTCTATTTAAACGAGAATCCCATCGAAGTCTTATGACGTACCAGTTTATATGAGTGCCGGCTTCTACACAAAATTGTCCCACATATAAACTTACCAAACATGCTTGCATTTCAACCTACCTTGACCACTAGTCATACCTATGCTACGCTCGAAGGAGTGGCTAAGATGGAGAAAAGTAAGTCGGAATGCGATTATTAGAGAGCCTGGAAAGGTGAAAACAGGCAGTGAGCACCCGTTCTGAATATCACTCCAGAGCCTCCCGGAGAAATCCATAAAACCTGATTAGGAAAGTAAAATGGGACGGAACTGCCAACCGTTAACACAGGCGAAGGTGTCATACACCTACTAGAGTGCCCCGACTTGTTCGGGGAAATAGAGTGGTACCGCGGGCGAACGGCTCGTCTCTGTAGAGACGAGCCGTTCGCATTATATACCAATAAAAGCAGGATAAATTGAACAAGATAGAGCTTTACGACACTACGTTGAGAGACGGTGCCCAAATGGAGGGCATCTCGTTATCTGTGGAAGACAAAATTAAGATCACTCTAAAGCTTGATGAATTAGGAGTCAGCTACATAGAAGGGGGTTGGCCAGGTTCAAATCCGAAAGACGAAGAGTATTTCGAAAGGGTGAAAACCCTCAAATTAGAAAACTCGTTGATTGTAGCATTTGGAAGTACACGAAGGGCTGGTATATCAGCAAAGGATGACGTCAATATTAGGGCACTCCTTGAAGCAGAAACTCCCGTTGTAACACTTGTAGCGAAGGCCTGGGACATGCAGGTAACACGCATCTTAGAAACAAGCCTAGAGGAAAACCTAGCCATGATCTCTGATTCTGTATCTTTTCTAAAACTAAATGGCCGGAGAGTTTTCTTAGATGCCGAACATTTCTTCGATGGATTTAAAGCGGATTCAGAATACGCACTACAGTGCCTCAAGGCGGCGTCCGATGCTGGAGCTGAAACATTAGTTTTGTGTGACACTAATGGCGGAACATTACCAGCCGAAATCAAAGAGATTATCAATTTTGTAAAACAAAAAACTAACGTCCCATTAGGTATACACGCTCACAATGATTGTGAAGTAGCAGTCGCTAATAGCCTAGTAGCAGTCGCAGCTGGTGTAAATCAAATTCAGGGTTGCGTTAACGGATATGGGGAGAGATGTGGAAATGCAAATCTGTTGTCCGTAGCAGCGAATTTAAAGCTAAAGCTAGGTATCCCGGTTATCACCGATGAACAGTTAGCCAAATTAACCGAAGTCCATCTGTACATGAGTGAAATTGTAAATATGCCATCGATAGGAAATCAACCTTTCGTCGGGCATAGCGCATTTAGCCACAAAGGTGGGTTGCACGGTTCAGCAGTCGCCAAGATGGAAGACAGCTACCAACATATAAAACCAGAGGTAGTGGGCAACAACATGCGCGTTTTGGTTTCTGAGTTAGCGGGCCGTGGGAATGTCCTGAAAAAGATAGAGGAGCTAGGTATACCAATAAGCCTTTCCAAAAATCAAGCCACGTCTTTGATAACCGAAATCAAAAAGAAAGAAAGCCAGGGTTTCCAGTATGAGGGTGCGGAGGCTTCATTTGAATTAATGGTAAGACGTAATGCCAATGACTACATTCCGCCATTCGAACCAATTGATTACAGGATAATAGTGGAACAAAAGCATCCTAATGGGGGAGAATTACAAGATGCAGCCATCTCAGAAGCCACAGTGAAGGTCAAAATCAATGGCGAGATCAGGCACACAGCTGACGCAGGAAATGGTCCAGTCAATGCTATGGATGGCGCCATTCGCCAAGCACTTATAGCTAATTTCCCGGAACTGCGTTCGGTACGACTGGTTGACTACAAAGTAAGGGTCGTAGATCAGGGTTCCGGTACAAGTGCCGTAGTAAGAGTCCTTGTAGAATCTACAGACGGAGTCCACACCTGGCAGACAGTGGGTGCTTCTCCTAACATAATTGAAGCTAGTTGGCAGGCAGTAATAGATAGCCTGGAATATTGGCTATTAAAGTATAGCCCCTCACTTTCTAATTCCAACTCCTGAATTTCTCTTTGAAGCGATAGCAGATGGCAAGTTTCACAAAATCAATTCTTACGGCCCAACGGTTAAGCCTTTATCAGCAACCCTTTACTGTCCTTAAATTTTTGCACGGCTATCACAATGGTATCTACTAAACTCCATATACCCAATCCACCAAAAGTTAGCAGCATAAGAATTCCTGTCCCAGTCTTTCCAACGTAGAATCTGTGCACTCCTAGAACGCCAAGTAATACAACAAGTACCAGTGTCGTTACGAAACTTTTTTCGCTAATACCTGTTTCTGATGACTTATTATTTTGACCACACGAGCTACAAAATTTAGTTTGAGGATCCCTTTCCGCCCCACAGTTGCTACAATATGGCATTCCGTATTACCTCGATACAATAAATGAATTTGTTTGCGTCACATGTTAAAAGAACTTCAGAGTATTATCATACTGGATTAATAACTAAAATCTACTAACAGCACGAACGAAACTAGGGTTGCAGGTCAATTGGTAATATGCTAGCATCTCCCAAGTTTCAAATTGAGGCTAAATACTAACAAAGAAATTATCTGCAATTTATCCCCCCGCACTATTTAACAGGGATCCCTATGGCTATCGAAAAAAAGACCACAGAACGTTTGACAGATCTTTCCAAGCTTCGAGAACAGAGTCGTGAAGGTGGCGGAAAGAAACGAGTAGACCAACAACACTCTAAGGGAAAGTTGACCGCTCGTGAGCGAATAGATCTACTCCTCGATGAGGGCTCCTTTCAAGAGCTTGATCCTTTCGTGTCTCAATGGTCTCCAAATTCAGTAACTGGCAACGAGCCACATCCCGGAGATTCAGTGGTAACTGGTTATGGAACGGTGAATGGGCGATACGTTTACCTTTATTCTCAAGATTTCACTATCTATGGGGGCTCCTTATCTGAGGTGGCCGCCAAGAAGATCTGTAAAGTCATGGATATGGCGATCAAGAACGGCTACCCGATCGTAGGTTTGATAGATTCAGGTGGCGCTAGAATTCAAGAAGGCGTTGTAAGCCTTGGGGGATACGGTGATATTTTCCTAAGGAATACGATGGCATCAGGTGTCATACCTCAAATCTCGGTGATTCTAGGACCTTGTGCTGGTGGCGCAGTATACTCTCCGGCAATAACGGATTTTGTGTTCATCCTGGATGGCATAGGTCAAATGTATATCACTGGGCCGGATGTAATAAAAGCTGCGACAGGAGAAATCGTTACTCATGAAGCTCTAGGCGGAGCTGATACACATGCCATCAAGAGCGGTTTAGCTCATTTCAGGCTTCCTGACGAGCAACAAACGGTAAATGAGTTGAAGCGTCTTCTCAGCTTCCTTCCACAGAACAATATGGAGGATCCACCGTTCGGAATGCCTGACGACGACCCAGCACGCATAGACGAGTCACTCCGCGACATAGTGCCAGATGACCCTGTTAAAGCTTACGATATGAAAGACG
>Ga0114996_10002319_pt1 | contig 24681 bp, 22 predicted proteins | sample ArcticOcean_MG_C_4_FD_87039 | JGI IMG/M metagenome (GOLD analysis project Ga0114996, IMG submission 87039) | Marine microbial communities from western Arctic Ocean - ArcticOcean_MG_CB4_134 | ecosystem: Environmental > Aquatic > Marine > Oceanic | place: Arctic Ocean: Canada Basin | collected... | reverse complement strand
TGATCATCCCGACCATGCTCGGGTCAACGAGCAATCCCGGGGCCGTCTGTACCCAGCGTTTCGGGCGCGTGACTTCGAAATTGCGGGTGCGTCCTCGTTCGAGGACCGTTTCTGGTCGAACCTGGCTAAATGGCTGCGTGATCGCAGCGACTGTCAGACGCCGGCGTAGATTTTGCAGGTGAGGGCGATGGTTGCCCCACCGAACACGGCGCTGTCGATGGTTTCGAAACTGCGCGCCTCATGGAAGTGGATCGAATGTTGGTTTGGTGGGTCGATTTGAACCATGGATGTCAGGGCGATCGAACCGGTGTCCGCATCACGGTTGATATTGAAAATGCGGTCGTCAAGTTCGTTGTAGAGAGCGGGACCCAGACCGAGACCGGAATAGTTCATGTCAAAGGCAACCCGGTCGAGATGGAGATCGTGCCCACCAGTGGCGAGAGCCCAGGCAGTCCGCTCCGATTGGTATTGGCAACTGGAGTCGACGACGATGCCGAAGCCGACGACGCCCACGTTTGGGACCTTAGCCACGAGCGCAACTCGACACGACTCAAGGACCTCAGCGAGTTGATCGACGCTGATCGGATCGACGTCGCCGATGTTGTCTGCGTTGATTGCTGCGACGGCCGCAAGGTCTTCTGGCCGCATGGACTCGATCGTCACTCAACGCCCCCCACCGTGACACGATGCAGTGTGCGTTCCACATCGCCGTAGTCGTGCACCCCGTAGTGCATCGCACAGCGGTTGTCCCAGCAAACGACGTCGCCAGTCTGCCATTGGTGCCTGTAGACATTGTCGGGGGTGACCGACTGGTCGTAGAGGAATTGCAAGATGGGGAGGCTCTCGGCCTCGGTAAGTCCTTCGATGGCTACAGCGGCTCCGCCGGGTCGGTTCAGGTAGAGCGCCGTGCGCCCGGTGTGGGGATGCGTCTGCGCGATGGGGTGGCAATTGACGACTGATTCGCGCCTGGACGCAGGGAGGGTATCGGGCTTGCCTTCCATCTTTTCAACTGCAATGGGGCGACTTCCGACGAACTTCGCCCGGCGGCCGGCGATGAGATGCTTCATCCCAGCCGACAGGCGGTCGTATGCGTGGTACTGATTGCTGAACATGGTGTCGCCTCCCGTTTCTGGCAGGACATGGGCGCGTGCGACCGATACCGTCGGAGGGGTGGAGAGATGAGACCAGTCCGTGTGCCATGCCTCAGCCGGCGCACGTTCCTTTCCGAAGTTGGGGACGATTGCGATGCTGGGGTAGCCATCGAGTGTGTTGGCGGCGTAGTAATGGGGGAGGAAGGGCTCTCCGAAGACTTCTGCGAGACGCAGGTGGTCGGCGGGTTCCAGGAACTGACCGGGCAAGATCAGCACGCAGTTTTCGTAGAGCGCCGAGCGCAGAGCGTCGGCCTCGGAAGACTTGATCTCGGTTGTGAGATCGATTCCGGTGAGACTTGCACCGACCGATCCGGTGAGAGGCTTGACCCGAACGTTGCTAGCGGTGTCGCCGTAGTCGGTGTTTTGGTGTAGTGATGCCATTCGTGGGCTCCCGTCCTCGCCGGTGTCGCGGTGGCCTTGCAGGGTGCGAGAACATTGAGTGTACTTTAGCGACGGGTGGGGGTGAGGCTGGTCGGCGCGCTTTTGTCGGATACTCGAGCGCCCACCGCGGTCGTGCGAGTCGTTGGCCGTCTCTCACCGAGGACTCACGGCGCTTGACCTTCCCGTCTCCTTGCGTATCCTGTTTCGTTGGTGTATCCAGTTCGCATACGTCGATGATCGAAGGACTTGTCCCATCATGAGCAGACAACCCATCCGTGTCCTTGCAGGGCCTTTTCTGGCGCTTGTACTCGCTGTATCTGCCTGCGGTGGCGGTGGCGATGCTGCGACGACTGCTGCGCCGACGACGACTGCTGCGCCGACGACGACTGCTGCGCCGACGACGACTGCTGCGCCGACGACGACGACTGCTGCGCCGACGACGACTGCTGCGCCGACGACGACTGCTGCGCCGACGACCTCCGCCGCCGACGACAGCGCGACACCGGACGATCCTGTCAGCCCATCGGTGGCTGCAACCGTGGTTCGGATCGGCTACGCCTTCCCCAACCTTGACGCGTTCGCGGTGTTAAACAAAGAGTTCAGCATCGGTGATCCCCAACTCCAGGCTGAAGCTGTTGTGAACAGGTGGCGGCGCGAGGGTCTTCTGCCGGACGGGATCGAGGTCGAGCTGGTCTTTGCTTCGTACAACATCATCGGCACGTCCGGAAAGCTCGGCGTCTGCACGTCTCTGGCGGAGGACGAGGAGGTCTTCGCTGTGGTGAGCGGTCTCAATTTCACCGCTGGGGCAGAGTGCCTGGCGACGCGATTCGGGGTCCCGGTGATCGACACGGATGGCGCGGGGCCAGCGGTGTATCAGCGGAGCGCACCATGGCTATTCACGTTGCGGCCGGATCACGTCCGCTACTACTTCAACTACGGCCAATGGGCGCTTGGCCAGGGCGCATTGCAGGGCAAGCGGGTCGGCTTGTGGTTCGAGACGCCGCTGACCGAAGGGGTTGAGGCCATGCGGGCGCTCTTGGAAGGTGAAGGCATCGACATTGTCACGGTAACCGAGATATCGGGCGAAGGAATCGGCAGCCCCGAAGACCAAACGATTGTCCAGCGGTTCATGGACTATGACGTGGATGTCGTGCTGCCCCTCATCGGGGGATCAAGCATGACGAACATGTTCGGCTTCGCTGAGAAGCAGGGCTATCGCCCGGTGTACCTGGACGATGACTACGCCGAAGGCACGACCGACGTCGGGGCCAAGGTGAATCCTGCTGCGCAATACGATGGGACTGTTGCCATGACGGTGACGCGCGTCGGCGAACAAGCCGGTGGCGTGGACAATCCGGCGGCGGAAGCGTGCCTTGCGAACTATGAGCGCTACGCCGGCGAAGACATCTCTCGTGAGCCACCCGAATCGGGCGAGTACGCCAGCATCTTGCGGACATGTGACCTGTTCACGATCCTGCTCGCAGGGTTGACCGGTGCTGCGAACGACCTGACCCCAGACGGACTTGTGGCCGCACTCGAGACTGCAGGAGAACTTGAGTTGGTGGGCAGCGCGAACGGCGCCTTCAGCGCCGAAGACCACTCGCTTGTTGATGAGTACCGCACTGTCCAGTGGGACGCCTCATGTCCGTGTTGGCGCGCACAAACCGACTTCGTCCCAATGGCCATCGGTGACCCCACGCTGGAGGAGTGACGCTCGGCCGGGGTGACCCCAACAATTGAGTATCCTCTGTTCGATCTTCGGGGAAGCACTGTCTGCGCTGCACCATGTCGGACCGAACCGGCCTAGCGACCTTAGGAGTCGTCTTTGATGCGATTCTCGGTGGTTGGAGCCGGGGCAATAGGCGGCCTTATGGCGGCCCGCCTTTCCGCGGCAGGCCATCCGGTTCACGTGATCGCGCGAGGTCCTACTCTCGAAGCGATTATGAGCGATGGCCTGACAGTCACCTCCGCCGACGGGTCCCCGGCCATCAAGACTGCAGTCTCGGCATCCAACGATTTCTCTGCCGCGGCGGGATGCGACGCGGTGATTCTGGCGGTGAAGGCCCATCAGATCATCGACATCGCAGATGAGATCCCCAAGTTGTACGGCCCCGACACGACGGTCATCCCGGTGCAGAACGGGATCCCATGGTGGTTCTTTCAGCGCTTCGGGGGTCCACGCGATGGGCACCGGCTGGTAACACTCGACAACGGCGCGATCGCCCGAGCGATTCCGTCTGACCGGATCGTGGCCACCGTTGCATACCCCGCAGCCGAGCGACGAGGTCCGAGCCTCATCCACCACGTTGAAGGAGATCGTTTCCCGATTGGGGAACTCGACGGCACGAAGTCGGATCGAGCGGTGGCGATCGCTGCTGCGTTCAGCGACGCAGGGTTCACATCCCGCGTTGTCTCCGACATCCGATCGAACCTGTGGGTCAAAGCTTGGGGGAACCTTGCGTTCAACCCCATCAGCGCGCTCACAGGGTCCACACTCGGGGAGATCTGCGCCGACCCCGAGACCCGCCGACTGGTGACCGACATGATGCTCGAAGCGGCAGCCATCGCTGACGCCCTCGGTGTGCGCATCCGGCTCGGGGTCGACAAGCGAATCGCAGGAGCCGAACAAATTGGCGATCACCGCACCTCGATGCTCCAAGACCTCGAGGCCGGTCGGCCGTTGGAAGTCGATCCGCTCGTCGGTGTCTTCGTCGAACTGGGTGAGCTCACGGGCGTCGCTACTCCGTCCATCCGAGCTATCTATGCAGCCGTTCAGCGGCTCAACCGGCGGCTCATCGAAGAAGTAACCGTCTCATGACCGACACCGTCATGATCGACACCGTGCGTGATGCCTTGGGCTATGGCGGCGCCGAGACGGCGATCGTCGACATCGACGGCGCAACCGTCACGTTCGAGGCACTTCGCTGGCAGGTTGATCGGCTTGGTGCGGAGTTCGCTGGGTGCGACATTGGTCCGGGCGATCGGATCGCCATCGTGGTTCCCAACGGCCCGGTTGCTGCGATCGGGTTCTTGGCGGCAGCGAGCTACGCGGCGGCCGCACCGCTGAACCCGAAGTATCGCGAATCGGAGTTCGCGTTCTATCTGGAGGACCTCAAGCCCGCGTTGATGATCGTGACCGACGACACGTCTGAAGCAGCGTTGGCGGCGGCCGAAGAGTCAGGTGTGCCTGTGGCGTCGATGTCGGGCGTCTTGGGATCGATGACGCTGGGGGTCGAGGCGGAGGCAGGTGTGATTCGTCGGCCTGGACCGGCTGAGCCGGGACTGTTCTTGCACACGTCGGGCACGACCTCGCGCCCGAAACTCGTTCCGATTCTGCAGCGCAACCTCGCTAGATCCGCAGCAAACATCGCGACGTCGTTGATGCTCGAACCCGCTGACCGCTCATTAAACGTGATGCCGTTGTTTCACATCCACGGTCTCTTGGCCGGTTTGCTTGCACCGCTCAGCGTGGGCGCGTCTGTCGTGGCGACCCCGGGATTCGACGCATTCGCTTTCTTTAGGCTGCTTGAGACATTTGCGCCGACCTACTACACGGCTGTACCCACCATGCATCAGATGGTCATCGACCGCGCCAAGCGGCGCAGCGAACGCCTCGACTGCCCGGGGCTGAGATTTATCCGGTCGTCCTCGGCGGCGCTGCCGGCGCAGGTGCTCGTGGACCTCGAGGGGCTGTTCGGGGTGCCGGTCATCGAGGCGTATGGCATGACCGAGGCGACGCATCAGATGTGCACGAATCCGCTACCGCCAGGACAACGCAAGATCCGGTCGGTGGGACTTCCGACCGGGATCGAACTGTCCGTGATAGATGCTGACGCAAATGCGGTGCCCGTGGGTCAGGCCGGTCCGATTGCGATCCGGGGTGCGACGGTCGTGCGCGGCTATGAGGCCAACTCAGAGGCCACGCGGGCGGCCTTCATCGGGGACTGGTTCTTGACCGGCGACCAGGGGTACCTCGACGAGGATGGGTATCTCTTCCTGACGGGCCGACTGAAGGAACTCATCAACCGGGGCGGCGAGAAGATCTCTCCACTGGAGGTCGACGATGCTCTACTGAATCACCCAGCCGTGGCCCAAGCAGTGACCTTCGCGGTGCCCCATGCCAAGCTCGGCGAGGATGTCGCTGCGGGTGTTGTGCTCGAACCCGGGGCGGAGATCGATGAACGCGAGCTGACTGAGTTTGTCGGAACGAGGCTCGCAGCGTTCAAGGTGCCTCGTACCATCGTGTTCCTCGACGAGTTGCCAAAGGGGCCAACCGGCAAGTTGCAGCGCATCGGGCTCTCAGAACGGCTCGGAATCGGGCCCTGGTAGCAGCAACGGAGGGCCGGATTGCGCGTTGGTCTCGACAGAAAGTTCGCTGAACGAAAGGGAGGTATCGGGGTGCTCGTAGATGTCGGGCTCGGACGTGATACCAATCTCGAGAGCGCACGGACAGCCGCTCCTGCGTTCGAGGCTGTTGGTTACAACGCGATGTGGACCGCGGAAACCGACCACGACCCGTTCCTGCCTTTGGCTGTTGCTGCGGATCGAACCGACCGTCTGGAGCTTGGTACGAGCATCGCGGTGGCATTCGCTCGCAATCCGATGACGGTCGCTAATCTGGGGTGGGACCTGCAGGAGTTCAGTCGCGGTCGTTTCGTACTTGGGTTGGGAACGCAAGTCCAGCCCCACATCACCCGCCGCTACTCGATGGCATGGAGCAAGCCAGCTGCCCGGATGCGGGAGTTCGTGTGCGCGATACGGGCGATCTGGGATTGCTGGCTCAGTGGGGAGAGGCTGGCATTCGACGGGGAGTTCTACAACCACACACTCATGACGCCGTTCTTCACTCCCGATGCAAGTGTGATTTCAGAGGTTGGGACACCGAAGGTCTTCCTGGCTGGCGTCGGTCCGAAGATGACTGAGGTGGCAGGCGAGGTCTGTGACGGGTTCATCTGCCACGGATTCACGACCGAGCGGTACCTGCGCGAGGTGTCTCTGCCGGCTCTTGAGCGAGGCCGAGCTCGCGCAGGCAAGACGTTGGAGGGCTTCGAGATCGTGGGGCCTCCCTTCGTCGTTACCGGTGTCGATGAGGTTGAAGTTGAGGCTGCGGCCGTCAAGGCCCGCGCCCAACTCGCTTTCTACGGATCGACACCGACATATCGGCCGGTCCTGGATCTACATGGTTGGGCGGATCTCGGTATTGAACTGCATCGTCGGACGAAGGCGGGCGAGTGGTCAACGTTGGGAGGCATCATCGATGACGAGGTGCTGTCAGCCTTCGCGGTCATGGGGCCGCTGAGCACGATTGCCTCACAGCTTCAGGCTCGGTACGGCGATGTTGTGACCCGTGTCCGCTTCGCGACACCGAACAGTGTTGCGCCGGATTGGTGGGCCGAGATCTCGGAGGAACTTCGTGCCCAATGAAGGCATGGCCCCTGCCCAACCGACTCGCGATGCCATGGCCCCGAACCGGGGGGTGCGCGTGTTGCAGCTCAGCGGCGGCATCGAAGTGGCCTTCTGTACCAAGATTTTGGCCGACACAGGCGCAGATGTCGGGTTTGTAGAACCAGCCAGGGGTCATCTGCTTCGCCATCGTGACGGTGGTGGCGGACCGGGCGCTCTGTTCGCCTATCTGCACAGCGGCAAACGCAGCATCGTTAACGAACGTGAGGTTGGGGACGCCCTGCTGGCGCGTGCTGACGTTGTGGTGACCGACTCGTTGCCTGGTGGGTGGGAAGAGATCCACGATCGGCACCCTCATCTCAGCGTGGTTGCGATCACCCCGTATGGCCTCGAAGGCCCGTGGGCGCACAGGGCAGCGACGGACCTGACACTTCAGGCGGCCTCCGGCGGGATGGCGCCCCGTGGCGCACCGGACAGGGCACCTCTCATGGTTGGCGGGGAGCCCAGTTATTGGTTTGCAGGTGCGGTCGCAGCCGTGAGCCTGCTCGGGGTCTTGCCCCGCCAGAGTTCCGAAACGGTGGGTGAGTTGATCGATGTGTCTATCTTCGAGGCTGCGCAACTCGAGCACGGCATGCATCCGGTCACATTCTGGTCGATGGCGCAACGCCCGTTCCAGGCCACCCGGGGCACCCCGGTACCCGGCATCGAACCGACTGCCGATGGCTATGTCGGCTTCTTCGTGATCACAGGCCAGCAGTGGCTCGACTTCTGCGCGTTGGTTGGCCAACCGCACTGGACCGAAGACGAGTCGTTGTTCATTGCCTCGACACGACGCGAACGCGCCGATGATCTCCTAGGCCCGATTCGGGAATGGACGACTGCACACACCACGGCGGACATCGTGGAGGTCGCATCCTTGATGCGGATTCCCGTGGCTCCGATCGGCAACGGGGCAACATTGCCTGAGATCGACCAGTTCATTGCCGAGGAGTGGTTCGTTGAGGATCTCGATGGACTCCGCCAACCACGGCGACCGTATCGAGCCGTCGGCGAACCGGTCCGGCGACCGGCGGCACCCGACAATGTTGGTGCCGGCAGCGTCGAGAATTGGGACCCACGACCGCCGCCATCGGTGACGCCGGCGGCGCAGCCCTTGTCCGGGGTCCGGGTCGCAGACTTCACAGGGTTCTGGGCGGGCCCGATGGCCAGCGGCATCCTGGCAGGGCTCGGCGCTGACGTGATTCACATCGAAGGACCAACACGGCCTGACGGCATCCGCATGAACACGATTCGGGCGATGAGCGACGATCAGTGGTGGGAGTGGTCGCCGCTGTTTTGCGGCGCGAATACCAACAAGCGGGGCCTGGCTGTCGATTTGTCAACCGACGAAGGCCGTGCCGTGACGTTGCGGCTTCTCGAGGAATGCGACGTGATGATCGAGAACTTCTCGCCGCGGGTGGTGGACCAACTGGGTTTAGGGTCGGAGACAGTGCTTGGGGTGAACCGTGATCTCGTCGTGGTCCGTATGCCAGCGTTCGGTCTGGGTGGACCTTGGCGGGATCGGGTCGGTTTTGCCCAAACCATCGAGCAGGCCGTGGGCTTGGCGTTCCTGACCGGGTACACCGACGAGGCCCCCCTGATCCCCAATGGCATGTGTGACCCCCTGGCTGGGGTGTTCGGCGCGATTGCGGCGCTGACAGGATTGGCGGAGCGATCCCAGACGGGAGCAGGCGTTGTCATTGAGTCTCCGATGGTCGGTGCGGGCCTGAGCACGACGGTTGAACAGGTCATTGACTTCGCTGTGTCTGGTCATCTGCACACCAGCATGGGTAATCGATCTCCGTGGATGGAGCAGGATGTGTTCTCCTGCGATGGCGATGACCAGTGGGTCGCGATCGCTGTGCCGAACGAGGGTGTGCGCGTCGCCCTGCGCGAGGCCACCGATACCCGTTCAGTCGCTGAACTCGCCGAGTGGTGCGCGATCCGTAGTTCGAGTGAGGTCACCGACACGCTGTGGCCGCGGGGGGTCCCCGTCTCGGCCGTACGGTGGGCACACGAGATCGTCGACAGCCCACAGATCCATCACCGAGGCTATTTGGAGCATGTGGATCATCCGATCTGTGGGAGTCATACCTACGTCTCCTGGCCGGCACAGTTCAGTGCTGGACCACATCTGTGGAACCGCAGCGCGTCACCGACCTTGGGTCAGCACAACCGCGAGATCCTTTCGGAGCTGGGCTACTCGACTGAGACCGTTGCGGCGTTGTATGACGGCGGGGTTTTGGCAGAGAGTGTTCTCAACTCGCAACACGGATGGTGATCGAGGCTGGTCGGTGATTCCTAACCAGCCTAGTATTTAGTGCACTGTTTCTCGTGGGCGTCGACGGAGGTTCCCATCATGGAGTTCGGTTGGGACAAAGAGCATGTCGCCTATCGTGACGAACTCTTGTTGTTCCTCGAGGATGAGTTGCCCGGCCACTGGCATGGTGCGGCTGCGGTGCTGGGTTCCGAGGAGAACACTGCCTATTCGCGGCGGTTTGCCGGGTTGTTGGCGGAGAGAGGTTGGCTCACGCCACACTGGTTGGCTGCGCACGGGGGCGTCGAGGCATCGCCGTGGATGCTTGCGGTTCTTGGCGAAGAACTGTGGTCCCGTGGCGAACCTCGGGGACCGCAGTACATGAATGTCAACTGGATCGGGCCATCGATCGTGGCGCACGGTACCCCTGAGCAGCAGGAGCGTTACCTACCGCCAATCGCCGCCGGCAATGTTGTTTGGTGCCAGGGTTTCTCCGAACCAGACTCGGGGACCGATCTGGCTTCGCTTCGCACGCGGGCGGAGATTGACGGCGACGAATACGTCGTCAACGGCACCAAGATCTGGACGTCGTATGGCGATGTAGCCGAGCACTGTTACCTGCTTGTCCGAACTGACCCTGATGCCGAGCGACATCGGGGGATCTCTGTGTTGTTGGTCGACATGCCGACGCCCGGTCTGGAGATCGCAACGATTCCGGGTGTCGTGGGCGAGCACTCGTTCAATGAACTCGTCTTCACCGACGTTCGAGTTCCGGTCGCAAACGGGCTAGGTCCGGAGAATGAAGGTTGGGCGGTGGTCCGGGAGGCGCTTTCGTATGAACGCGTCGGTTCACCTCGGTGGGCGCGGGCCGCGTACGTGTTGGATGAGGCAATCGCAGCGGGACTCGATGACGGCAGACCGATCGATGATGTGGCAGTACAGGCGATTGGTGTGGCGAAGACAGCCTGCGAGGCGGCGAGGATCCTCTGCTATCGGGTCATCGACGAACGAGCGCGCAACTTGCCGTCATCGGCGAACGCGAACATTGCCCGTGCCGCGATGGTGCAGGCGGAACGGCTGGTGGCGGAGGCCTGTCTCGCAATCGATGGGCTGGAGGTATTGGTCTACGGGTCGCGGTCGGACCACCAGCTTCGCAAGTCGCTGGCAGCGGGAGTCGCCGCCGGCACCTACGAGGTTCAACTGAACCTGATTTCCCGCCTTCATCTTGGACTCCCGAAGGGCTGACTCATGGACTTCTTCGTCAATGACGACCAACAGGCAGTCCTCGATGCCATGGGGACGCTGTTGGGGCGTCATGCAGGACCATCCCGGCTGCGGCATCTTGGCGGTGATCAGCCCGCCTATGACCGCGATCTCGACAAACACCTCGAGACTGCAGGTTTCCTCGACCTTGCGCCCGCTGGCAGTCGGAACCGGCTCGATGCTGCGCTGGTACAAGAGGCGATCTCGGTCGCCTTGGGTTCGTCAGCCACCAGCTATCGCCTGCTCGTGGCCCCTTCGTTGTCCGTGCCCGTCATGGGACCGATGGCGATTGTTGCTGACGGTCATCGGGGGCCAGTTCGGTTTGGCGCCGATGCCGACGCTGTGGTCATGGTCAGTGAGACCGACGTCCGATTGGCTGTGCCGCCGCCGACATCTGATCGTACGAAGTCTCGGTTGGGCTGGCCAGTGGGCCGATTCTCGTCAGCCGTGCAGGGCTCGAAACTCGATGGTGTCGACCCTCAGGAAGTGGTCTCTTGGCTGCGGGTTGCGCTCGCGGTCGAGATCGTCGGAGCGCTTCGGTTCGCGACGGACCTGACAGTGCGCTTTGTGATGGATCGGAAGCAGTTCGACCGTCCGATCGGCTCGTTCCAGGCAGTGCAGCACGGGTTGGCGGAGTGCGCTATCGCTACGGAAGGGGCGCGCTGGCTCGCATTGGAGGCCGCAGAAATAGGATCTCCTGAAGCTGCGTGCACTGCGTTGGCCCATGCGGTCGAGGCGACACGAGTCGTGTTTGCGCGCACGCATCAGTACAGCGGAGCGATGGGGTTCACACAGGAGTACGACCTTCACCTTGCGACGATGCGGCTCGTCGCTCTACGGGCCGAGGCCGAGGCCTTCGGGCGTCCCGCCACGACGTCGGCACTGCAGCGCTGGGCCCTGGCCTGAGACAGGTTCGCTCAGGTCTCGGTCGCAGCGACGGTAAGGCTCCGGTAGGCGATGAGGGGCCTGCTGTCGGGATCGTCGGGGGCTTCGACTCCCAGGCTGAGCAGGGTGTGGGACACACAGGAGTAGAACGCAGCGGTCAGGAGCAGTTCGATGCACTCAGCATCGCTGAAGAAGGTGCGCAGTTGTCGTACCGCTTCTTCTGACGCAGCGCCGTCGATGATGAGTTCTTCTGTGCAACGCAGCGCAGCCTTCTCGCGATCGTTGAAGAGGTCTGATGTGTCTGGGTCGCTGAGTGCTTCGAGTTCTTGTGCCGTAGCGCCGGCCGCGATGGCGGCCGGCCAGTGTGCGAACCACTCGAAGCTGGCTCGGGTGAGCAGGGCCACGCGCATGATCTGTAGTTCGCGCAGCGCTCGACTCGTCGTTGGTTGGGACCGCAACGGCCATGCCAACCCGACCCACGCCTCGAGCATGGCCGGCGAGTTGGCGAGTAGGCGGTACAGGAGTGGGACCTCCCGACCCGAGGAGCGGAAGATGTCGAACACCCGTGATAGGTCGGGGTCTTTCGTGTCAGGATCGACTGGTTCAAAGCGTGTCATAGTTGTCTCTCCGGTCGGTGGTCTCATGCCAAAAATTCAGCACACTGTATTCGCGATCGGCGTGACAGCGGTACCGAAGGAGGTGAGACGATGAGCGTTGAAGGGCGATCGGTCTTGATCATCGGTGGGACGTCGGGGCTCGGGTATGCGACGGCCAAGTCTTTCGTCAACCGAGATGCTCGGGTGGGCATTGTGGGTCGCGACGAAGCCAAGGCGGAACAGGCGGCGGCGTCGCTGGGTGCTGGCGTCGTATCTGGCGCCCTCGATGCCACGGATGCCGTGGCGCTGGAGTCGTTCATGGCGCGATTCGGTCCGGTCGACCACCTGGTCTCGTTCACCGGGTTGCAGCCAGCGGCGCCGGTGAGCGAAGCAGACCACGACATGTTTAGTTCTGCCTTTGACGCGCGGGTGTGGGTAGCTCGGAACTGTTGTGCCATCGCGGCGCCAAGGATGCCACCGGACGGCTCGTTCACGTTCTGTTCAGGTTTGTCTGCGTTGCGTCCACGCCCCGGTCGTTCGCCGGGAGCGGTCGCGACTGCAGCGCTGGAGTCGTTCTGTCGCGCCATGGCAGTCGAGCTGTCACCCATCCGCGTGAACGCATTGTGCCCGGGTGCGTTCGACACCGAGGTATTGCGCCGGTTCCTGGGGTCGGATCCAGTCGACGGTCTGGAGCGTCTGGGCTCGTCGATCCCTCTGGGCCGCGTAGGCAAGCCCGAGGAGATCGCGCACGCGGTGCACTTCCTGGTCACCAACACCTACACCACCGGGATCACGCTGCGGGTTGACGGCGGAGCGCTGCTCCAGTGACCAAATCAAGGACGAAGCCGTGACGGGACTGCTGGAAGGCATTCGCGTGCTCGAGTTCGCCGTGCTGCTGAATGGCGACACGCTGGGCATGTACCTGGCTGATCTCGGGGCCGACGTCATCAAGGTGGAGTCTCCGCAAGGAGGTGATTATTTGCGCGACATTTTGGGGCAGGTCGTGCCACACCACAGTCCCGCACACCTCCAGGTCAACAAGAACAAGCGAAGCATCGCGCTCGACGTCCGAACCCAAACTGGCCGCGACGTCTTCTGGGATCTCCAGGCCACTGCGGATGTGTTCATCGATGGTTTCGCAGGAGATGCGACCGACCGGCTCGGAATCGGATACGAGGACCAGGTGGACCGGAAGCCAGACATCGTGTATTGCCAATACACCGGTTTCGGTCGAACAGGGCCCTATGGGGGGATTCCCACGCACGGGCAGATGATGAACGCGGAGGCGGCAGCTGTGACACTCGAGACCCACGAGGATGGGTTCGTACGCGTCAGCGATAATCGGGAGTTGATGTGGGGCACATCTAGCGGTGGTGAAGGCACCGCGGCCGGTGCGATTCATGCTGCGCTGCGGGTCGTCGCCGCCGTCTGCCGGCGCGATCGAACTGGCAAGGGGGCATATCTCGATGCATCAGCGTCAGATGCTGTGGTTGCACAAGGCTGGATTGGTGCGGTCTATGGGCTGAATTACGAGCGGATCACCGACCACACTGGGCTGCGGCAACCGGGGAGCGAGCCCCTGACCGGTGCGAAGTACCAGTATTACGCCACTGCCGACGGCGCGTATGTCTTGTTCTGCTGCATTGAGCCCAAGTTCTGGGAGCGGTTCTGCCAAGCCGTCGGTCGTGAGGATCTAGTTGAACGAACGGTCGAGCAGGGCGCGGTCGACTTCGCTCAAGGCGACAGCGCATTGCGTCGTGAGTTGCAAGCGATCATCGGGGAGCGAACCCAGCGCGAGTGGGTGGACCTGGCTATCGAGAAACGCGTACCGATTGGGCCTGCCCACCAGGGCGTCGTGAGCTTGCGAAACGATCCCCATGTCGCCGCTCGCCAGATTTTGGTCGAGGGCGAACATCCAACCGCCGGACCCTTTACCTATGTCGGCTCACCGGTGATCGTCGATCAGGCGCCCTATCCGGACCCGTTACCGGCCCCAGCCCTCGGGACCGATACGCGTGGGATACTGCGCGAACTGGGGTATGGCGACGGCCGCATCAAGAGGCTCGAGAACCTTGGGGTTGTGGCGGCGCCCTCGTAACCAGGGCCGGTTGCGGAAGGCCTCCACTTGGCTGGATTGAGTGCACTCATTGCAGGCTATGATACGGGTCGGCCGAACCGCGGTACCCAATCCCGCGGACGATTTCCGTTCTGTGGCCGCCAGGAGGACCGATGGCGAGTGACACCAACTGGGATGAACGAGCCGTCGCGGCGGGCATCGAGATTCCGCCTCCGTTGCCAGCGCATCCCTTGTTCCCGGGCGCAGTGATCGATGGGTTGACGGCGTACACCTCTGGGATCGTGGCCGTCGAGGGTCCACCGTGGCAGATGGCCTACGCGGGTTCGGTCGGCGATGAGCTCGATCTCGAGGACGCACAGAAGTCGGCTGCGTTGGCCATGCAGTGCACGCTCGCCAACCTCAAGGGGGCGTTGGGCGGCAGCCTTGACCGGGTGGATCGGTTCGTGAAGGTGATGGGGTTCGTGCGCTGCAAGCCGGATTTCGGCGATCCACCGTTGGTCATCAACGGGGCGTCTGAGGTCTTGGCGGCGATTTTCGGCGCAGATAGGCTGCCAGCGCGGTCGGCTATCGGAGTTGCGGCCCTGCCAAACGGTGCGAGTGTCGAGATCGACGCGGTCGTGCGTCTTCGCAACTAGAAACCCTGTGCCCGATGGGTTACTCGATTACGATTGCCTGTTCCGGGCAGCCTTGTGCTGCGCGTTCGGTGGCGGCTTCATGCTCGGCGGGCACCTTGGCGACCATGACGACCGCGTGACCGTCTTCCTCCCGGAGGTCGAAGATCGCCGGTGCGGAAGCGGCGCAGAGTGTGTGTCCCTGACAGACGTCATCCAGAACGCGGACTCGCATGGGTCTCTCCTCGAGCAGTGGGGCCTGACGGTTTGATTATGAAACAATCAGTACGCTCTATTAGATTTGGGGCGGCGTTGACACCATTACTCTAAGGGGGTTCTATGGTTCTCCAGCCAGAGTTCGATCTCATCAGTGTCGATGATCACATCATCGAGCCTCCGGGCGTGTGGACTGATCGGCTGCCCACGAAATGGCAGAATGAATGTCCCCGGGTGCTGACCAAAGACGACGGCACTGAGGTATGGCAGTACGGGGGCGATCAAATCGCGACCATGGGTCTGAACGCCGTCGCGGGCAAGCCGAACAAGGACTTCGCCATGGACCCGGCGAGATACGACGACATGATTGAGGGTTGCTATAACCCCGTCGTTCGGGCCCGCGACCTGCTCCGTAACGGTATTCGAGGAAGTTTGTGTTTCCCTACCTTCCCGCGGTTCGCCGGCCAGCGGTTCCTGACGGCCAAGGATAAGACGTTGGCTGACCTGTGTGTCCGCGCTTACAACGATTGGATGGTCGAGGAGTGGTGTGCAGCCGTTCCTGGCCTCTACATACCGATGATGATCGGGCAGTTGTGGGATCCCGACCTGATGGCGGCCGAGATCCATAGGTGCGCCGGCATGGGCGTAAGAGCGGTCAGCTTCCCCGAAAGCACAGCTCCCTTCGATCAACCGTCGTTCCACACCACGCATTGGGACCCGGTGTGGCAGGCTGCTGTCGAAACGGACATGGCTGTGTGCATCCACATCGGCACTAGCGGTCGCACGTTTCTTCCTTCTGATGACGCCACGTTCGCGGTCGCGGTGGCGCTTGGCCCGGTCAACGCTCAGGTCACCTTCATGGATTTACTTCTGTGCGGAATCCTGCAGCGGTTCCCGGATCTGAAAGTTGCATTGTCCGAAGGTGGTATCGGGTGGGTGCCCTTCGCTCTCGAGCGTGTGGACCGGACATGGGAGCGGCACCGCTACTGGGCTGGACTCGACGACACGCCTCCCTCTGAGATCTTCCGTCGCAACATTTGGGTGTGTTTCATCGACGAAGCGGTAGGGATTGAGATGCGCGACCACATCGGAGTTGACCGCATCATGTGGGAGTGCGACTATCCGCACGCGGACACCCCGTGGCCAAACAGCCAGGACGAGGTACGGAAGATTTTGACAGGGCTTCCCGCTGATGACATTGCCGCGATGACCCACGGCAACGCGGAGAAGTTGTTCCGTTGGGAGGAGCGCCCCGACGTCGAGTCCATCCTCGGGTCGGGCTCGTCTAGTTGAGCCACAGGCTTGTATCCCAAAATGCAAGCGCCGAATTCCCGCGGCGCCGGTGGTGGTGGCTCGCAGTAGCGGTAGTGGCCACACACGCCGGCGCATGTGGCGGAGCCGATGGTGAAGCAGAGGAACCAACAGTGACTCCGGCGCCGACGACGACAGAGATCGTGGCGCCGACGACGACAGAGATCGTGGCGCCGACGACGACAGAGATCGTGGCGCCGACGACGACAGAGATCGTGGCGCCGACGACGACAGAGATCGTGGCGCCGAAAGGATTGATCGGCGAAGACGAGGCGCCTGATCCGAGTGAGGTTCTCAAGATCGTGAACGCCGACCCGGTATTGGTGGACATTGCTGGCTTCAAGATCACCACTGCGACCACCGTCTACAAAACAGGGATCGTCAATTTCGAGGTTACGAATCTCGGTGATGTCCCTCACGAGTTCGGGATCGCCCGCGGCCAAAGCTACGGTGACCTACCACAGTTGGAGAAGGGCTTCATTGATGAAGAGGCTCTTGGTAAGGACTTCCTCGGCAAGACGCCGGCCGTGTTTGGCGTGTTGGGGTCGACTCGTCAGATCAGTTTCGATCTGGCACCGGGCAGCTATGTCTTCTTCTGCAACCTGGGAAGGGCTGTGTCGCATGCGGCGCGAGGGCAGGTGTTGTCGATCACGGTCGTTGACTAGCAGCCTGCGGGGCCTGATCGATGATTGAAGAATTGTGGGGTCTACCGGCTCATCCGTTACTCGTCCACTTTCCCATCGTGCTCATTCCGATCTTGGCTATTGGAGCGGTGGCGATGGCAGCGCGGCCGGTGTGGCGACAGCGGTTCAACTGGCAGTTGTCGGGCGCGTGTGCCATCGCTGCAGTCTCGGCGTTTGTGGCGGCGCAGTCGGGAAAGTCGTTTGAGGAGGACCTACAACCCAGCCTGGGGTCGCTGGCCGACCGGCACGCCGAGTTGGGGGATCAGTCGGTCCTGTTGGCGGTCTTGTTCTTGACCGGAGCGGTGCTCGTGACGGCGATGGACCGCTGGTACTTGACCCGGCGACCGTTGTTAGGCGGCCGGGAGGTAGGTGCGGGGTCGGTTTGGGTTTCGAGAGTTGCGGCTGGCATTGCCGTCGTCACGGCAATCATCGGAGTGGTTGCCACAGTCTGGGTTATTCGTGCTGGCCACGAGGGCGCTCGCATCACCTGGTTGGGAGTAGACATTGGTGGTGGGTAACCAACACACAGGCTGAACTTAGGATGTTTCCTGATGGGTGAGTTAGATGGACGGGTGATTGTGGTCACCGGAGCCGGTCGGGGCATCGGGCGTGAGCACGCATTGCTAATGGCTGCAGAGGGCGCCTTTGTGGTTGTGAATGACTTAGGGGGTACCGCTGACGGGACGGGAACTGATTTGACGCCCGCACAACAAACGGTGGAGGAGATTCGTGCTTCGGGCGGCGAGGCTTTAGCGAACGGTGATGACGTTGCCGACTGGGATGGGGCCCGACGGCTCGTTGAGGCTGCAATCTCGGAGTTCGGCGACTTACACGTTTTGGTCAACAACGCTGGCATTCTCCGGGACCGGATGATTGTCAACATGACCGAGGAGGAGTTTGACTCGGTCATGCGTGTTCATCTTCGAGGCCACTTTTGTCCCACTCGCCATGCAGCGTCGTATTGGCGGGAAGAGGCCAAGAGTGGGCGGGCGGCTGATCGGGCGATCGTCAACACGTCTTCGACATCGGGGTTGTTGGGCAACGTCGGACAGACCAACTATGGGGCTGCCAAAGCAGGAATCGCCTCTATGACGATCATTGCCGATCTCGAGCTGCGACGTTACGGGGTGCGAGTGAATGCAATTGCGCCGGCAGCGCGGACTCGTCTTACGGCAGGGTTGGCGTCGACGCCGCCCGAAGAGGGATTCGATGAAGGTGATCCTGCGAACGTTTCTCCGATGGTGGCGTACCTTGCGACTGAGCAGTGTCCGTTGCATGGCCAGGTGTACTTCGTGCACGGCGGTCGGATCCAGCTCATGCAGCCTTGGGCACTGCATGATCAGGTGCGAGTGGAGAAGCGCTGGACGATTGGCGAGTTACGCGAAGCGACGAGTGGGTTCGCATCGACGTCGTTCCCGACGGTGGAGGCACTGAGCGAGGGTTGACCGTTGGAGAAGTTGTCGTTCAGCGTTGGTCGTGCCGACGATCGATGAGCGCTGGAGGTTGAACGGTCAGTCGTGCATGTAGCTGATGATCGCGCTGAGGTGGCGTTTGAGGCGTCGTTCGGCGGCGTCGGCGTCTCGGGCCAGTATCGCCTCTGCGATGCGGGAATGGGCCCGGTGCACTGCGGCTGCGGCTTCTTCGAGGTTGGCGCGTGATTCGGCCGGGCTGGAGTGGCGACTGGTCACACTGCTGAGGATCTGTACGAACAACACCATCGCTGGGTTGCCGGTGAGCCCAGCGAGGAGGAGATGGAACTGGTTGGAGGGATAATCGTCGCTGGGTTTGTCGGACTCTCTGTCTTCAACGATTAGATCCACTTCGGTTTCGAGGAACTCGCGAATTCGTTCCTCGCCCTTGCCAGTCAGATTCTTGGTGGCAGTGCGGACGCAGGAGATCTCGATGGCTAACCGGGCCTCATTGATTTGTTCGGGGCTGATGTTGAGATATTCCAGGTTGAGCAGGAGGGTTCGTACTGCGGCGTCAACGCGGGGTTTGGATACAACGAGTCCGCCGCCTGGGCCGCGTCGCATCTCGGCAACACCGTGGTGGCCGACGATGCGTATGGCTTCGCGGAAAACAGCCCGACTCACTCCATAGCGATTGCGGAGTTCTCCTTCGGAGCCGATGACCTCCCCGACTTGCCATCCGGCAGCGATGATCTCGTTCTCGATTCTCTCCGCCAGAGTCTCGCCGAGCTTTCGTCCGGGAGTCGTGACTTCGAGGCCGCCTGATTTGACACTCACGATTCCGAAGGTAACGGATAGGGATGAGACGCCCATTCATGTGGCTGTCCCGGTCGACCGAGGTATGGGTGTGTCATTGGCAGTGCCGGAAGATTGAAGGTGTGAACTTGAAAGTCTAAACTAATTGAGTATACCGAACACGGAGTCAGGGGACGGTTGTGAAGAACGGATACAGGATCATCGATACCGACACTCATGTCGGGCCGAATCTGGAAACGCTGAGGCTCTACGCCTCTGAACGTCTCAAGGAAAGATGGTCGGAGTTCGATCCCTTCCTTCAACCGGTGGGCCTTGGCGGGCATTTCCTGAGTGTCAATCCGATGAAGTACAGCCGGGAACTCGGAGAAAAACACACCGGCGAGCAGGCCGAAAAGGGTGGCGATTCGCCGCTGCGTGGCGCAGTCACGAAAGGCTTTGAACGTCCGCCCGCAGACGACGTTTCGAATCTGAATGCGTCTGGCCGGCTTGAGGACATGGATCTCGAGGGCGTTGACGTCAACCTGGTGATCCCTGGCACGTTCGGCAATTCCGCGACCACCTTCGACAACGAACTGGCGGTCGAGATCTACGACGCCTACCACCGCTACATCGCCGCCTATTGCAGCGCCGACGAGGATCGGCTGAAGGCGACCCTGTTGTTGCCTGCGGCGGCTCCCGACGAGGCTCTGCGCATGGTGAAGGAACTCGGTGACCAGAAGTGGGTGGCATCGGTCAGCGTTGTATTGCCTGAGGGGGTGCCGATCGATGACCCTCTCCTGTATCCGGTGTGGACGGCGATCTGCGATTACGACTTACCCTTGCTGCACCACTCCTTCTTCTATGAGCCGCCGTACTTCCCTGGGTATCGGGACATCTGGGGCAACGTCGTCGTCGCCCGTGCTGCGGCTCATCCTTGGGGAGCGCAGCGGCTCTTGGCGTATCTGACGCTGTCAGGGTTGTTCGACCGCTATCCGAATCTCCGCATCGGCTTTGCGGAGTGCAGCGCCGGTTGGCTTCCGTCCTGGCTTAACCGGCTCGAGGGACAGGCGCAGTACATGTCGAACAAGGTCCCTCGTCGCGACATGTCGCCCACGGAGTACGCCCAAAACGGCCGGATCTTCTGCGGTATCGAACTCTACGAGGGGGCGCGGATCGCAAAGTCCGTCATCGATCTCCTTGGAGATGGAGTGCTGATGTACTCGTCCGACTACCCGCACAACCAAGCTGAGTTCCCCACCTCGCCCGACGTCGTTCTCGAGTGGGAAGACACGATCGGCAAGGACAACATGACCAAGCTCATGTCGGCCAACGCCGAGACGTACATGCGGATTCTGTGACAGCCGCCGCAGCGACCTCGGACCCACGTGCTACCGACGCTGCCATCGGGGTGTTGCGAGATGGCGGGAACGCGGTCGACGCTGCTGTCACCGCAGCGTTGGTCCTCTATGTGGTCGAACCGCAGTCGTGTGGGATCGGCGGCGACGGATTCATTTTCGTACACGATGGTGGAGGCGCGCCGTTAGCGCTCGATGGATCGGGAATGGTGCCGGCCCGCCTGACGCTGGGGGCGTTGGCGGCCGACGGGTTCGACAGTGTGCCGGCCCGAGGCGCCAAGACAGCGACACCTCCGGGGGCGGTTGCGCTGCTGGAGTCGGCACTGGAGCAGTTCGGGTCGATCACGTTGAGCGATGCGATCGAGCCAGCGTTTCTGCTGGCTCGGAACGGCTTCGCAGTTCGACCTTCACTGGCCGGCGCTGCGAGTCGTGCTGCGGGCTCGGATGCCGCGGCCGATCCGGTCCTTGGTCCGCTGTATTGGCCGAAGGGGTCGTCGGTAGAGGTAGGTGATGTCGTTGTCAACGCAGCTCTGGCGGATGCGTTGGAGATGATTGCGGCCGAAGGATCCGCAACGCTGTATTTTGGTGATCTGGCTGATGCGGTCGTTGGTCTGATGGAGGCCAAGGGGGGGTATCTCAGCAGTCAAGATCTCGCGGAGCATCGCACGACCGAGATCACCCCCGAATCCGTCGATTTTGCCGGTCACCGTATGTGGCAGTTTCCAGCGCCGACGCAGGGCCCGGCAGTGCTCGCCGCGTTGCGTGAACTCGGAGACGTCGGGGTACCTGATTGGGAGGCTGCCTATGGCGCCGTTCGCTTGGGGATGGCTTCGGCTGGCTTCGATCCCGCATCCGTTAGTCGAGCGACTCCGAGTCCGGCAAAGGGCGATACCACGTTCATCGCCGTCGTGGACCACCAAGGTATGGGAGTGTCACTCATCACGTCCATCTTTGGAGACTTCGGGTCGCATCTCGGGATACCGGAGTTTGGGGGTCCGATCCACAACCGGGCGACGACCTTCCGGATCGCGGCACGGCCGCTGGGGCCGGGCAAGCCCCCGCACACAACGATCCCCGGGTTGATTACCCACGAAGATGGCGAGCTTCGATACGTGCTGGGTGTTGCCGGCGGGGTCATGCAGCCACAGACGCAGGTGCAGCTGGCGCTTCGAGTGCTGGTCGAGGGCTATGCCCCGCAGGAGGCGATTGATCTTCCCAGGTTCAAGATCTGCTTCGGTGGCGATCTCGCCCTCGAGGAGTTGCACCCTCTCGCCGAGACCTACCCTGCAGCGCTCGCCAAGGATCCAGGACCGGAGGGTTTCGGGGCAGCGCAGATGGTGGGCTGGCACGAGGGCGAACTGCGAGCAGGCGCCGATCGACGTCGGGAGGGCAAAGCCGTAGTTGTCGCCTAGTCGTTCCGGCGCTCTGATTGTCAGGTGGAGAGATCGACGTAGATGTTCTTGTCCTGGACGAATTCCCTGACGCCGACGAGGCCGCCTTCGCGGCCGAAACCGCTGTGCTTGACGCCACCGAAGGGTGCGCTAGGCGGCATGGGCGCGAATGCGTTGATGCCTACCGAACCCACTTCGAGGGCCGCTGCAACGCGGTGGCCGCGGGCAATGTCGCGTGTGAAGACGAGGCCTCCGAGACCGTAGGTCGAGTCGTTCGCTACATGGATGGCGTCGGCTTCGTCGCTGAAGCGAATGAGGCTGATGACTGGTCCGAAGATCTCGTCCCGGGCAACCGGAGAGGCGTTGTCAACGTTGCCGAAGACGGTAGGACGAACAAAGAAGCCGCTCGAGAGGTCGCCTTCGAGTCGATGTCCTCCCGTAAGCAGCGTTCCGTCGCCTCGTTGGGTTGCAGAGCTGATCAGATCGAGGATTCGGTCCAACGACACCTCAGAGATGACAGGTCCGGCCTGGACGCCTGGGTCGAAGGGACGTCCCACGTTGAGCGCCGCCGCTGCCGCGACGGTGAGTTCCTCTACCTGGTCGTAGATGCTGTCCTCGACAAGAAGCCTGGTGGGGAGCACACAGCCTTGTCCGCTCATGCCAGCCAGAGCCGTGAAGACGGTGGTCATCACTGCAGCGTCGATGTCGGCATCGGCGAAGACGATGTTGGCCGACTTGCCGCCCAGCTCGAGGATTACTGGCGTCAGGTTGGTCGCCGCGCCGGCCATGACCTGGCGGGCCGTTGTCGTGCTCCCGGTGAAGCTGATCTTGTCGATGCCTGGGTGGGCGACCAAGGCCTCTCCGGCGGAGACGCCACCGGGGATGACGTTGAGCACCCCGGACGGGATGCCAGCTTCGAGAGCGAGCTCACCGAAGCGAAGCGGTGCCAGGGTCGCGACTTCGGAGGGTTTCAGAACGACGCAGTTCCCGGCAACGAGAGCGGGGACGACCTTCATAGTGGCCGATACGACTCCACCGTTCCATGGCGTGAGTGCGGCAACCGTGCCATACGGCTCGGGAACCGTGTAGTTGAGCACGGAGGTGCCGAGTGGGATCGTCGAGCCTTCGAGCTTGTCGACCCACCCCGCGAAGTAGCGCATGTACTCCACGGCCATATTGAGACCTTTGCCCTGCTTCTTGGGGGCTCCGAGCTCTACGGAGCGAAGAACCGACATCTCCTCGTGGTGATCGTCGAGGAGATCGGCGAAGGCCATAATCAAGTCTCGGCGCTTTGTGGGCAGGAGAGATTGCCAGTCAGCCTGAGCGTCGTTGGCCGCTCTGACGGCCTGATCGACTTCAGCCGCGGTCGCCAGTGTGACCTCGGCGAGCTCCTCTCCGGTAGACGGGTTGATTTGGGTGTAGGACCCGCCGCCGGTCCTGTCGATACGGCTGTCGCCGATCAGCAGTGTCGCCGCTGGTAGCTGTATTCCGCGCACGGTCGGCATGTCCTAACTGCTCCAGATGAGTGTCGACAGTGGGTTTCGGTTAGTTGACGAGGTCTTCGAACTCGCCCTGCGCGGTCCAGCATTCGCAGGCGCTGGACCAGACCACGGTTCGAACTTGTTTCACGCCGGAGTGGTCATCGGAGCGCCAGGTCAGGTTGCCCCAGGTCGCGAGCGGAAAATCGGTAATGGTTTCCAGCGCCTGGACGAAACTCTCAGGGGTTGGGTTGTCGCCGGCGCCTCGTAGGCCTTCGAGTAGCAATGACATGAGGTCGCAGGTGAAGAGTGTCTGGACGGTTTCGCCGCTCTCAGGCGAGACGAGGGCCACGTCCTCGCCCGAGAACGCCTCGTAGTTGTCGATGCATGTTACGGCCTGGGGCGCGAGATCGAAGTCTGCGGCTATCTCGCCGAGTCGGCCCATCGTCATCGCATGCATACCATCGATCAGTGCCTGTGGGTAGGCCTGCGTCGAGACGTCCGTGAGCGTGTTGGCCCACTCGAACCAGAGTTGATCGGGGTCGTAGTCCTGATCCTCAGCGCTGGCCAAGAAATTGGTCACGCTGCTCGTGGAGACCAGCAGCACGGCGAAGTCGACGTCATCGGAAAGAAACCGCTGCACCACAATTTGGTCCTGGGGGCTGCCGATGCCTTCGCCGTCAGAGGGGAGGTCGGAGACAATCTCCTGGCCAACCTTTGCAAGCGCAGCCTTAAGGCTGTTGACCGCCTCTTCAGACCGGGTGTCCCAGAACACACCGATGCGCTTTCCGTCGAGTGCACCTTTCTGGTTGGCCCATGCGACAAAGAGCTCCATGACCTGTGACTCATCGGCTCGCACGGTGAACAGCCACGGTGCAGTCCGGTTGTACGTGGAGCGGGGGAGGCCGGAGGAGTCGATCACCGGGATGCCGTACCGCTCGGCGAGACACTGGGACCCGGCCTCGAAGTTGCGGCCCGCAATCACGGCGAAGACGCCTTCGTCCTCCGCGAGTTGAGTGCATGCACCCAACTTCTCGTTTGTGTCAAGGATGTTGTAGCTGACATAGACCATTTCGATGTCGGTCCCGTTCATGGGCAAGACATGATCGCGGTGCCAGGTCTGGATCACCGATGCCGCTTGGATTTCTGGGTCGCCGATGGAGAACTTGCTGCTCAGGATCTCGAATGCCGACACGTCGGGGTAGGCGTAGCCGATCCGCAGAACGCGGCGGACCTCAACTGGTGGGTCGGCCGACTCGTCAACCGTGGGCTGTTCGGGAGGCGCTGACACCGCGCTGCTGGTCGGGGTAGCGCTGCTGGTCGGGGTAGCGCTGCTGGTCGGGGTAGCGCTGCTGGTCGGGGTAGCGCTGCTGGTCGGGG